>OIYU01000458.1_pt1 | contig 31377 bp, 27 predicted proteins | sample 1588321 | NCBI WGS metagenome assembly OIYU01 (sample SAMN03283258) | human gut metagenome | biome: human-associated habitat; material: feces | host: Homo sapiens | place: USA | collected 2013 | reverse complement strand
GGCCCCGCCGAAAAGGCGGGGCCTTGCTGGGTATTCTCGTATATGTATATGGAATGTATGTGTAGAATATAGAAAGGGCGAGGGCGTGGTTTTACCACGTCCTCGCCCTTCGCTTTTTGTTCTCAGATGCGCTTTTGCAGCTTTGTCAGCATCCGTTCAAACTCCTCCGGCCGGGGGCAGGTGAGCTCCACTGGGCGGCCGGTACGGGGATGGAGAAAGCGCAGGCCCGTGGCGTGGAGACACTGGCCCGTCAGACCCGGCACGGGCTTCTTATTGCCGTACACGGTGTCCCCCAGAATGGGATGGCCGATATAAGCCAGATGGACCCGGATCTGGTGGGTACGGCCCGTCTCCAGTCGGCAGCGCAGGTGGGTGACGCCGGGATACCGGGCCAGCACCTCCCAATGGGTGATGGCGGGACGTCCCCCGGCCACCACCGCCATCTTCTTGCGGTCGCTGCGGCTGCGGCCGATGGGGGCGTCCACGGTGCCGCTGTCCTGCCGGAAGTTCCCCACCGCCAAACACTCATAGGTACGGGCCAGCGTATGATCCGCCAGCTGGGCCGCCAGTGCCAGATGGGCGGCGTCGTTTTTGGCGGCGATGATCAGGCCGCTGGTGTCCCGGTCGATGCGGTGGACGATGCCGGGACGCTTCTCGCCGCCGATGCCGGAGAGGGAGTCCCCGCAATGGTGCAGCAGGGCGTTGACCAGCGTGCCGTCCGGGTGGCCCGGCGCCGGATGCACCACCATGCCCACGGGCTTATTCACCACGATGACGTCCTCGTCCTCGTAGACCACGTCCAGCGGGATATCCTGCGGGACGGCCTCCGGCTCCTCTGCCTCCGGCAGCGTCACGCACAGCTCCTCCCCACCGGCGATGCGGTAGCTTTTGCCGGGGACGGCGCCATCACAGGTGACGCAGCCCTCCGCCAGCAGCCTTGCGGCGGCGGAGCGGGTCAGGCCCTCCACCCGCCGGGACAGGAAGCTGTCCAGCCGGGTGCCGGTATCCTCCTCAAGAGGGGTCAGACGGATCGTGTGCATGGTCAGGCTCCTTCTTTTTCTTGTCGTACTTGTCGTAGAGGAACAGGTAGTATATCCCGCCCAGAATGGCTCCCGCCACCACGCAGCAATCCGCCAGATTGAACACCGGGTAGCTGAACAGCTGCAGATCGAACATATCCACCACGTAGCCGTGGACGATGCGGTCGATGATGTTGCCGATGCCCCCTGACAGGATCAGGGTGCAGGCGGTAACGCCCGTCCAGTGACGCACCACCTTTTTGAGGAGCAGCAGCGCCACCACCGCCAGCAGCACCGCCGTGAACACCACCAGCAGCACCGTCCGGCCGGAGAAGCTGGACCATGCCGCCCCGTAGTTATGCAGCCGGGTCAGCTGCATGAAGCCCGGCAGGAACGGCGCCGACTCCCCCACGGCCAAGTGGGTCACCACCCAATATTTCAGTATCTGGTCGCCGGCCAGCAGCACGGCGCCAAGGATCGCATACCACATAATGTACTCCTTCTGCACATGGATTTTGGCTATGGGTTTATTGTACCCTATCGGCGGCGGGTTTGCAACCGCCGACTTGTAAACACTATGCAGGAGATGCCACTGATTTTTAACCGCACTGTCACCGGTTTGTAAATGTTTTTCATCATTTCGTGATGAATCTGTCCAGAAAATTCGGTATGATAAAGTCGTAAAGCAAACCAATGTGCATCCGGAAGAAAGGAGCTGCCATGAAAAGGCTTTGTGCGATCCTGCTGGGACTGATGATGCTGGCGGGCCTGTGTGCCTGCGGACGGAGAACCTCTCCCGCACCTGCTCCCAAAACGCCGGAGCCTGTCACGGTCATCACTCCGGCGCAGCCCACCCCTTCGGAGGCGGTTCCCGTTTCCTCCCCCGACGGCACCACGCCTCTGACGGCGGCGGAGCTGGACTGGTTCGGCCGGTGCTTCTTCAACGTGGTCCCCGGCTGGGGCCCCAACCGGTTTCTGACCTGTGCCTATGACCGGCCGGAGGACATGGATCTGGCGGCGGTGCTGGCCTGCGGGCCGGAGGGCAGCTGGAATGTCACCTCTCAGGAGCGGGACATGATCGCCGCCGGGGAGACAGACAGCGTGGTCCGCATCCCGCTGGAGCAGGCGCAGGAGCTGATGCTGCGCTACACGGGGCTGGCCCTGTCCGACACACAGGGCGTGGGGCTGGACAGCCTGCGCTACCTCTCGGAATACAATGCCTACTACCGGGTGGGCAGCGAGGCGGAGGCTGCCTACTGCCGCATCCTCTCCGGCTGGCACACGGCGGACGGGTTGACGGTATTGCAGTATGACGGCGGCACCGTGACCCTGCGGCAGCTGGATGGCCGGTGGGTGTTCGTGTCCAACGTGCCGGGCCGCAGCGCATAAAAAGGTCTTACTCTTTCCTCTCATTCTCTCATAGGCGGAAGCAGCCGGACGGGAGCCCGTCCGGCTGCTTCCGTTATTTTTGCTATTCCCCGGCCCCGTTTATTTTTTCTGCTCCCCGGCCTCGCAGTAAAACAGGATATCCGCCCTCTGCAAGGAGCGGCAGTTTTTTGGATTTTTTCGTCGGGATTTCTTGTGCCGGGGGGAGAAATATGGTATACTAACGTGATAAATATGGAAGATAGCGCCCCGGCATCCCACCGGGGCGGGGAGGTACCCATTGGATAGAAAAACAGTTCTTCTGGACGAAGCGCAGCTGGAGCGGCAGCGGGAGTATACCCGCCAGCTGGCGGCCCTCCATCAGCAGCGGGGCAAGCCCGTCTATGCGCTGGTGGACACCTTCGGCTGCCAGCAGAATGTGGCCGACAGCCAGCACATTCTGGGTATGCTGCGGGACATGGGCTGCCAGTTCACCGACGACGCCGCTCAGGCGGATATCGTGGTGCTGAACACCTGCGCCATCCGGGATCACGCCGAAAAGCGGGTCTACGGCAATCTGGGGGCGTTGACCCACACGAAAAAACAGAACCCGGAGCAGGTCATCTGCCTGTGCGGGTGCATGGCCCAGCGGCCGGAGGTGGCGGAGAAGGTGCGCCAGAGCTACCGCCACGTGGATCTGGTGTTCGGGCCGCAGGCTCTGTGGAAGTTCCCGGAGCTTTTGTATCAGGTCTACACCCGACGGGGGCGTGTGTTCTCCGTAGAGGATGAACACGGCACCATCGCCGAGGGGATGCCCGTGGTGCGGGAGGGCAACGTCCGGGCGTGGGTGTCTATCATGTACGGGTGCAACAACTTCTGCTCATACTGCATCGTCCCCTACGTCCGGGGCCGGGAGCGCAGCCGGGAGCCTCAGTGCATCATCGACGACGTGCGGCAGCTGGCCGCCGAGGGGTATAAGGAGATCACTCTGCTGGGGCAGAACGTCAACTCCTACGGCAAGGATCTGGAGACGCCGTGGGACTTTGCCGACCTTCTGCAGGAGCTGGACAAGATCGAGGGAGACTATCTGATCCGATTCATGTCCTCCCAGCCCAAGGACGCCACCCCCAAGTTGTTTGACACCATGGCCCGGAGCAGGCACGTGGCCCACCAGCTGCACCTGCCGGTGCAGTCCGGCTGCGACCGGGTGCTGCGGGCCATGAACCGGCCCTATGACCGGGCCAGGTATCTGGAGCTCATCACCTACGCCCGGAAGGTCATGCCCGATCTGGTGCTGACCTCGGACGTCATCATCGGCTTCCCCGGCGAGACGGAGGCGGAGGCTATGGAGACGGTGGAGCTGGTGCGGCAGGTGGAATTCGACGCCCTGTTCACCTTCATCTTCTCTCCCCGGCCCGGTACGCCGGCGGCCAAAATGGACGATCCCGTCCCCCGCAGCGAGAAGCAGAAGTGGTTCGACACCCTCTGCGCCGTGCAGAACGATATCTCTGCCCGGCTCCACGCCCGATATGTGGGCCAGACCCTGCGTGTGCTGGTGGACGGCCGCACCGACGACGCGCGCTGGCCCCTGTCCGCCCGGACGGCGGGAGGACGGCTGGTACATCTGGTGGGCGACGAGGCCGCTCTGGGCCAGTACCGGCAGGTACGCATTACCGACAGCAACACCTGGGCGCTGTTCGGGGAAATGGTATGACCCTCCCCCAGTAAATGGGCGGGTGGAAGAGTTTTCCACCTGTCAGCCCGGAGTTTTGCACTTTTCAACAGGTTTTTCCACCAAATTCGATCGCTTTCACTTATTTCTGGCAGAAAGAGGTATGAGGGTATGGCAGAAATGACGCCCATGATGCGCCAATATATGGAAATCAAGGAGCAAAACAAGGACTCTATCCTGTTCTTTCGGCTGGGGGATTTTTACGAGATGTTCGGGGACGACGCCCGGAAGGCATCCCGTGAGCTGGATCTGACCCTCACCACACGGGATAAGGACAAGAACAAGTCCTTCGAGGAGAAGATCCCCATGTGCGGCATCCCGTACCACGCCTCCGACGCCTACATCGCCCGGCTCATCGCCAAGGGCTACAAGGTGGCCATCTGCGAGCAGACGGAGGATCCTGCCGCCGCCAAGGGGCTGGTGGAGCGGGACATCGTCCGCATTGTGACGCCGGGTACCGTCATCGACTCCGCCTGCCTGGAGGAGGGGCGCAGCAACTTCTGCGCCGGAATCTATCTGGACGGCGACTACGCCGGGTTCAGTGTGTGCGATATCTCCACGGGGCAGACCCATGTGACGGCCTTCTCCGGGCCGGATCGGGAGGCCCACCTGCAAAATGAGCTGGGGCGCTTCGCCCCGGCGGAGGCGGTGCTGAATCCCGGCGCCGCCGAGGATACGGCCCTGCGGGCGCTGCTGGAGGACAAGCTCCGGTGCCACGTGGAGCGCCTGCCCGCCGGGCGATTCCAGCTGCCCGCCGCCGAAAAGCGCATCCGCCAGCAGTTCGGGGACGATGCCGCCCGGCGGCTGCCCCGTGACAACCCGGCGGCCATGCTGGCGCTGGGGGCGCTGCTGGACTATCTGCACGATACCCAGAAAACGGACCTGAACCATGTAGACCGGCTGGACTACTACCGGCAGGGGCAGTTCATGGAGCTGGATCTGACGGCCCGGCGGAATCTGGAGCTGACGGAAACTCTGCGGGGCAAGGAGAAAAAGGGCAGCCTTCTGTGGGTGCTGGACAAGACCAAGACCGCCATGGGCGCACGGCTGCTGCGAAGCTGGCTGGAGCGGCCCCTGCTGTCCGTCTCCGCCATTGCACGGCGCAACGACGCCGTGACGGCGCTGGTGAAGCACACCGTGCAGCGGGAGGAGCTGATCCTGGCCCTCACCGGTATCGGGGACATGGAGCGGCTCATGGGCCGCATCGTCTACGGCAGCGCCGGAGGCCGGGACATGGTGTCCCTGAAAAACGCCATGGATCATCTGCCCGCCATTTGCCAGCAGCTGGCCGCCTTCGAGGGCGGACACCTGCGGGAGCTGGGCGCACGGCTGGACCCGCTGGAGGATTTGGCGGAGGTCATCGGCAGGACCTTGCAGGACGATCCCCCCTTCTCCGTGCGGGAGGGTGAGTTCATCCGGGACGGCTTTGACCCGGAAGTGGACCGGCTGCGGGGCATCCTCCACGGCGGCAAGGGCATCATCGCCTCCATGGAGGCTGCCGAGAAGGAAAAGACCGGCATCCGCACCCTGAAGATCGGCTACAACAAGGTATTCGGCTACTACATCGAGGTCTCCAACTCCTTTAAGGAGCTGGTGCCGGAGACATACATCCGCAAGCAGACGCTGGTCAACGGCGAGCGCTACATCACACAGGAGCTGAAGGATCTGGAGCACGATATCCTCTCTGCCTCCGACCGGGATGCGGCGCTGGAATATGAGCTGTTCACCCGGCTGCGCCAGACCCTGTGCGACGCCGTGACCCGTGTGCAGGGAGCCGCCGCCGTAGTGGCGGAGCTGGACTGCCTGTGCTCGCTGGCGGCGGTGGCGGTGAAGAACAACTACTGCTGCCCGGTGGTGGATGAGTCCGGGGTCATTGAAATCCATGACGGCCGCCACCCGGTGGTGGAGTGTATGCGCCCCGACGCCATGTTCGTCCCCAACGACACCTACATGGGGGAGAAAGAGAACCGGGCCGCCATCATCACCGGCCCCAACATGGCGGGTAAGTCCACCTATATGCGGCAGGTGGCCCTGATGGTGCTCATGGCCCAGATCGGCTCCTTCGTGCCGGCTAAGGCCGCCCGCATCGGCATCGTAGACCGCATTTTCACCCGCATCGGCGCCTCCGACGACCTGTCGGCGGGGCAGTCCACCTTTATGGTGGAGATGACAGAGGTCAGCGATATCCTCCGCTGCGCCACCTCCCGAAGTCTTTTGATCTTAGATGAAATTGGCCGGGGCACCTCTACCTTTGACGGCATGAGCATCGCACGGGCGGTGCTGGAATACTGCGCCGACCCCAAAAAGCTGGGGGCCAAGACCCTGTTCGCCACCCACTACCACGAGCTGACCGCCATGGAGGGGACCCTCCCCGGTGTGAAGAACTATAACATCGCCGTCAAGACCCGTGGGGAGGACATCATCTTCCTGCGGAAGATCATCCCCGGCGGCGCAGATCGCAGCTACGGCATCGAGGTGGCCCGTCTGGCGGGCCTGCCGTCCACGGTAGTCAATCGGGCCAAGAAGATCCTCCGCCAGCTGGAGGAAGAAGCCGGACGACCCGCCCCGGCGGTGCAGGCGCAGGAGGATCAGGTATCCCTGACGGCCCTGTCGGAGGGGGAGGTCATCGACCAGCTGCGCCGGGCGCAAGTAGATACCCTCAGCCCGCTGGAGGCTCTGAACCTGCTGTACGAGTTGAAAAAGAAGCTGAACTGACGGGGCGAAGCCCCGTCCACGAACCTCTATGAAAGGAGTGCTCTATGCCTGATATTCAATGCCTGCCCAGCCACGTGGCGGACCTGATCGCCGCCGGCGAGGTGGTGGAGCGGCCCGCCAGCGTGGCCAAGGAGCTGCTGGAGAACGCCATCGACGCCGGGGCCTCTGCCATTGTGGTGGAGATCCAGCACGGCGGTCTGACCTATCTGCGAATCGCTGACAACGGCTGCGGCATCGACGCCGAGCAGCTGCCCACGGCCTTTTTGCGCCATGCCACCAGCAAGCTGCGGACGGCGGCAGATCTGGCCGCCATCGGTACGCTGGGCTTCCGGGGCGAGGCGCTGGCCGCCATCTCCGCCGTATCACGGGTGGATATCTTCTCCCGGCGGACGGGGGCGGAGGCGGGGGCCTCCCTGCATCTGGAGGGGGGCGTCCCCGGTCAGGTGGAGGAGGTGGGCTGCCCGGAGGGTACCACCATCTGCGTCCGGGATCTGTTTTACAACACCCCCGCCCGGATGAAATTCATGAAGAAGGATTCCGCCGAGGGAGCCGCCGTCAGCGGCATCGTGCAGCATCTGGCCCTGAGCCACCCGGAGATCTCCTTCAAGCTCATCCGGGATGGTGTGGAGCTGCTGCATACCCCCGGCGACGGAGATCTGCAGTCGGCGGTGTACGCCGCCATGGGGCGGGATTTCGCCATGGGACTGCTGCCCATCAGCGGATGCAGCGGCGATATCTCCGTGGAGGGATTTGTCACCAAGCCCCTCAACGGCCACGGCACCCGTGGCCGCCAGCTGTTCTTCGTCAACGGCCGGTTCATCAAGAGCCAGCTGCTGACAGCGGCGCTGGAAGAGGCCTACCGCAACCAGTTGCTGAAGGGGAAGTTCCCCGGCTGCGTGCTGCGGCTCACCATGCCCGCCGACCGGTTGGATGTCAATGTCCACCCCGCCAAGACGGTGGTGAAATTCGTCAACGACAAGGAGGCCTTCAACGCCGTGTATTACACGGTGCTGGACGCCCTGAATACCCCCGCTCCGCAGCCCAAAAAGCCCCGGCAGGAGTCCTTTTACCAGACCATGACGGTGCAGCAGTACCGGGAGCGGGTGCCGCAGCCGGAGGAGAAGAAGCCTCTGGGCTCCTACACCGTCCGGCCCGCCGCACCGGCCTCCCAGCCGCTGGAGGTTCACGATGTGGCCCCCCGAAAGGGGGAGGCTTTCACCGTCACCTCCTCCGGCGTCAGTTATCGCATCACGCCCCCCGCCGTGCAGGAGGAACCATCGGCCCCGGCAGCACCCATGCCGGAGAGGGCCGTCCCCGTCCCGGCGGAGCCGGTGCAGGAGACGAGCGTTCCGTCCCCCGCAGAGGAGGAAGCTGCCCCGCAGAGTGCAGCGCAGCAGACGGTGGAGCCGGTGCGCCAGACCCCGTGGCGAGTGGCCGGCGAGGTGCTGCGGACGTACATCATCTGCGAGGACGACCAGGAAAATGTATGGCTCATCGACAAGCACGCCGCCCATGAGCGGGTGCGGTTCGATGCCCTGAAAAACAACACCCAGCCGGTGATGTCCCAGCAGCTTCTGTCGCCGCTGGCGGTGGAACTGTCGGCGGAGGATGCCGCCGCCCTGCTGGAGCAGCTTCCGCTGCTGGAGGAGTTCGGCTTTGTATGCGAGGACTTCGGAGACGGCACGGTGCTGGTGCGGCAGGTGCCGTCGGATCTGGAGGTGGGGGATGTCCCTGCTGCTCTGGAGGAGCTGGCAGAGGATCTGCGGCTGAACCGGGCCGATCCCGCCGCCGCACGGGACAGTCTGCTCCAGACCATGGCCTGCAAATCCGCCATCAAGGCGGGGATGTGGTCCGATCCCTCGGAGCTTCAGGCGCTGGCGGATAAGGTGCAGAGCGGAGAGATCCGCTACTGCCCCCATGGCCGCCCGGTGGCTGTGAAGCTCAGTAAGTACGAAATGGAGAAGATGTTCAAAAGGGCGTAAATTTCTCTGTTGCCTCCGGCGGCATACTCCTCTCAGCAGCCGGGAAAGCGCCCCGCCGGAGGCAAAAGAAGAAAGAACGATCGGGAAAGGAGTCTTCTATGATCCCGCAGGTCATCTGCGTGGTGGGTCCCACTGCCACAGGAAAAACGAAAATGGGCGTGGCGCTGGCCCACCGCTTCGGCGGTGAGGTGGTGTCTGTGGACTCCATGCAGATCTATCGGGGCATGGCCATCGGCACCGCCGCCCCCACTCCGGAGGAGATGGAGGGCATCCCCCACCATATGGTGGGGGTGGCCGATCCCGCCGAGAGCTGGTCCGTGGCCCGGTTCGTATCGGAGGCCGATGTCTGTGTGCAGGATATCCTCCGCCGGGGCCGCCGCCCTATTCTGGTGGGCGGCACGGGACTGTATCTGGAGTCCCTGATCCGCGGCACGGACTTTGCCGCCGGAAGCGCCGACGGCGAGACCCGGCAGCGTTTGCAGCAGCGGCTGGAGCAGGAGGGCGTCGGCCCGCTGCTGGCGGAATTGCGGGCCATCGACCCGGACAGCGCCGCAAGGCTCCATCCCAGCGACGAAAAGCGCATCCTCCGGGCGCTGGAGGTGTGGTATGAGACCGGCGAGACCATCACCCAGCACGACCGTCGCACCCGGCAGCAGCCGCCCCGCTATCAGGCCGCTTACATTGGCCTGAGCTTTCAGGATCGGGCGCAGCTGCGCCGCCGCATCGACCTGCGGGTGGATGAGATGGTGCGTCAGGGACTGCTGGAGGAGGTGCAGGCTCTGCTGGCAGCGGGGCTGCCTCCCACCGCTACGGCGTGGCAGGCCATCGGCTACAAGCAGTTTCTGGCGGCGGCAGACGGCCGCTGCACCGTGGCCGAGGCCGTCGAAGAGGTCAAACTTCGCTCCCGGCAGTACGCCAAGCGGCAGCTGACATGGCTGCGGCGCAACCCGGACATCCACTGGATCCTGTGGGGAGAGGAGCCGAATTTTCCCCAGGGCCTGCAAAATGCGACAGAATATCTCACCGCTCTTGGCTTACGATAAGCCCAGGAGCGGACGGCACATCGTCCGCCAACAGAGAAAAGGAGCAGACGATATGCAAAAGAACAACAACCTTCAGGAAATTTTCCTCACTAAGGCCCGCAAGCAGAGTATTCCCCTGACCATCTTTCTGATGAACGGCTTTCAACTGCGGGGCGTGGTGACGGGCTTTGACTGCTTCACCGTGGTGCTGGACACCGACGGCAAGCAGCAGATTATTTATAAGCACGCTATTTCCACCATCGTTCCCATTCACCCCGTCTCGCTGCAGGAGGAGCCCTGCTTGCCGTCGGACGAGTGAGGCGTCCCAACATTCCACCAAGGAGGAGCCATGAACAACACCCGTGTTTTCCGCTTTCTCAGCATCGCCCTGCTGGCGGCCATTGCGCTGTACTTCGCCGCACAGGGCTATTTTGCCCTGACGGACCCCTTCACCACCACGCTGGTCTATCAAAGCTCCGCCGAGGACACCATCGACGTCAGCGGCTGGCTGGTCCGGGACGAGGAGGTCCTCTCCGGTGAAAGCGGCACCGTGCGCCATGAGGTCAGCGAGGGTGAACGGGTGGGCAAGGGCCAGACGGTGGCCACGGTATACAGCGGCAGCGATGCGCTGGACACCGTGCAGCAGATCGAAACCAAGGAGCTGCAGCTGCAGCAGCTGCAATTCGCCCTGTCCTCCTATCTGAACCCCGACGCCACCCTGAAGCTGGACGGCTCCATCACCGAGAGCCTGCTGAACATCCGCCGTTCCCTCTCCGGCGGCGACTACGACGATGCGGCGGACCAGACGGCTCAGCTGAAGGCCGCCATCCTCAAGCGCAGCCACACCTACTCCTCCGGCGAGGAGATCGAGGCGGACATCGCCACGGTGCAGGGGGAGCTGTCCGCTCTGCGGAGCTCCCTCTCCGGGGCCCGGATGGTGACGGCGGAGCACTCCGGCACCTATTCCGCCGCCTGCGACGGCTATGAGTCCCTACTGACGCCGGAATTTTTGCAGTCCGTGACCCCCTCCCAGCTGGAGGGACTGCCCTCCGGCCAGACCGGCGGCAGCTCTCTGGGAAAGCTCATCATCGGGGAGAAGTGGTACTACACCGCCGTGATCACCACGGAGCAGGCCCAGCAGCTGGAGAAGGGTGACTGGCTGACCCTGCGGTTTTCCAAGGGTGCGCAGCAGGATATCGACGCCCAGGTCACCTATCTCAGTGCCGCCGAGGACGGCAAGCAGGCGGTGGTGCTGACCTGCCGGGAGTATCTGGCCCAGACCTCCCAGCTGCGCCATCAGGCGGCTCAGCTGGTGCTGCGGTCCTATGAGGGACTGCGGATCCCCACCAACGCCCTGCGGATGAGTGAGGACAACCAACTGGGGGTCTACTGCGTGGTGGGCAAGGTGGCCAGCTTCAAGCCGGTGTCCATGGTCTATCGGGGCGACGGATATAGTCTGGTGCAGGCTGCCAGCCCGAGTCAGGACGTCTCCGTCCTGCGGCCGGGGGACGAGGTCATCGTCACCTCCAGTGAGCTCTCCGGCGGACAGATCGTGCAGTAGCAGCCGCCCAGCAGATACCATCGGCCAATAAGTGCAGCCACATAAATAGATTCCATCGGGAAAGGAAATATCTGTATGACCATTACGGAACACATTGCCGCCGTGCGGCGGGAGATGGCGGAGGCCGCCCGAGAAAGCGGCCGCAGCGAGCGGGACATTTTTCTGGTGGGCGCCAGCAAGATGAACGACGCCGCCGCCTGTCAGGAGGCCATCGCCGCCGGAGCGGACGCTCTAGGGGAGAACCGGGTGCAGGAGATGACCGCCAAGCTGGCTCAGAACGCCTATGACGGAGCGCCCCTGCACTTCATCGGCCATCTGCAGCGCAACAAGGTGCGGCAGGTGGTGGGCAAGGCCGCTCTCATCCAATCCATCGGCTCCGAGGCCCTGCTGCGGGAGGTGGAGAAGGAGGCTGCCCGGCAGCAGCTGGTGCAGGATATCCTGCTGGAGGTGAACATCGGCGGCGAGGAGGCCAAGAGCGGCTTTGCCCCGGAGGAGACGGAGGCGGCGGCCGTTCTGGCCCGTGAGCTGCCCCATGTCCGGGTCCGGGGACTGATGACCATCCCGCCGGTGGAGACGGTCCCCCACGGCAATCTGGTATATTTCGAGAAAATGCACCGTCTTTATGTTGACATAAACGGGAAAATATACGATAATAAATTAGAATACATCTCCATGGGCATGAGCGGCGACTTTGCCGATGCCATCCGGGCCGGCAGCAATATGGTCCGGGTGGGGACTGCTATTTTCGGTGCCAGGGATTATACCAAATAAAGAAACAGGAGGGTCTTTCCATGAGCCTGATGGACGAATTTAAGAAGATCATTCATCCCTATGACGATGAGGATGACGATTACGAGGAGGATGTGGGCCGTGACAGCGAGCCGACCTACTTCGAACCCCGTGAACCCCGTGAGTCCTCCCGCCGCAAGGAGGTCCCTGCGGAGGAGCGGCGCAACAAGGTGGTAAACATCCACGCCACCACCCAGCTGAAGGTGGTGCTGGTAAAGCCGGAGCGCTTTGAAAACGCCTCGGAGATCGCTGACCATCTGCGGGAAAAGCGCACGGTGGTGCTGAATCTGGAGGGTACCAACAAGGATGTGGCCCGGCGGCTGGTGGATTTCCTCTCCGGTGTGGCCTACGCCGGTGACGGGAAGATCAAGAAGGTCTCCACCAATACCTATATCATCACGCCCTATTCCGTGGATCTCATGGGCGACCTGATCGACGAGCTGGAGAACAACGGCCTGTACCTGTAAGGGCCGGATAGAGATGTAAATCGGAGGGATAGATCATGTTTACACCGCAGGAAGTTTCCGAAAAGACGTTCCCCAAGGCATCCGGCTTCAACAATGGCTACGGCATGGCCGCCGTGGACGAGTTTCTGGATGCGCTGACGGAGGATTATACCGCCCTGTATAAGGACAACGCCGCCCTGAAGGCCAAGCTGAAGGTGCTGGCGGAGAAGGTGGAGGAGTATCGGGCCACCGAGGACGCCATGCGCTCCACCCTGCTGTCGGCCCAGCGGATGGCGGCCCAGATGGTCTCCGACGCACAGGCCCAGCGGGACAAGATGCTCTCGGACGCCCGGGAGGAGGCCAACCGGCAGGTGGCCCAGCTGGAGCAGCAGGTGGCGCAGGCCCAGCACAAGCTGACCATGGCTCAGGACAGCCTGTCCGATTTCCTGCGCCGCAGCGCAGACCTCTGCGCCCAGCAGGTGAGCTTCCTGCGCTCTCTGCCGGAGGCAGAGGTGGAGGAGGGGCAGCCTGTGACCCTGCCCGCCCCGGAGGAGGGCCGTGTCCCCGTGGCAGACGCTGCGGAGGAGCCCGCCGCACCGGTGGAGGAGGCTCCCGCAGAGGAAGCTGAGGCTCCGGCAGAAGAACCCGCCCCGCAGGAGGCCCCGGCGGAGGAGCCCGCCAAGACGGAGTCCCCCTTCTCGGCGGACTTCAATCTGGACGACCTGAAGTTCGGGCGCAACTATAACAGCGAACACTAAATACCGTGGGGCGGCTCCTGTGAGCCGCCCCTGCTTGCTATCTGCTATCCAACCCATCAAAGGAGTGACACTATGACCCGCCCCATCATCGCCCTGTTGTACGATTTTGACAAGACCCTGTGTACCACGGACATGGAGAATTACACCTTCATCCCGGAGCTGGGGTATACCCCGGCCCAGTTCTGGCAGAAGGCCAACTCCTTCGGCCGGGATAACCACATGGATGGCCTGCTGGCCTATATGTACACCATGATCCATGAGTGCCGGGAGCAGAACCGGCGGCTGGACCGGGACTTTCTGGTGCGCTGCGGACGGGACATGGTGCTCTTTCCCGGCGTGCGGGAGTGGTTCCGCCGCATCAATGACTTCGGTCGGCAGCTGGAGGTGGAGATCGAACACTATGTCATCTCCTCCGGTCTGCGGGAGATCATCGAGGGCAGCGGCATCGCCCATGAGTTCCGGGAGATCTACGCCTGCGAGTTCTTCTACAACGAGGAGGGGCTGGCCTGCTGGCCCAAGCTGGACGTGAATTTCACCAACAAGACCCAGTTCGTCTACCGTATCAACAAGGGTGTGCTGGATGTGTCCGACGACAAGACCCTCAACGACTCCATGCCCGACGACAGCAAGCGCATCCCCTTCACCAACATGATCTATGTGGGGGACGGCCTGTCGGACGTGCCGTGCATGAAGATGATGCGGGCCTACGGCGGGCAGGCCATCGCCGTGTATCAGGAGGAGAACCGTCAGGGGGTGGAGGATCTGCTGAGCAAGGGCCGGGTGGACTTCATCTTCCCCGCCGACTATCGGGAGGGAACGGCGCTGGACAGCACCGTGAAGAATATCATCCGAAAAATGGCCATCTGCGATACTCTGGCGGAGGAAAACGCTGCCCAGTTCCGTCAGATCGGGCGCTCCCCCCTGCCCTATCAGGCCAGTCTCTTTGAGGAGACGTAAGAGGCCCCTTTCCAATGCGGAAAATTCTCTGCGTGTATAACGAGGTGCCATCGGGCGCAGCAAGTATCCATCAACGCCGAAAGAACAAGGCTGGCAGGTCATTGACCTGCCAGCCTTGTTCTTTATTCCCTTGGCATCCCGTATATGGGATTTTCGCCCTCTTATTCGCTCCACCAGCCCGCAGCTTCCAGAAACGCAAGCACATCGGCCTTGCCCTCCTGCGTGGTATACACATAGAGCATTATCTGTCCACTGCGGATCTTTGCTGCGAAATTCGTGGGGCTGTCCACGGCATAGACCTGACCAGTAAAGGTATTGCTCTCCGTCACCTCACCGGTGATGGGGAGGGTCGCAGCGGCATAGAAACGGTAGCAGGCATCTGCGGAATCCAGCCTGCAGTAGTCCAACCGCAGAGAGTCCTCATGCACGGAAACAGAGCGGATCAGCATGGAACCGATGCCCCAGCTCTGGCGGATATCCTCCGTAGAGTCCACGGCAGTATAGCCGGCTGCCGCTGCGGCCTTGCGGAACTTATCCAAGTCCGAAGTTCCCGACGTGAGGAAGAATTTCACGAAAAGGACGAGGGCGACGAACGCAAGAAGCCAAGCCGCAAGTCGGGGGACCCACTGCTTCGCCGGGATTTTTGCAATGGCCGTTGAATCAAATCCCGTGTCTGTCTTCGGGACCGATTTCTTCAGCTCCTCTGTGTGCGTCCTTCGCAGAAGGCTGCGAAGTAGCTCCAGCACCCCAGAGAGGAAAAAGCCCACCACTGCGATGGCCGTTCCCAAAATCAAAAGGACCAGCAGATTGTGGGTATTGGGAGAGAGAATCGCCGTATTCTCTTCCGGCACTTCTGGGTTATATTTCACAGTAATGACAGTACCAATCAGACGGGGCGATGACATACGCCCTGTGCGGCCCGTATAGGTTTCTCCGTCCACGGCATACTCATACGCCATAATGTAGTAGGTACTGCTGTTGCTGCCATGCCTTCCGGGCGAAGAGCTGACTACCTCGCTGGAGACATCCGTGACCGTGGCCTGCGTGGTGAGCCAGTCGTTCTGACGGGATTGCTCTGCATAGTCCTTGATCCCGTTTACGATCAGGTAGATGCCCACAATCATCATCACATAGCCCATGAATCGGAAGTAGGCGAATAATGATCGATTCTGCTTCCACATCTCGATGCCCCCCTTGCTCCGCCAGCCCCACAGGGAGTTTTATGCCCTTGTCCCCTTACTGCTCCTTCTGGAACCGATCGGCGGCGATGAGGCGTTTCAGGGCCTCCACGCCCACCTGCACGGCGGAGGTGGTGTCCTCGCTCATGTCCTGATCCAGACCGGCGGCCTCCCGCTCCTGATTCCAGATCACATGGAAGCAGGAGCCGCAGCGGCAGCCCAGCGCATCCGCCACCACGAACAGGGCAGCGGACTCCATCTCGCTGGCCTTGACGCCCAGACGCTTCCACGCCTCCCACTTGTTCAGCAGTTCATAGGACACCGGCATCTTAGCGGGGCTGTGCTGACCGTAGAAGGCATCCTTGCACTGCACCACGCCCACCTGCGTCCGCTTACCCAGCGCACGAGACGCCTCCACCAGCGCTGTGGTCACCTCGAAGTTGGCCACGGCGGGGTACTCGATGGGCGCATACTCCCGGCTGGTGTGCTCGAAGCGGATGGCGCCGGTGGCCACCACCACGTCGCCGGAGCGGACATCCAGATCGATGCCGCCGCAGGTACCCACCCGGATAAAGGTGTCGGCGCCGATATTGTGCAGCTCCTCCATGGCGATGGCGGCCGAAGGGCCGCCGATGCCGGTGGAGCAGACGGAGACCTTCTCCCCCAGCAGGGTGCCGGTGTAGATGGTGTACTCCCGATTCTGGGCCACGAAGTGTGCGTTGTCAAACAGGGCGGCGATTTTTTCGCAGCGGCCGGGGTCACCGGGCAGGATCACATACCGGCCCACGTCGCCCTCCACACAGTGGATATGAAATTGTTTCTCCAGTTTTTGCATGAGAAATGCCTCCTGTCATTTTTTCATGGAATGCTCTTTGATTATACTTCATTCTGCGGCACGGCGCAACCGTTTTGTCCGTAGGAGGGGAACAGTCACCACACCTCCACGGTGTACTTCTTCAGCTGCGTCACCGGGTGCAGATCCCTCTTGGCCTTCCGCAGGCCCAGATCCCCCATGTCCTCCTCCCGGTTCACATACGCAAGACCGTCGGCATAGGCGGTGCAGAACTGGCGGCACAGCATCTGATAGGCGCCGGGGTAGTCCCGATCCGCCTTCTCGATGTGGATATACAGAGTGTCCCGCAGCACCTCCCCCAGCGCGAAGCCCACGATGGCCCCGTCAGCCCGGAGGACGCCGCCCACCAGACCGTACTGATCCAGATGCTCCAGCACCTCCTGTACCTTATGGTTTTCCTCCGCCGCCTCGCCGGGGGTGTAGTTGAGCTTCTTGTTCAGGGTGTGGAAAAAGGCCTCCACCTCCGCTGCGTCGGTGCTGTCCAGCGGCTCGAAGCTCCAGCTCTGGCAGGTACGGAGGAAACGGCTGATGTGGTTGCGCTGGCCGCTGAACTTCTTGCCGGACAGCTGGATCATCTCCTCAGCGGAGTACAGGTAGTCGGCAAAATTCTCCTCCTCCGTGATCTCCACCCGGCCCGGCAGCTCCTGGAACAGGGGCAGATCCGCCTCCGGGATGGTGCAGAACCGCACCGGCCGCTCCGGATGGCGGGCCAGACACTGCCGCAGTCCGGCGGGGATGTCCTCCCCCAATGGCAGGTTGTAATAGAGATTTCCGTCCTCACCGGTGAGGGTGGAGTACAGCACGCCGTCCTCCACCTGCCACGCCATGTGGAAGTAGTCCCGCCACATGAACATCCCGCCTACGGTGAAGTCGCAGGTGTTGGTGGTGACGAAGCGGAAGTATGGTGCGATCACCGGAATATCATCGATGGTCATTTTCTGAAAAGGCATATGGTATCACTCGCTTTCTGACCTCTCCGCCGGGGAAAAATCCCAAATATTATACCAGACCCCGCCGCCGGAATCAAGGGGAAGCCCCTGTTGTGGCGATGACGGATGCTTCCGGCTGCGGCTGCGATCTGTCCGCAGACCGGATGTGAAGAACGTGCCTGCGGCGGTCAGTCGAAGAAATCTACCGCTCTGCCATAGGGGACGGATTGCCACGGGTGCGTCGCCGTCACCGTCGTGTCAGCCGGTTTTCGTGCCGTACAAGCGGCTGGCACGACGGTGCAGGCTTTCTGCTGCGATCAGGGGAAAGCTATACCCGCCGGAGGTAATCAACCACTTCTGGCAAAGCATCTGCCTTCGGAGTAGCCCCCACAAGTACTCCCCCATACGTCAATTTTTTACAATTTCTTCATATTTCTCCGGATTTGTCAAATTCTCTTGACAGAAAACACCAGTATCCGGATGTGAAATCAAATAATTTTGACAAAATGGAACTCATTGCTTTTACCGTCCCCCAAAATCCCCGAAAAATCGCCGCTTCTCAGACTGGCACGTCACTTGCTATTACTATGGGCAGACGGTCCACGGACCGCAGAATTTATGTTTCACTCTTCGAGTGAGGAAAGGACGACATATGGAGTTTTCACCTACCCTATTGGCCATCGTTCCCCCTCTGCTGGCCATTGTCCTGGCGGTCATCACACGCCAGGTCGTGCTGTCCCTGTTCATTGCCGTGTTCGTCGGTGCCGTGATGCTGTGCGGCGGTAATCTGTGGGAGGGCTTTTACAGCACCTTCTTCGATTACATCCTCCCCGGCTTCGAGGATACCGACCACCAGCGCATCCTGGCGCTGACCACCTTCTGCGGCGGTTTGTCGCTGCTGCTGGAAAAGAACGGAGGCGCCCAAGCCTTCGCCAATGCCGTCAGCCGCGGCGCCGGCAAGACCCGCCGGGGCGCTCAGGTGCTGACTTGGCTGGGCGGCGTGTTCGTCTGGTTCTCCGATTCCACCAACCCCGTGCTGGTAGGCCCCATCTGCCGCAGCTTTACCGATAAGGTAAAGGTCTCCCGTGAGAAGCTGGCCTACATCGTGGACTCCACCACGGCGGCCGTCCCCACTCTGTTCCCCATCTCCGCCTGGGGCGCTTACATCATCGGCCTCATCGCCACCTTCTACACCTCCACCGGCTATACCGGCAATCCCCAGACAGACTTCGTGGCCGGTATCCCCTATCAGTACTACACCATCGGCTCCATCCTCATGGTGCTCATCATCGCCGTCACCGGCTGGGACTACGGCCCCATGAAGAAGGCCGAGGACCGTGCGCTGCTCACCGGCAAGCTGTTCCGTGACGGCGCCGAGATCCGCCGTGAGGTCGAGCAGGAGGAGCTTCCGGAAGGTGCCAAGCCCTCCATCTGGAATATGCTGGTTCCCGTCATCGTGCTGCTGGTGTTCATCTTCGTGGGCCTGTTCTACACCGGTGACATCAAGACCAATGGCATCTTTGGTGCGCTGGCCAACGGCAGCTCCCTGCGGGCGCTGGATACCGCCTTCATTCTGGCCTCCATCTCCGCCATCATCATGGGCATGATCACCAAGGTCTGGAACTTCAAGAAGGCCCTGAGCACCTTCATCGAGGGCTGCACGGGCATGATGGAGGTCCTGATGATCCTCATGCTGGCCTGGGGCATCGGCAGCATCTGCTCCGCCTGCGGCACTTCCACTTGGATCGTCAGCACCTGCGAGAGCTTCCTGACTCCCACCTCTATGTGCGCTATCATCTTCATCGCTGCCTGCCTGACCTCCTTCTCCACCGGCAGCTCCTGGAGCGTATTCGCCATCTTCATCCCCATCGCCGTGTCCCTGGCCATCTCCATCGGCGCTCCCGTGGGCATGGCCATTGGCGTGGTGCTGTCCGGCGGTATCTTCGGCGACCACTGCTCCCCCATCTCCGACACCACCGTCATGTCCTCCATGGGCTCCTCCTGCGACCACATCGACCACGTGCGCACGCAGCTGCCCTATGCCCTGACGGTAGCCGGCTCGTCTCTGGTTGGCTATATCGTCAGCGGCCTGATGAAAGGCGGTGCCTTCGTGGGACTTGCCATCACGCTGGTGCTCATCTGCCTGGTGTCCTTCCTGCTGAACAAGCACGTGGGCCGTGGCAAGGATGCCAAGGCTCCTCAGGACGCCGCCTGATCCCATCCAAATTTTGGACACGAATAGGAGGATATAACCGTGAAAATTATCGACGCGAAGCTGCAGGTGGTGGAAGTCCCCCTGCCCCATCCCTTCCCCTCCACCTGGAACCCCGGCAATCCGGAGACCAAGCTGTTCGTTACCATCGCTGAGATCATCACCGATGACGGTATCCACGGCTACGGTGCCGCCTGCGACTCCTCCCAGCTGCTGGCGGGTATCTGGGACACCCACATCCGCCCGCTGGTCATCGGCAAGGAGATCACGCAGGTGGAGGCCATCAACACCGGCCTCGTCAATGCCTCCCTGTACGCCTACCGCCCCTGGTGCGTGGAGGTAGCCGTGTGGGATGCACTGGGCAAATACGCCAACCTCCCCATCTATAAGATGCTGGGCGGCGTGCAGGACAAGGTTCTGGCCTACGCCAGCACCGGCTCCCTGAAGTCCGTGGAGGAGCGTGTGGAGGACGCTGAGCGGTATATTGCCGAGGGCTTCAAGATGATGAAGCTCCGTGCTCACCACGACGATCCCTTCGAGGACGTCCGTATCATCGCCGAGATCAAAAAGCGGGTAGGCGACAAGCTGAAGATCGCCGTGGACGCCAATCAGGGCTGGTTCTTCACCGGCAAGCGGTCCGTGGCCAAGTGGGATCTGAAGAAGGCCCTGAACGTGTGCCGTGCCTTCGAAGAGATCGGCATCGAGTGGATCGAGGAGCCCCTGTACGGCTACGACTTCGAGGGTCTGGCAGAGCTGCGCAAGCGCACCACCCTCCATGTGGCCGGCGGCGAGCTGAACGCTCAGGTCCACGAGTACCGTGACCTCATCAAGCACAACTGCTTCGACATCTATCAGATGGACGTGGTGCTCTCCGGCGGCTTCGTGCAGAACCGGAAGGTAGCGGCCATGGCGGAGGCGGAGAACAAGATCTACACCCCCCACACCTGGACTCACGGCATGGGTATGGCCGCCGCCCTGCATATGGCGGGCGCCGTCAGCAACTGCCCCTTCATCGAGTACTGCTACGATCCTCCCTACTGGCCCTACGAGGTGCGTGACATGATGCTCACGGAGCCTCTGGTGGTGGATAAGGACGGCTACATCGCCGTGCCCCAGAAGCCGGGCCTCGGCGTGGAGATCAACCACGAGCTTATGGACAAGTACACCGTGCTGCGGAAGTGATCCAATCCCACTCCCACAGGTGAAAGCAGCAGCGGGGAGCCATTCGGCTCCCCGCTGCTGCTTGAAAAAATAAGCTTATGCTGTTACTCCCGGCGGCCCGCCGTGCCGGGGATGCCCAGCTCCTCCCGGTACTTGGCCACGGTGCGCCGGGACAGGACGCAGCCCTTCTGCTCCAGCAGACACCGCAGCTTTTCATCCGACAGGGGGTGGGCCTTGTCCTCCCCGTCGATCAGCTCCCGCAGCTGCAACAGCACCGCCCGGCGGCTGACATCGCTGCCGTCCGGGGCCGGAGCGGAGAAAAAGTAGCTCAGGGGGAACACCCCCTGCCGGCACTGGAGATACTTGTCCTTCACTGCACGGCTGACGGTGGACAGATGCACGTCCAGTGCCTGCGCCGCCTCCGTCATGTACATGGGCCGCAAGGCACGGGGTCCATCCCGGAAGAATGCCTGCTGCCCCGCCGCCACGAACCGGGCGCAGCGCAGCATGGTGCTCTCCCGCTGCCGCAGGGCAAACAACACGTTCTCCGCCTGCACCAGCTTCTCCGCCAGATACTTTTTGACCTCCGGATCATCCGTCTGGCGGTACAGATCCTGATAATACCGGTTCAGATGCAGCATGGGGGCCGGACGCCGGTGGTCATCGCAGACGAACTCCCCCTCCTGCTCCACCACGAACACATCCGGGTACACCATGGGGGCCGGCTCCGGCGGGCTGAACTGCCGCCCCGGCCGGGGATCCAGCTGCCGGATGCGCTGCTGGGCCTGGCGCACCTCCTCCTGCGAGATATGCAAGGCCTGTGCGATCTGGTGATAGCGATTCCTGGCCAGCGCCTCCAGATGGTGCAGTACGATCTGGGTGGCGGGGCCGTCATCTCCGATGCGCTGCAGCTGCAGGTACAGGCACTGGCTCAGATCCGCAGCCCCCACCCCCGCCGGCTCCAGCGTCTGCAGCCGTGCGATGCTGCGGCGCAGCTCCTCCTCCGGCACACCGGCTCCGACAGCCAGCTCCTCCGGCGGTGTGGTGAGATACCCGCTGTCCTCCAGACAGCCCACCAGATAGTAAAGCAGCTGCCGCTGCCGCTCCGGCACCTCCAGTCCGGCGATCTGGCGGCACAGAAAACTCTCCAACGTCTCCGCCAGACCTCCGTCGGTGCCGATACGGTTCATGGGGGAGTCCTCTTCCTCCTGATTGGGCCGCTCATAGTAGCTGTTCTGGCGGTCGTTATCCTCCAGCCAGCGCCAGCGGTCCAGCCAGCGCTCGGCCTGCCGGGTCAGAGGCTCCTCCTCGTGGGGCAGCTCCAGCTCCACCGTGGGGTTCTCCTGTGCCACGGTCTCCAGATACTCCCGCATCTCCAGCCGCCCCATTTGCAGCAGCCGCAGACTATGCAGCTGCCGCATGGACAGCCGTTGTTCCTGCCTCAGCTCCAGTTCCACTGTGCTTCCCTCCCCGATTTCCCTGCACGGGATTTTTTTGTTATCATATTATCATAGTTTATTATAGTGCATCCACCGCCCCGGCGCAAGCCGTTTTTTCGCAGGGAGACCGCAGCGCCGCCGTGTTCTGCGTCCGCTGCGGTCTCCTACTTGAGGGGGTGTAGAGATCAAATTGGTAAAAATATTTTTACGCCGTATCCGATTCCATTAACTATTTTGTAAAAAATCTTGTATTTTCCATTGACAGCTCTTACAATAGAGTGAGTACCTCAGAACTTCACGAAGGGCGAGAAGTCGAAGGGCTTGGCCTCCGGCAGCTCCGTCTCCGCCCGCAGCAGGGAGTTGACGATGTGAATGGCGTGGCCGAACTTGGGCGGGCCCAGCTTCACCGCCGCCGCTCCGCCGGCGATGCCCATATCCGCCACAGGGTCGTCGCTGACGCCGCCCGCCCGGATGGAGGGGATGGAGAACATCCCGTGCTCCACGGCATACCGCTGGGCCTCCATGGCCTCCGTAACGGTCCCCACCTGATTGGGCTTAAAGACGAAGGCCCCACAGGCCCCCATGTCCAGCGCCTTGCGAAGATAGTCGATGTTGGTGACGGTGAGGTCGTCGCCGCAGAGGGTGGTGCGATCCAGCGCCTTGGCGGCCTTCACCCAGCCCTCCCAGTCGTTTTCGTCCACCGGATCCTCGATGTAGAGGAAGTTATACTTCTCTGTGGCCTGCTTCAGGATGCCGATGATCTCGTCCAGATCCACCTCCCGGCCGCAGTAGTGATAGGTTCCCCGCTTGGCGTCGTAGATCTCGCTGAAAGCGCAGTCCATATGGAAGGCGATCTTCTCCTCGCAGCGGCAGCGCTTGGCCGTCTCATAGAGGATATCCAGACAGTCCATGAAATCGGTGCTGGGGGCCATATACTCCGACATGGCGCCGATCTCCGGGCGGCGCCCCCCCTGAAACTCCCGGATGACCTCCGGCAGCTTCTTATAGACCTTGCAGAGGATCTCCGTGGCCTCAGCGATGGAGGATGCCTTATAGGGAACAATGGTGGTCTCCTGCACCGGCATGGTGTCGTCCTCATAGCTGCCTCCGGCGAACATATCCGAGGTGGGCAGGGGGATGGTGCGAATGTCACCGGGGTTCAGATAGCGGTACTGGGACACATGGCGCAGCTGGCATCCGGCCCGCATGACCGCCAGCGACGTGCTGTAAGTGACATTGCCCCCCAGCCGGGACTTATTGGGGGTACCGTCCAGCTCCATGAGACGGCAGTCCAGCGCCTGCTGATCCAGCACGTCCATGCCCCGGATGGCAGGCAGGACCACCTTCTCCGCCATCTCCACGGCCTTGCGGACGCCGTTGCCGTCATAACGGCTCCGGTCACCGTCCCGCAGCACCATAGCCTCGTGTTCCCCGGCGGAGATACCGGAGGGGGACGCTGCCCGGCCCATGGTGCCATCCTCGGTGATGATATCCACCTCCAGCAGGGGCTTTCCCTTGCAGTCGATGATCTCTCTGGCCCGCAAATCCTGAATTTTCATAATAGTTCCTCCTTACTCCTGTGTACCGATGTACAGTACATTAAAATCGCACAAATTGGTTCCCGTGTTCCCGGTGAGCACCGTATCCCCCAGCGGCTCCAGCGCCTCATAGGCGGCGTGCTCCCGCAGCGCCTTCCGCAGGTCGATGCCCCGCTCTGCGGCAGCAGTCCCGGTGGTGCCGTCGGTCAGGCCGCCTGCCACCGGGGTGGTGCCGTCGGTACCCTCGCTGTCCATGGACAGCAGGCACACATTCTTCAACCCCTCCGCTGCCACGGCAAAGGCCGCCGTCATTTCCTGTGACGGGCCGCCATGGCCCCGGATAAGGCTGCTGTCAGGAATAGCGGTGGTAGTCTCCCCGGCGGAGAACAGGAAGCAGGGCGCCCGGAAGGGTCGTTCGTTCTTCACCACCTCATGGGCCAGTGAGGCCATAAAGGTGCCGTAGTCCCGGCTCTCCCCCTCGGCGTAGGTGGTCAGCACATGGGCGGGTATTCCCATCTCCTCCGCCGCCTCCAGCGCCGCCTGGCAGGAGTCCGGCAGGGTATTGACGATATAGTAATCCACATCGTTGGTCATGGTCTGGGGCGTTTCCTGCGCCGGGTCATAGTCCAGCAGATACCGGGCCACGTTGCGGGGCAGCTTGTCCTCGATATGGTACTTGCGGAGGATGGCCCCGATGTCCTCGAAGGTCACGGTGTCGTAGCCCACAGGGGTCCCCATAATGGGTACCGGCTCCGTGTAATCGGTGATATCATCCAGCCCCACGGCGTCCCAGATCTCAAAGCAGAGGATCTTGGCTCCGTGGATGTGCTGCCCCAGCCTCCCCCGGCTCATGCGGGACAGATGCCCCCGGATGTCGTTGATGTCCATGACCCACATCCCGGCCTTCAGCATCACATCCGTGGCCTCCTGCAGATCCTCCAGCGTGGTTCCCTCCACCGGGTAGCCCATCAGCGCCGAGCACCCGCCGGTAAGGCCCAGCAGCAGCAGGTCGTCCGGCCCCATCTGCTCTGCGATGTCGATCATCCGCTGGCAGCCCCGGATGCCCTCCTCATTGGGCAGGGGATGCCCTCCTACATAGACCTCCGTCTTTCGGTAGACGTCCTCCTCATCCCGGAGCTTGATGATGGTGACGCCCAGCGTCAGATACTCCCCCAGCAGATCCTCGAAGGCCCGTGCCATGTGATTGCCCGCCTTGCCGGAGGAAAAGGCGTACACATGACGGTACTGGCTCAGATCGTGGCGGCGGCTTCCGATGACCAGCTCGCTGCCCTCCCGATGCATCATCTCGTGGAGTCGCTTCCGGGCATCCAGCCGTTGCAGCACCCGCTCCGTCAGCTCCAGCACCTGCGCCTTGGCCCCGGCGTCGCCGTGGGACAGCAGGCTCTCTTTATTCTTGATTTTATGATCGCTCATGGTATCTCCTCGCATATTTAGTTGATGCCAAGATAAATAGCAACTCCCGTGCCAGCATGACAGCTTCCACGGTTATTCCGCAAGTTTCGCTCCTCGTCCAGCGGTTTTCACAAGATTTTCCCGGAAAACTCGGCGTTTTCGCCAAACAGTCACCCGATCCGGCAGTGCAGCCGCCTTTCACTTCCGCCCTTGCTCTGCGCCGTGTCAAGATTTTTTGTCTCGCCCCTTCCCCATTCTTTTTCTCAGGAGGTATGAACTATGAACAAGAACTTTGAACAAATGCTCCGTCTGGTGGACTATGTGGACGGCCTGATGGTGGTGGACAAAAACTGCATCATCCGCCACTACTACACCGCCTATCCCGATCTGGTAAACCTGCGGCAGGACGAGCCTCTGAACCGCAGTCTCTTTGAAATTTATCCCACCCTGAAGCGGGAGGACAGCTACATCTGCCGGGCGCTGAAAACAGGAGAGAGCTTCATCAACTACGAGCAGACCTATATCAACTACAAGGGGGACGCCATGGATGCCAACTGCAGCGCCGTCCCCATTAAGGAGCACGGCGAAGTGGTGGGCGTTATCGACATGGTCATCTACAAGGACGCCCACGTCACCGAGCGGCGGCTAAGCTTCGACATCAGCCTCATCAGCGCCCTCACCAAAAGCTACAACACCTCCGACCAGTCGCTGGAGGACATCGTCACGCAGGATGGCGAGATGATCCGCATCAAGGAGAAGATCTTGCAGACCGCCGACAGCGATGCCCATGTGCTGGTCTACGGCAAGACCGGCACTGGCAAGGAGCTCATCGTCAACGCCATCCAGAAAACCAGCCGCCGCAAGGATGCCCCCTTCATCAAGCAGAACTGCGCCTCCATCCCCAGCACCCTGCTGGAGAGCATCCTCTTCGGCACCACCAAGGGCAGCTACACCGGGGCTAAGGATACGCCGGGTCTGTTCGAGCTGGCCGACGGCGGTACTCTGTTCCTCGACGAGATCAACTCCATGGAGCTGACGGCGCAGGCCAAGCTGCTGCGGGTGCTGGAGGACAACTGCATCCGCCGCATCGGCGCCAAGGAGGAAAAGCAGGTGAACGTGCGGATCATCGCCGCCGTCAACGAGGACCCGGAGGGCTGCGTAGAGCGGAATAAGATCCGGGAGGATATCTTCTACCGCCTGTGTGTGCTGCGGTACGATATCCCGGAGTTGTACCGGCGGAAGGGGGATATCCCCCTGCTGATGGAATATTTCCGCAAGCACTACAACAAGAAATTCCACAAGCAGATCATGGCATACAGCAGCGAGGTACAGGATATCTTTCTGGCCTATAACTGGCCCGGCAACGTCCGGGAGCTGAAAAACGTCATCGAATCCGCCTTCCACAACAATCACACCGCCATCCTCACCCGCAACGATATCCCCAACTACATCCTCTCCCGGCTGGCGGTGGACACCATGCACGCCGAGGACGTCCGAGGCCTGCCCCTCCACGAGATGCTGGCTCGGTACGAGGTGCTGCTCATTGAGGACGCCTACCGCCGCAACGGCGGCAGCCTCACCAAAACGGCGGCGGAGCTGCAGGTCAGCAAGCAGAACCTCGCCTATAAGATGAAAAAGTACAATATCCGGTGAAAAACGTGTGCTGTCCTTCGACAGCGCACGCTATCAGGGCATAACAGCAGGAAGGACACCCTTGCGGGGTGTCCTTCCTCCCTCTGGCTGCCCATAGCTTTTGCTGTCCCTGCGATCAGCGGTATGTGACCGAGACCCAAGGGTATTTCTCCTGAAGGTCACTGAAAATCTCCTGCATCGGAGCGGCGTACGCCCGCAGCCCCTGCGGCATGGCGTCAAAGCCCTCCACCACAATGTGCCTTTGCACCGGCTGCAAAAACACATCCGTCAGGCAATCCCACATGGCATCCCAGTTTTCCCCGTAATAGTCGGGAAATCCAAATGCCTTGCGGATACGCTGATGTAATGTGCCCCAGTCCCTGCAGCTGTTCAGGCGCAGTAAAACGGGGTCGGCTGTAATGGGCGTATATGCGTTGCGATTCATAACAAAGCTCCTTTCTGTCAAACAATCTCGACAAATGTGGCGTAATGGTCGTAAGTTGCAAAGATCAATCCGTCACTGGAAATGTATGCAAGGGGAACCTTAGTCGGATTTCCCTTGCGTGTTAAATCACCCGCCCGCAGGCGACCACTTTTGCGGAGCAAAAATGCTGCTCCAAAAAGAAAGACACCCGTAGGGGTGTCTTTCTTTTTGGAGCAGGGTACGGGAATCGAACCCGCCTCCTCGGCTTGGGAAGCCGATGTACTACCGATGTACTAACCCTGCATTTTGAATACCTGTCTATTATAGCAGATATCCCCCGGCTTTGCAACCGGAAATTTTGTCGATGGCGGCATGAAAATTTCACCGCCGCATATGCTGGAAACAAAACGGAACGGAGGGCTGCATATGAGACGGATGGCGGGCTTATGGGCGGCGCTTCTGCTGGTGCTGGCGCTGACGCCGGTACAGGCCGGAGCGGTAGAGCTGCCGATACGGGCGGAGGCGGCGCTGCTGATGGAGAAAGAGACGGGACAGGTGCTGTACGCCCAAAATGAGCACGAGGCGCTGGAGCCGGCCAGTGTCACCAAGGTGATGACGCTGCTTTTGACCATGGAGGCCATCGAAAAGGGCAGCCTCCACTACGACGATGTGGTGACGGTCAGCGCCTACGCCGCCTCTATGGGCGGCAGCCATGTCTACCTGTCGGAGGGTGAGCAGATCACCGTAGACGATCTTTTAAAGGCGGTGTGCGTGGCCAGCGGCAACGACGCCGCCGTGGCGCTGGCGGAGTGCGTGGCCGGGGTGACGGAGCTGTTTGTGGAGCAGATGAACACACGGGCCAAGGAGCTGGGCATGACGGACACCCACTTCGTCAACTGCACCGGCCTTCCGGCGGAGGGACACGTCACCAGTGCATGGGACATCGCCCTCATGAGCCGGGAGCTCATAGAAAAGCACCCGGACATCCGCCGCTACACCACCATCTGGATGGATACCCTGCGGGACGGCACCTTCCAGCTGGCCAACACCAACAAGCTGATCCGGTTCTACGACGGGGCCACGGGCCTGAAAACCGGCTCCACCGACAGCGCCAAATACTGCCTGTCCGCCACGGCGGAGCGAGAGGGCATGGAGCTCATCGCCGTGGTACTGAAGTCCCCCACCGGCCAGCAGCGGTTCGAGGATGCCAAGGCCCTGCTGAACTACGGTTTCTCCACCTATGCCCTGCTGCACACGGTGCCGGAGGAACCTTTCCCCGCCATCCCGGTGGTGCTGGGGGAGACGGAGACGGTGCAGCCCTGCATCGACCCGCAGGAAGCGGTGGCGCTGGTGCAGAAAAGTCAGGTCGGGGGTCTGTCCCAGTCCGTCACACTGGCGGAACAGGTGGAGGCCCCGGTGTCCGCCGGACAGGAGCTGGGGACTCTGACGCTGACGGATGCCGCCGGCGAGACGGTGCAGTCCATCCCCATCCGGGCAGCGGAGAGCGTGGAGCGCCTTACCTTCGGTACCATGCTGCGCCGGATGCTGTCGGCGGCATTTTTTGCCGGCTGAAAGCCGCTTTTGGGTAGGTTTCCTCTTGTATTCCACGGGAAAACGTTGTATGATAAACCAAATTGTACAGAGGAGGCATCTGATATGATACAGGTGGATCTGTCCCATATCCGGCAGTTTATCCCGCTGCCCTACGAGGAGGCCCGTGCCGCCCAGCTGCGGCTGGCCCACAGCCATTTGCAGCACGGTGACGGCGCAGGCGGCGAGTTCACCGGCTGGGTGCAGCTGCCCCGGCAGTATGACCGGGAGGAGTTCGCCCGCATTCAGGCGGCGGCCCGAAAAATTCAGCAGGACTCTCAGGCGCTGGTAGTCATCGGCATCGGCGGCTCCTATCTGGGCGCACGGGGCGTCATCGAGTGCCTGTGCTCCCCCAACTATAACCTGAAAAAGAAGGACACCCCCAACATCTACTTCACCGGCAACGGCCTGTCCTCCGACCAGATGGCGGAGCTTATGGACCTGCTGGAGGGGGTGGACTTCTCCGTCAACGTCATCTCCAAGTCCGGCACCACCACGGAGCCTGCGGTGGCCTTCCGTTTCTTCCGGAAGCTGCTGGAGGAGCGGTACGGCCCAGAGGAGGCGGCCCGGCGCATCTACGCCACCACCGACCGCCGCAAGGGGGCGCTGAAATCGCTGGCGGATCAAGCGGGCTACGAGACCTTCGTGGTGCCTGACGACATCGGCGGCCGGTACAGTGTCCTCACCGCTGTGGGCCTGCTGCCCATCGCCGTGGCGGGGGTGGATATCTGCCGCCTGATGGAGGGTGCCGAGACTATGATGGAGGTCTGCGCCAAGACGGACATGGCGGAAAACCCCGCCTGGCAGTATGCCGCCGCCCGGTATGAGCTGTACCGCACCGGCAAGAAGATCGAGGTGCTGGCGTCCTACGAGCCCAGCTTCCGGTTCATGGCGGAGTGGTGGAAGCAGCTGTACGGCGAGTCCGAGGGCAAGGAGCACAAGGGTCTCTTCCCCGCCAGTGTGGAGTTCACGGCGGACCTGCACTCCATGGGTCAGTACATCCAGCAGGGAGAGCGTTCCCTGTTCGAGACGGTGGTGCGCTTCGGCGCTTCCCACCGGCCGCAGGTGGTGCCGCTGGATGAGACCGACGGCGACGGCCTGAACTTTCTGGCCGGGAAGGACGTGGATTTCATCCGCACGCAAGCCATGGACGGCACACTGCTGGCCCATGTGGAGGGCGGCGTCCCCAACATCATCCTCCGCACCGGCCAGATCAATGCCTTCACGCTGGGTGAGCTCATCTACTTCTTCGAGTACGCCTGCGGCCTGTCCGGCTACCTGCTGGACGTGAACCCCTTCGACCAGCCGGGGGTGGAGGCGTATAAGAAGAATATGTTTGCCCTGCTGGGAAAGCCCGGCTACGAGGCCCTGCGGCAGGAACTGGCGGAAAAACTGCACAGAGCTTGACCGCCTCTTTACACCATTTCTACAAATCTGTAAAATAGCGTTTTTTCCATTGCCATTTGGTCGGCAATATGGTATCTTAATGACAGGGAATAACCATCCCGATCTTATCAAGAGGAGTGATACTTATGGTTAGATTGATCATGGGCGCAAACGGGGCCGGTAAGACCAAGCAGCTCATCGACCTGATCCACAACGCCGTGGAGGCGGAGAACGGCAGCGTCGTCTGCATGGAACCCAGCGCCGACATGACCTATAACATCAGCTATAACGTTCGTCTGGTGAACGTCAGCGAATATTCCGTGGATTCTTTTGAGTGCCTGCGTGGCTTTATCAGCGGTCTGTATGCGGGCAATTACGATATTTCCCACGTTTTCGTGGACAACCTGTGCAAGATCGCCGGCACCAGCGACCTGATGGCGGTGGAGAAGTTCCTGAACTGGCTGGAGCGCTTCAGTGAGAAGAACAGCGTCAAGTTCACCGTGACCATCACGGCGGACGAATCTCTGGCCACCGAGGGTATGCGGAACTATCTGTAAGCATTTTCGTAAGAGCATCGGCTCCCTGCCTGTGGGCAGGGAGCCGGTTTCTTTCCCGGAAAAGGAGCATCATATGACACAACAGGAACAGATCTGGCAGGACGTCATGGAACTTGCCAACCGCCCCGGCACCTTCACCCACGGGCTGGGGCTCCACGTCACCGGCATTGGTGACGGCTGGGCCGAGGGGGAGCTGACGGCAGGCGACGGGATGCTGAACCCGCTGGGCATCGTCCACGGCGGGGTCTACGCCGCCATGATGGATCATGTGGCGGGAACGGCGGCCTGCAGCCGTGGCAGCACCTGCCGGACGGTGAACTACGACCTGCATTATCTGGCCCCGGCCCAGCCAGGACTGCTGCGCTGCCGGGCGGAGAGCGTCCGCATGGGGCAGCAGATCGTGGTGATGCAGGTCTGGGTGGAGGACGCCCAGGGCGTCCGCTGCGCCGAGGGCTGCTACACCTTCCGCTGCAAGCCCGCCGAACACAAGGACTGATCCCTCCCCGACAGATAAAGGCCACCCTGCGCCGATGGCGCAGGGTGGCCTTTGTGCTGAGACTTTCAGGTAAATCAGGGAAAGAAGAGGTCCCTCCGGTCACATGGCCGGAGGGACCTTTTCAACTATTAAGGAGTCTTGTCAGCGCTTAGCCGTTCTGCTTCTTGCTGCGCTTGGTGACAAGCAGCACCACCAGAGCGATGATGCCCAGGCCAGCCACAGC
>OIYU01000456.1_pt1 | contig 31586 bp, 38 predicted proteins | sample 1588321 | NCBI WGS metagenome assembly OIYU01 (sample SAMN03283258) | human gut metagenome | biome: human-associated habitat; material: feces | host: Homo sapiens | place: USA | collected 2013 | reverse complement strand
AAATAAAGTATGGTGGAATTTACCTCTTCACCGGAATTTAAAATTTCAATTTAGCTTTCTGCCGGATTCAGACTAATATTAATCTGTCAAGAAAAATATTAATCTGTCAAGAAAAAATGCTTGACACCACAAGAGAATTATTATATGATGACACAGGTGATAAAAAATGAATGAAATACTAGAACAGGCGCTACTGTATGATTTTTACGGTGAGCTGCTAACCAGTCACCAAAAAGAGATATATGAACAGTTTATTCTTGAGGATCTGTCCCTGGGTGAGATTGCTTCCGATGCAGGGATCAGCCGTCAGGGAGTTCATGACCTGGTTAAGCGGTGCAGCAAGACACTGCAGGGGTATGAAGAAAAGCTGCATCTGGTAGAAAAGTTTCTTTCTATAAAAGAAAAGATAGAGAGAATGGATCATATTCTGGAGCAGCATACAGAGAAAGAAAATCAGGAACTGGTATCCAGTATCCGGACGATCGCAAGAGAGATCATAGAGGAATTGTAGTATTAATATAGAGGAGTTAAAGAATGGCTTTTGACAGTTTGACAGAAAAACTTCAGAACGTATTCCGCAACTTGCGGAGCAAAGGCCGGCTGACAGAGGATGATGTCAAGGAGGCAATGAAGGAGATCAAAAGAGCTCTTCTTGCCGCTGACGTAAACTTTAAAGTCGTAAAGAATTTTATAAAAAATGTCCAGGAGCGAGCCATCGGACAGGATGTGATGAACGGTCTGAATCCCGGCCAGATGGTGATAAAGATTGTAAATGAGGAACTGATTTCTCTGATGGGTTCCGAAACAACTGAGATCAAGCTCCAGCCCGGAAGCGCCATTACTGTTATTATGATGGCTGGTCTCCAGGGGGCAGGTAAGACAACAACTACCGCAAAACTGGCGGGAAAATATAAATTAAAAGGGAAGAAACCTCTTCTTGTAGCATGTGACGTGTACAGACCGGCTGCTATCAAACAGCTGCAGGTCAATGGAGAAAAGCAGGGCGTGGAAGTTTTTTCTATGGGAGAAAATCACAAGCCTTCCAATATCGCCAAAGCAGCTCTGGAGCATGCGCAGAAAAACGGCAATAACCTGGTGATCCTTGATACGGCAGGACGGCTTCATATTGATGAGGACATGATGGCGGAGCTTCAGGAAATCAAGGAAGCGGTAGAAGTACATCAGACGATTCTTGTTATTGACGCCATGACCGGACAGGATGCGGTTAATGTAGCAGAAGAATTTAATCAGAAAATTGGAATAGATGGTGTGATCGTTACAAAACTGGACGGTGACACAAGAGGCGGTGCGGCGCTGTCTGTTAAGGCGGTGACCGGGAAACCGATTCTCTATGTAGGTATGGGAGAAAAACTTTCTGACCTGGAACAGTTTTATCCGGACAGAATGGCATCCCGTATCCTGGGAATGGGGGATGTGCTTACCCTCATCGAAAAGGCGGAGGCAGAAATCGACGAAGAAAAAGCAAAAGAAATGTCCCGCAAGATGAAAAAAGCACAGTTTGATTTTGATGATTTCCTGGAAAGTACCAAACAGATGAAAAATATGGGCGGTCTTTCCGGTATTCTAAGCATGCTGCCCGGCATGGGTCCCATGGGCGGTCTCGGGAAAAAAGGCATGCAGTTGGATGACAGTCAGACAGAAGAAGCAGAAAAGAAAATGGCGCGGATGGAAGCAATGATCTATTCTATGACTCCCCAGGAGCGCCGCGATCCGGATCTTCTGAATCCTTCCAGAAAGCACCGTATAGCCAGAGGCGCCGGTGTGGACATCAGCGAAGTGAACCGTATGGTAAAACAGTTCAATGAGATGAAAAAGATGATGAAGATGATGGGAAAAGGTGGTAAAAAGGGAAAATTCAGATTACCTTTTTAACCAGCACATATGCGGATATCCGCAGTGTGCCAGATAGATAATAAAAAATGTGGAGGTGAAAAAAATGGCAGTAAAAATCAGATTAAAAAGAATGGGACAGAAAAAAGCTCCTTTCTATAGAATCGTTGTAGCTGATTCCAGATCCCCAAGAGATGGAAAGTTCATCGAGGAGATTGGAACATATGATCCAAACCAGGATCCTAGCGTGTTCAATGTAAATGAAGAAGCAGCAAAGAAATGGCTGAACAACGGTGCGCAGCCTACAGAAGTAGTAGGAAAGATTTTCAAGGCAGCAGGCATTGAAAAATAAGACCGGGAGGTGTGCGTATCATGAAGGAATTAGTAGAAGTCATCGTTAAAGCACTGGTAGATGACCCGGAAAGTGTTGTTGTGACAGAGAAAGAGGAAGGCCGTACAACAGTAGTTGAAGTGAAGGTGGCAGATTCCGATATGGGAAAAGTCATTGGAAAACAGGGCCGAATTGCAAAAGCAATCCGCGCTGTCGTAAAAGCAGCAGCATCGAAAGAAGATAAGAAAGTGGTAGTTGATATCGCTGGCTAGAAAGAAAAGCGCGTTTGGGAAAGCGAAGGGTCCAAAAAGACCATTTCCCGGACACGCTTTTATTCTTCTAAAGAAGAATTTTGGTTTCTGCAAAGAAGTTTTATTTGACGATTAAAAATATGTAAAAAGAGCAAAAGCAAGGAGAAAAACTATGGAAAAACAGCTTCGGGTAGGCGTTATTTCTTCCACCCATGGGATAAGGGGCGAAGTAAAGGTATTTCCTACAACAGATGATGTGAAGCGTTTCAAAAAACTGAAGAAAGTTTATCTGGATACAGGAAAAGAACAGATTCCCCTGGAGATAGAACAGGTCAGATTTTTTAAACAGTTTGCTATCTTAAAATTCAAGGGAATTGATAATATAAATGACATTGAGAAATATAAAGGGAAGGACATTCTGGTTGACAGAGAGGACGGAACTCCCCTTGGGAAGGATGAGTACTATATTGCCGATATGATCGGAATGGATGTGTATACAGACGATTCCGAGGAACGTTTCGGCAAATTGAAAGACGTTATGGCTACAGGCGCCAATGATGTCTATGTCATTGATTCCGAAAGACATGGAGAAGTGCTTGTACCGGCGATTCGGCAGTGTATCCTGGGTATTGACGTAGAAGAAAGAAAGATGACCATTCATCTGATGGAGGGACTGTTATCATGATGCATTTTCATATTATGACGTTATTTCCGGAAATGGTGATGGCAGGACTTGGGACGAGCATAACCGGACGGGCTATCGACAGGGGGCTTTTGTCTATTGACGCAGTCAACATCCGGGATTATGCGTTTAACAAGCATAACAGTGTGGATGACTACCCTTACGGCGGAGGAGCGGGGATGCTGATGCAGGCGGAACCGGTGTATTTAACTTATGAGGCGATCCGGGAGAAAATAAACAGCCGGGAAGGAAAAAAAGCATCGCAAGCGCCTCGGGTGATCTACCTGTCTCCCCAGGGAAAAACATTTTCACAGGAAATGGCAGAAGAGCTTGCAAAAGAGGAAGACTTGATCCTTCTGTGCGGTCACTATGAAGGGATTGACGAAAGGGTATTGGAAGAGATTGTGACAGACTATGTCTCCATCGGTGATTATGTACTTACCGGAGGAGAACTTCCGGCTATGGTAATGGTAGATACCATTTCCAGGCTGGTTCCGGGTGTTCTGCACAATGATGTCTCTGCAGAGTTTGAAAGCTTTCAGGATCATCTCCTGGAATATCCCCAGTATTCCAGACCGGAAATCTGGCATGACAAGCAGGTGCCGCCTGTTCTTTTATCAGGGCATCATGCCAATGTGGAAAAGTGGAGAAGAGAGCAGTCCGTGATCCGCACGGCAAAGAACCGGCCGGATCTTCTTAAGAAAGCCCGGCTTACGGAAGCGGAGAGGAAGATGATGGAAGAGATGGGGCTGCTGGATGATACAATTTAGATAACAAAAATCGCAGAGTAAACTACTCTGCGAAACTTTAGTTATTATACATCATAAAGTATAGCTGTTCAAGAAAAAATACTAAATAAGTACATTTTACGATGATTTTAGCCTTTTCTCGCTTCATTTTATGCTGATAAAATCAATTTTAATTTTTTTCTATAACAACTAATCTTATATTTATTCGAAATAATATCTGATTATTCTCTGGATTCTTCCAGAGAATTTTTATTTTCCAAAACAAATTCTGAAATGATTTTCGCAGAGTAGTTTACTCTACGAAAATCAAACAGGGAAGTGATGATATGTGGTACGCCTTGAAATGTCATCCCGGAAAAGAGCAGGAAATTCTAGAATCCTGCCGTCAGGAAATTGACAGCAGGATTCTTTGTGACGCCTTCCTTTTTACTTACGATCAAATGAAACGTTATGAAGGAAGCTGGCACGTGGAGAAAAAGCAAATGTTTCCGCAGTATATTTTCCTGGAAACCAAAGATGGCAAGGCGCTATTGGAACATTTCAAATTTTCGTCTGTATTCCCAGCGGCGGAAGTAAAAGGAAATTTGAAAGAGATTTCTTCTGAGGAAGAAAGTTTTTTGCAGAGCCTTTACAACACCGGACATCACCTTCCTATGTCAGAAGGGTATATCCAAGATGGACAAACCCATGTGACATGCGGTCCGCTGGTGGGCTGGGAAAGGCAGATCAAAAAGATTGACCGTCATAAACGTCTGGCAAAGCTTGCATTTCCGGGGAATGACTTTGTAACTATGATACCGGTAGGGCTGGAAATTAAAAGTAAGTCCTAGAATAGAAATCCTAAAATGTAATGTTTGTAAAGTAGAGATTTCGGCAGGAGTGAAGAAGCAGTGGAGAAGTGGTATGTGATGCGCACTGTTCCAGAAAAAGAACAGGAAGCGGGAGCGCTGATGGAAAGGACCATAGACAAAAGCCTGTGGAGTCAGTGGAGAGTTTTGAAAAAACAGAAGCTGTTCCGGGCCAAAGGGAAGCTGTTCTTAAGTATGGAGACGATGTTTCCAGGCTATATTTTTGTCAAAAGCAGTCTGCCAAAAGAACTGGAGGAGGAACTAAATAAATCCAAGGAGTATCCGAAGCTAATTGGAAATGAACCAATAGAAACCGTACCGGTGGAGGAGCAGGACTTAAAATTTCTCCAGGCTGTGTGTGGAAATGCGCTGGAAAAGCCTATGAGCCTTTCAAGAGTGGAGGCAGACGAGGAAGGAAAGCTGATCCATGTAGATGGAATCCTGAAGAAGTATGAGGGGCAGATCATAAGGCAGCGCTTAAGGAAGCGGTATGTGCTGGCAGAAGTAGAGCTGTTCCAGAGGAAAGAGAATGTACTGTTCGGGGTTTACCTGCCGGGGGATGAGATTTGGCAGAATGAAAAACATATAAAGAAAGATAGAAAAAACGAGGACAGGTAAGAGAAGATAAAGATATTATGGAATCTGCTTATTCAGTAAATGGTCCATTATATACGAAAGACAGGTAACTATTTTCAGTGCTAAATGGTTGGAGAATTTCTTAAATTTGTGATGTTAATAAAAAATCAATAACTGGATTTTGTATAAAAGGAGACAACGAAGAGCGAATAATACGAAAAAAGAAGGGTACTTGATAGATCCAAGATTTGAAGGTTTAAGGTCTTTTGAAAATAGAGTATGGTTATTGCGGCATTGTATTTAGCAGTTAATTTGTGCGGAGAAAATATATGGTCAACCTAAAGTGGGAGATAGAACATCAGAAAAAAGTGATAGCAGTAGAATAGGGATAACCAAGAAATAGTCTTGATTTTATAAGAGGCTCAAGGGTCTAGTTATGTTCCGGTTTTAGAATTTTCTTTAGATATTGGGTGGATTTGTGAATCTGGGAAGGGTAAGAAGGCTTCTTGGATGATATGAATTGCCTCAATATTGAGAGTAGAAACTAATATGGAGGTATGACTTAGCCTGCTCGTTTCAGAGACGAGGAATGCAGTGGGCTATTTAGCGTGTATTACAAATAAAGCAAATTTTCCTTATTAGAGAATATAAGAAGGGAAAAATAAATATTCAAGAATAAAAATGCAAATTAAATATGGAGTAAGAGGTAGAGAAGAGATGGAAAAAAGAAGTATAGCATTCAGTCCACCAGATATCAGTGATTTAGAAATAAAGGAAGTAAGAGATGCATTGTGTTCTGGATGGATTACAACCGGTCCTAGAACAAAAAAACTTGAAAAGGAACTTGCAGAGTTCATAGGACTTCCAGTGGAAGCTCCGAATGTAGTTTGCTTAAATTCAGCTACAGCATCAGAAGAACTGAATCTTAGAATTCTCGGAATAGGTGAGGGCGATGAAGTTTTACTGCCATCTTATACCTACACCAGTACAGCCTCAGCGGTTATCCATGTGGGTGCTACAGTAAAGTTTATTGATTCACAGAAAGATAACTGTGAGATGGATTATGATGCACTGGAGGCAGCAATTACAGAAAAAACAAAAGCTGTTATTCCGGTAGATCTGGGTGGTGTGATTTGCGATTATGACAGAATTTATCAGGCGGTGGAGCGTAAGAGACATTTGTTTACACCATCAGGAAAGACTGATTTGGGAAATCGGATTCAGAAAGTAATGGGAAGAATTGCGGTAGTAGCAGACTGTGCTCATGCATTTGGAGCGAGTAAGAAAGGTGTGATGGCTGGAAATATTGCAGACTTTTCATCATTTTCATTCCATGCAGTAAAGAACTTTACAACAGCAGAAGGTGGTGCGAGTAGCTGGAGAAGTCTTGCGGGGATTGATGATAAAGAAATCTACAAGCAGTTCCAGCTATACAGTCTTCATGGACAGAGTAAAGATGCTCTTGCAAAAACACAGATGGGTGCTTGGGAATACGACATAGTAGGCCCTTGGTACAAGTGCAATATGACAGACATTATGGCAGCTATGGGATTAAAGCAATTAGAAAGATATTCGGAAATGTTGAAAAGACGAAAAGAAATCATTGGAAAATATGATGCTGTTTGTGACGAATTGGGTGTGAAACACTTAGAGCATTATAAAGAGGATATGACATCATCCGGACATTTGTATTTGACAAGAATTCCAGGGATAACAGTAGAGCAGCGTAATGAAATTATCATTAAGATGGCGGAGCAAGATGTGGCAACTAACGTTCATTATAAGCCATTGCCTATGATGACTGCATATAAAGCATACGGCTGGGATATCAAGGATTTTCCTAATGCATATGATTATTATCATAATTTGATAACATTGCCGCTGCATACGAAGTTGACAGATGAAGATGTGGAGTATGTATGCGAGTGTTTTAAAGAATCTGTAAAGGTAGTGAGGGGTAAGATTCGATGCTAAGAAGATGGGAAGAACTGCCAAAGTGGATGCAGTGTCCGGAGGTTAAGGAGTATTATGACATATTGTACAAAAGAAGAATAAGCCTTGGATTAAAGAGAGGTTTTGATGTTGTGGTTGCAGTAATACTGCTGGTTGTTTTGATCATTCCAATGATGATTGTTGCGGTAATGATTAAATTGGATTCCGAAGGTCCAGTGTTTTACCGTCAGGAGAGAATCACAGCATATGGTAAGAAATTCAGAATACATAAGTTTCGTACAATGATTAATAATGCGGATGAAATTGGAACGACAGTCACTATATATAGGGACAGTAGAATCACCAATGTGGGAGCTAAACTTAGAGATTTACGAATTGATGAGATACCACAGCTTTTTGATGTCCTTGCTGGTAATATGAGCTTTGTGGGGACAAGGCCAGAGGCAAATAAGTATGTTAAAAAGTACACTAAAGAAATGTTGGCGACTTTGTTATTACCAGCGGGAATTACTAGTGAAGCGAGTATTCGTTATAAAGATGAAGCGCAGCTTTTGGACATGGCAGATGATGTTGACAAGGTATATGTGGAAGAAGTACTCCCAGAGAAAATGAAATACAATTTAGAGAGTATTAGAAAATTTAGTTTTATCAGAGAAATAGGTATTATGTTTAGAACAGTTTTTACAGTTTTAGGAGAAGAATGTGAGTAGGTGAATGCTATATGAAAATTGGAGTTACTAAGAATCCCAAATATATTAATGATATTGTAGAAATACATATGGATACATTTACTGGCTTTTTTTTAACTTTTCTTGGACGTGGATTTTTAAAAACATTATATAAAGGCTTTATGGATCATCCATATTCTGGAGTTATTTTAGCAATAGAAGATGATAAGCCTATTGGTTTTTGTGCTTTTTCAGAAGATTTGAGTGGATTTTATAAATATTTAATAAGGAGAAAACTTCCACTATTTGCATGGTATGCTGCAGGAGCATTTTTTAGAAAGCCTAAAGTTGTGTTTAGATTGTTGAGAGCGTTTACATATTCAAGAGACAGTAAAAGAGAAGAGTTGTATGTGGAATTATCTTCAATAGGTGTTTTATCAAAGGCGAAGAATGCAGGGGTTGGCAGTAAGTTGATCAAAATGTTATGTAATATAACTGATGCAAATAAATTTGACTATATTAAGTTAGAAACCGATAGAGATGATAACGAAGGTGCAAATTATTTTTACAGAAAAAATGGATTTGTATTGGTGCATTCATACGAAACACCTGAAGGAAGAGGTATGAATGAGTATAGATATTATTTGAGGGATGAAAAATGAAAAAAATTGCAATTGTGACATTGGCTGTAGCATTGGAAGGTGAAAAAGGGTATTCAAGATTCAGAAGTTTAGCGGAAATATTATCAAAAGAATATTCAGTAGATATAATTACTAGTTCCTTTCAACATTGGGAAAAGAAGCAGAGAGACACAGATAAATTAATCAGAGATAATAAAGATAAACCATATGGATTGAAATTTGCATATGAGCCAGGTTATAAAAAAAATGTTGATATTAAAAGATTTTATAGCCATAAGGTTGCTGTAAAAAATATATTAAGGGTACTTGGCTCTGCACAGTATGATTTGATTTATTGTATTATTCCGGATAATAATATGGCGGCAAAAGTAGCGAAGTATGCAAAAGTAAACGGAATAAGACTGATAATTGATGTTGAGGATCTTTGGCCGGAAGCTATGCAAATGGTTTTGCATTTGCCTAAATTGATAGACAATATTGTTTTGGGATCATTTAGAAAAGATGCTAGAAGGGCTTATGAAATGGCGGATGGAGTTATTGGCACTTCTGATGAGTACCGGGATATTCCATATACTAAATATGGTATAGATATTAAAAACAGAAAGACAGTATATGTTGGCTGTGACTTGCTAGACTATGATTTAGGAGTAGAGGAATTTATTAATGAAATATCAAAAGCAGAGAATGAATTCTGGATAACATATGCAGGTAATCTTGGATCAAGTTATGATATTCCGACATTGATTAAAGCTGCTCAAAAGATATATGCTGAAGATAATCAGAATATTAAAATTAAGATTTTAGGTGGTGGTCCACTTGAAGAGAGTTTTAAGAATATTAAAGAAGAAAAACCGTGTAATGTTGATTTTGTTGGCTATACACCATATAGAAAAATGGCTGCATATTTAGTAAGATCAGACGTTACAATTAACTCATTTGTGAAGAAGGCACCGCAAAGTATAGTAACTAAGATTGGTGATTATTTAGCAGCTGGGAAACCAATGATAAATACATGTTCAAGTCTAGAATTTAGGAATAAAGTAGAACATGATGGGTTTGGTGTAAACGTTATTGCAGAAGATATTGATAAACTTGCTGATGTAATTATGAAGTTGTATAAAAATCCTGTAATGTGTAAAAAAATGGGAAATATTGCAAGAAAAGTTGCAGAAGAGCAGTTTGATAGAAAACAGTCTTATTTGATAATAAGAAATATGATAAATGATCTTTTGGCAGAATAAGGATGGAGATATAATTTTGAAGATTGGGTTATTATTATGTGCAAATCTTGAAAAAGCACAGTATTTATATAAATATGTTGAATTGTTAGACTCAATGAAGTGTGATTATGATGTCATTTATTGGAATAGAAATTTAAGTGACTATAGTATTCAATGCAGTGGAAGCTTCATATCATTTGATGAAAAAATGGACTCATTTAAGCATTTAATTTGGAAAACAACAGGATATATAAGATTTAGTAGATTTGTGCATATAATCATAAAAAAGAATCAATATGACAAGCTCATTCTTTTTACAACGCCTACAGCGGTATCAGTATTGGATTTATGTTTTGGCAAATATAAAGGAAAATATTTATTTGACTATAGAGACTTGACGAAAGAATATTTTAAACCATATATGAAATTAGTACAAAAAGTAGCTTGTCTTGCAGAAGTGTTTGTTACATCATCTCCTGGATATTTGCAGAATTTCGAACTTGAAAAGATTAAAAAATGGGTATTGTGCCATAATACTTATAAAGATATCTCTTATAAAAAAACACTTAAGTTGAGCACTGAAAGACCAATATTAATTTCATATTGGGGGGCTGTTAGACAGGTGGAATATAATAAAAAGGTTTGTGAATTATTTGGTAATGATAAAAGGTTTAAATTTGTTTATCATGGGGAAGGCGCTTATGATGAATTAAGTCAATTTTGTAAAGAAAAAGGGATAGAAAATATACATTTTACAGGAAGATATTTATTAAAGGAAATAGAAAAATTTGCAGCCGAAACGGATATATTATTTAATGCTTATGATACAGATTTTGTTACAACACCATCTCTTGCAGTGAAAGTATACGATAGCATGGTATATCAGTTGCCACTAATTGTGTCTAAAGATACATATATGGAATCATATTTACAAGATTATGAGCATGTATTTAGTTTTTCCCTAAATAACAAGTCGGTTTTAGATGAGCTGTTTGAATGGTATACAAATTTGGACAAAGATAAGACCATTCATAGTTTTGAAAAATTACATTCTAAAATTAGTGAAGATGAAATGATATTTAAAAAAAGTTTGGAAGGTTTTGTAGATTATGAGGCCTGTAATTAGATTAAATCAAAACTGTATAATAAATTTTCTAATATTGGAAATATCATGTACTGCAATAAAGTATTTTTTAGTTCAGGCAATCCCTGGGGGATATGTTTATAATTCTATAGCCAATGTGTTTGTTTCGTTATTGTTAATATTAGTTCTGCTTCCTGCTTTAGCTGCAGCGTTTAAAGAGAATCCAACATCTGTGGGATTGATGATGTTGGGCTTTGTATTAATTATTTCATCACAGATGCTGATTTTTCCAGAAAACGCATCGGCTATTTTATCAAATTTAGTAAAAATGGCTGGTATGTCACTAGGGTGCTTGATAACGGCGAATACCCTAACAGAATATGAAATTTTTTATTACAAGTTAGTAAAAGTATCTAAGATTATTATTTGTTTTGCAATGCTAGAATTTATCACGCATGAGTTCTTTGGGGTGGCCGGAAGTGATCAATTAGTTGATTATGATATGTCATTTGGCTTCTTCTTAGCTGTACCGACCATTACACATTTTGCAGAAATATGCTCTGATAAAAAAAGGAAAAGATGGGATGTTGTATTTTTTAGTTTGGGTACAGCAATGGCAGTGATGATGGGATCTCGAGGATCAATTTTAGCTATATTTATTGGATGTGTATTATGTTACTATCAAAAATCTAAATTACGGAATATAAGAGATATTGTAGGAGTTATATTCTGCTGTGTAGTAGCTGTCTTTATATATATAAATTATAGACAGATAAGTATTTTTGTATATAAGATATTAATGGATTTTGGAATAGAAAGTAGATTTTTTTCTATGTTAGCTTATGGAGATATTACATATTCAGCAGGACGAGATGTGCTTCAAGAAGGTGTTGTTACGTTAATATCTCAACATCCATGGATTGGTTCAGGAATGCTTTCAAATACTTCTTCACACAATATATTTTATGAAGTTATTCTGTTCTATGGATATCCAATAGGTATTATATTAATTGCAATTATTGTATTTGAATGGGGAAAAACTATTTTTGTAGAGGATTTCTTTAAACGACGATTGATGGCAATTTTTGTATCATATGCTGCTGTTGATTCATTGTTGAATCTGACAGTTTTGGGAAAAGATATGTTTTGGATATATCTTGGGTTGGCACTTTCTTCAAAGTTATATGTAAAAAGGAATAAGGTAGGATGAAAAAAGTTTGCTTTTTTTTGGAAAAAATAGATGCTTCCGGAGGAATTCCAAGGGTTGTTTCCATTATAACCAATGGATTATATTCCAGAGGGTATTCTGTAGATATTGTTTCATTAACAAATGATAATGATAATAATGAAAGATATTGTTTGAACGAAAATATTTCTATAAGTTATATTTTTAAAAATAGAAACTTAAGTTATAAGCGTGATTTTTGGAAAATAGCTAAAGCTATTGATAATCATTTTGTTCAAAAAAAATATGAAAGTATTATTATTGCCGGAATGGATTTTATTCCTTTTTTTAATCGTGCTAATAATATTTTTAAAGACAGTCAGCTGATTGCTTGGGAGCATAGTAATTATACAATTGGTAGCAAGTTTGGTTTTAGATCCTGGGGACGTAGAATAGCAAGCAAGAAATTTAATAAAATTATTGTTTTAACAGATAGGGATGTAAGACTTTATAAAAAGGGAATTAAAAAGTTGAATTGTGAAATTAGAAGAATATATAATCCTATTGAAAACAAGGATAAAAATCATGAGTATAACGCGGATAGTAAAACTATATTAAGTTGTGGTGCGCTTATAGAACAAAAAGGTTTTGACTATGCAGTTGAAGTAGCTGAAATAGTGTTCAAAGAAAATAAAGATTGGCAATGGCTAATTTATGGTGAAGGATCTGAGCGGAATAAGTTGGAACGTTTAATAGCTGAAAAAGGACTAACCAAGCAATTATTATTAAAAGGATATACGAATGATATAGGCAAAGCATATAGAGATGCAGCGTTTTTTGTCCTACCATCACGCTTTGAAGGATTTTGCATGGTTAATTTAGAGGCAATGCAAATGAAACTGCCAGTCGTAGCCTTTGATTTTAATTGTGGACCAGATGAAATCATTATGGATGGAATAAATGGATTTGTAATAGAGGACTTTAGTGTTAGTGAAATGGCTCAAAAAATTCTTTTATTGATAAATGATGCAAATAGAAGAAAGGATATGTCAGAAAAATGTTACAAATCATTACGACCATTTCAGTTAGACGGGATTTTAGATGAATGGGAAAGAGTTATAGGTGATTAAAAATGAAAATAGCATTTGTAATGCCAAATACATTACCTATGCCGGCTGTAAAAGGCGGGGCGGTTGAAAATATACTTCAAAATTACATAGATTTGAACGAAAATGATGGAACACAAGAGATAACAGTTTTTTGCAAACATGATATTGAGGCAGAATATAAATCAAGAAATTATAAATATACACGCTTTATTTATGTCAGCGACCAGGGGAAAATGAACTACTTTTTTAGATATATCTTAGGAGCAGTTAATTCGATATCAAGATACAGGACTGGCAATCTCTACATTAGAAAGGTTGCAAACATATTAAAAAAAGATTTATATGACTATATAATCGTGGAAAATGCACCATATTATTTGCCGGTTATCTACAAAAAACTCAAAACGCTTCCGGTTATTCATATTCATAATGATTATACAAGAGGGATGAAAGAGATTGTAGATCAATATAGTTTTGGAATAGTATGTGTTTCAAATTATATTAAGGATTGTTACAGTTCATTTCAAATTCATAATAAAGCAGAGGTATTATTTAATTGCATTAACGTTTCTAAATTTAGTTTTAATACGAGGGACCGGGATATGATTAGAAACAAATATGCTATTAAAAGTGAAGAATTATTATTTATTTATACAGGTAGAATAATTCGGGGAAAAGGCATATTAGAAATGATTCAGGCTTTTTCCAAAGCATTAAAAAAAAGAACAAATATTAAACTATTGATCGTAGGCGGAATAGGTTACTCTAATAATAAAGTTGATGATTATTTAAAAGAATGCATTGAAAGAGCAAAAGAGAATGAAGCGAGCATAATATTCACTGGATATGTTAATTATAATGATTTGCCAAAATATTATTCAGCCGCAGATATTGGAATAATTCCATCGATGTTGAAAGAAGCAGCGCCTTTAAGTGCTATAGAAATGATTGCATCTGGATTACCTTTGATTGTCAATGAAATAGCAGGGTTGAGAGAAATGGCAAGTTATGGAAACTCGATCTTTGTTAAATTAGAAAGAGATTACATTAGCAGTTTGGCTAAAGCTATATTAGATATAGATATAAAGGAACGAAAAGAAAACAGATGCAACTTGGATGATTTTCACACCAAGTGTTATAAATCTAAGTTAGAAAACATTCTTGAAAGGTGGCTGCATAATGAAAATTCTTAGTATAATTGTACCAGCGTATAATGCTGAAAAATATTTGACGAAATGTATAGATTCTATTGTTTGTTCAGGGTTTCTGGTAGATAATTGTGAGATAATAATTGTAAATGATGGGTCGACGGACGGTACAAGTGACCTTGCACATAGTTATGAAAGAAGATATGGCAATATTATTGTAATTGATAAAGCTAATGGAGGACATGGTTCGGGAATCAATGCTGGAGTTACGGTGGCAAGTGGGAAATACTTTAAAGTTATAGATTCCGATGATTGGGTTGTAACCGAAAACTTTGAAAAATTTGTACATAGACTACTTTCAGCAGATGTAGATATTGTTGCACATTATCAGAATAATGTATATGAAAATACAAATCAGACAATTGCGAAGAAAGTGGAAAAAATTGAACCAGGACAAATATATGCGATAGAAGAAATACCAGAAGAAACATTACTGGGTCTTTCTAATGTATGTTTTCGTACATCCATATATCAAAATAATAATATAAAGTTAGATGAAAAATGTTTTTATGTTGATTTAGAGTATATTTTATATCCATTAAAATTTATGAAAAATTTTGTTGTTTATGATGATATTGTTTATTGTTATAGATTAGGAAATCCTAATCAAAGTGTTAATTACAAGAGCATGTACAAGAATAGATATCATCATTTAAAAGTGGTAAATAGTTTATTGGAATTTTATAGTTCATTGATTGTTGAAAAGGCTAATGGTAATTTAATTGCATATACAGAAAATATAATTGTAGGATTAATAAAAGCACATTACTACTTATATTTTTCAAATAATGTTAATAGTGAAGATGTGAGTGAACTTAAAGTTTTTGATTCAATTATTAAAAAATATTGCAATTTATACGAGAAAACAGGGAAAAGCAAGTCAATAAATTTAGTAAGAGTATTTAGATTTCATGGATATAAAATATTGATGAAAATATATAGAAAGATGATTGCCTCTAAAAATGTCAAATAAATCTATCAAATTAAATTTAGTAATGAACATTATAGTAACTGTTTTGGGGGTGGTCTTTCCGCTTGTTACATTTCCATATGTTTCACGAGTTCTAGGACCAACAGGAACTGGAGCAGTTTCATATGCCGCAAGCATCGCATCATATTTTTCTATATTGGCGATGCTTGGAGTTGGTACATATGGAATTAAGGCCTGTGCGGAAGTGAAAAATGATAAAGATAAGTTGTCAAAGACGGTACAAGAAATAATGTTTATATTGTGCTTTTCGATGCTGGTATCGTATTTTTTGTTTTTTTGGATAATTAAGTTGGGCTTAATTGATACAACATACAAAAATGTTATATATATTTATGGCGTAGGAATAGTGCTACAAGTGATAGGTATGGAATGGCTTTATAAAGCTATGGAACAATATGCATTTATTGCACTTAGGTCGATAGTGATTAAGGCTATATCAATTGTTTTGATGTTTGTGTTGATTCGGGAAAAAAGTGACTATCCAATGTATGCAGTAGTTAATGTTTTTGCTGATGGAGGCGCACAGTTAATAAATTTTGCTCTTAGTTTTAGGTATATCAAACGCAAACGATATAGAAATTATGAAATAAAAAAACATATTTCGCCTCTGTTTGTCTTTTTTTTGACTAACGTTGTTCATTTGATATATACAAATTTAGATATTATTATGCTAGAGCATATTAGAGGTATTTATGAAGTTGGCATATATAATATGGCGTTAAGAATTGAAAACATACTACTAAGTATAGTGACAGCATTAGGTGTTGTAATTTTGCCGCAGCTAAGTGTGGCTATAAAAGAGAAGCGATACGATGACTTTAATATGTTAAATAAAAAAGCATTAAATTATACTACTGTAATTGCACTTTTTTGTGTTGGTGTATTTGAAATTATCGCTCCTGAGACAGTTCGAATTTTAGGTGGAAGTGAGTACGAAGATGCGATTATATTATTGAGAATACTATTAATTGTGTTATTTGTTGCTGGTATTGCAAATATTTCTGGTTTGCAAATACTTATTCCATTAGGTAAAGAAAAAGAATTTTTAATATCAGTAGTATGGGGGGCTATAATAGATTTCGGATTAAATGTATTATTAATAAAACATTTAGGAAATAAAGCAACGGCAATATCTACAGTATGTGCAGAAATAATGGTATTTGTTGTACAATTATTATATTTGAAAAAAAATAAAATAGAGTTACCTAGATTAAATATTCAGCCATTTGTTATATGTTCGATTAGTTGTGCAATTACGTTTTTGTTGAAAAAGACATTTTTTTTAGATAATAACATAAGTTATTGCATAGTTATTGGAATGACGTATGGAGTAGTATGGTTATTGTTATCATTTTTATTCAAAGAACCAATAATTTTGGAATTGATGAAAACTTTTGTTAAAAAAATAAGGAGATAAAGTTATGAAAGTAGATAATTTAATTATAGGTGCAGGAATAGCGGGTATAACACTCGCAAGAAGAATTGCTGAAGAAAAAAATGAGTCAGTGCTCTTGGTTGAAAAAAGAAATCATATTGGTGGCTATTGTTATGATTACAGAGACTTGGAAGGAATCCTTATCCATAAATATGGTCCGCATATTTTTAGAACAGATAATACTAAAGTATATGAGTTTCTATCCAGATTCACTGATTGGTATGATTATCAGCATAAAGTTTTGACTTATGTTGGCGGTCATTATTATCCAATGCCTATCAATCTAGATACAGTTAATAATTATTTGAATACAAATTATAGTTCTGCTGATGTGATAGAATATTTTGATAGTACCAGGGTGAAAATAGATGCCCCTAAAAATGTTGAGGAAGTTATTACAAGTCAAGTTGGAAAAGAATTTTATAATCAATTTTTTAAGAATTATACTGAAAAACAGTGGGGAGTTGATCCTTCGAAGTTACCACCAGAGATCGTTGCAAGGATTCCTATAAGAGCTAATAGGGATGATCGTTATTTTTCATGTAGATATCAAGGAATACCGATACAGGGATATACACAAATGTTACAGAATATGATAGATCATAAAAAGATTAGTGTGTTGTTGAATTATAATTTTTATAATCATCGCGATGAGATTGACGCTGTTAATGTATACTGTTCAGCACCGATTGATGAATTTTATGAATATAGGTTTGGAAGCCTTCCGTATCGATGTGTAAGTTTTAAATTTGAAAGACATAATGTTGAGAAATATCAACCTGTATCAGTTGTTAATTATCCTAATGAAAATGCTTATACACGAATTACCGAGTTTAAATATTTCACAAATCATCAATCTAAAAATACGGTTATAGCAAAAGAGTATCCAAGTGGAGAGGGAGATCCGTCATATCCAATCCCATTAAAAGAAAATATTAAATTGTATGAAAAGTACAACGAACTTGCAAAGGAAGAGTCTGTGACTTTTATAGGAAGATTAGGAACTTATAAGTATTATAGTATGGATCAAATTGTAGATGAGATGGTCGAAATGAAATTATAATTTTGTAGATTTAAGAATCATCAAAATGGGAGAAGACGATGTACGATTATTTGGTGGTAGGTGCTGGACTTTATGGTGCAGTATTTGCGCAACAGGCAAAAGCTAAGGGAAAGACAGTTCTTGTGATTGACAAGAGGCCCAATATTGCAGGAAATATCTATACGGAGAAGGTGGAGGGTATTAACTTCCATAAGTATGGAGCACATATATTCCATACAAATGATGAAAAAGTGTGGAATTATATTACACAGTTTGCTAGATTTAATAGATTTACTAATTCTCCAGTAGCGAATTACAAGGGTGAACTTTATTCTATGCCTTTCAATATGTATACTTTTAATAAAATGTGGGGGGTTGTTACTCCGGAAGAAGCAGCAACTAAGATTGAAGAGCAGAAGAAAGAAATTAAAGGAGAACCACAGAATCTAGAAGAACAGGCTATTTCTTTAGTTGGTCGTGATATTTATGAGAAATTGGTTAAGGGATATACGGAAAAGCAGTGGGGACGTGATTGTAAAGAACTTCCAACCTTTATTATTAAACGTCTTCCGGTTAGATTAACCTTTGATAATAATTATTTCAATGCCTTGTATCAAGGGATTCCTATTGGGGGATATACCAAAATGGTCGAAAATTTATTGGAAGGAATTGAAGTAAGACTTAATGAAGACTATTTACTTAATAAGGTAGAGTATAATGCAATGGCTAATAAGGTAATCTACACAGGTGCTATTGATGAATATTTTGAATATTCCTTGGGAAATCTTGAATATCGTTCGATTCGTTTTGAAAATGAAGTACTTGATATTCCAAATTTCCAAGGAAATGCAGCAGTTAATTATACGGATAGAGAAATACCTTGGACACGTATTATCGAACATAAATGGTTTGAATTTGGAAAAGATGAAAATGGTAATGAACTTCCTAAAACTATAATTAGTCGTGAATATAGTTCTGAATGGAAACCGGGTGATGAGCCATACTATCCAGTTAATGATTTAAAGAATAGTACATTGTATGCTGAGTATAAAAAGTTAGCGGATGAAGAGAAAAATGTGATTTTTGGTGGCAGATTAGGAGAATATAAATACTATGATATGGACCAGGTGATTGCAGCAGCATTGGATAAATGTGAAGAAGAACTAAGATGAAAAACATATATCAGGTAGAGACAAATAGAAGGTTATATAACAGCATTAGTGGCAAAATGCAGAAGAGATGTACAGCGAAATATTAGCTGGGCGTGTTCGGGAATTAAAGGAAACGCCGGAGGGAGTGGATAGTATGTGCCTTGAGATGGACGAGATTTACAATGAAGGAATAGAAATTGGAATTGAAAGAGGGCTAAAGCAGGGGATGACGCAAGGGCTGGAAAAAGGCAAAATGTAAACTATACCCTTAAACTATACCCTATAGGATGGACAGGTTAAGAAGAAGGGATCCCTAAAAATGGACACAAGCAGAAGGGAAGAAATCCCTAAATGTGGACAATAAAAAGGAGGGATTTCTTCCAGTAGATGATATATAATAAAACTATCTACTGGAGGAAATATGAAAGAATATACAGAGAAACAAATAAAAGAGTTGAAAAAGAATCCATATGTTTTCAAAGTAACAAAACATAAATTATATTATACAGCCAAATTTAAAGAAGATTTTTGGGTAAGTTATCAGGCTGGAAATACACCTCGAAAAATACTTAGAGACTTTGGATTTGATATTAATATATTTGGACAAAAACAAATAGATTCGCTTGTTCAGCATATAAAGAAGCAGGCGCTATCTGGGAATGGCTTCACGGAAGGGGTGAACAGACAAAGGAGAGTTCCTGTGAAAGCAACTTCCGAAGAGAAACTCTCATCACCGCAATCCATAGAAAGCATGCAGAATGAACTTCTGTATTTAAGGCAAGAGGTGGAGTTCCTAAAAAAAATTATTATCGCAGACAATTCAAAGAAGAGAGATTAGTCATGGAGACTTCAGAAAATAAATTTGAAATCATCCATGAGACAATTCATAAAGCGGATAATAGATTATCAGTCAAAATGCTCTGTGAAATAGCAGGAGTATCCAGATCCGGTTATTACAACTGGGTACATTCAGCAGAAAAAAGAGCCAAAAAGGAAGAAGAAGACAGAGCTGACTTCGAGAGAATATTAGAGGCTTACAGCTTCAGAGGTTATGATAAAGGGGCACAGGGAATCTATATGAGACTGCTGCATATGGAACCGCCCATCATCATGAATGTTAAGAAAATAAGGCGGTTGATGAAGAAATATGGTCTTATGTGTAATGTTAGAAAAGCAAATCCATACAGAAGGATGGCGAATGCAATAAAAACAAATAACGTCGCTGATAATCTTGTGAACCGAGAGTTTGAAAAGTATGGTCCTAGGAAGATTCTACTTACAGACATTACATATATTCCATTTGAAGGACGATTCTGTTATTTATCAACGATTATAGATGCATTTACAAAAGAGATTTTATCCTATGTGCTAAGTGAATCGTTAGAAGTGGTTTGTTCTGGAAACAGTCCATCTGATGATAGAAAAGCATGGAGTATCTCTTACAACAGAAACCATCATACATAGTGACCAAGGCTGTCATTATACAAGCTGCAGTTTTATACAACTGATCAAAGACAAAGGATTAAGGCAATCTATGTCCAGAAGAGGAAATTGTTGGGATAATGCACCACAGGAAAGTTTCTTTGGTCGAATGAAGGATCATATAGGAGATAGAATAAAAGAATGTACAACATACAGAGAGGTTCTTGGTATTATTGATGATTGGATGGATTATTATAACAAGGATCGATATCAATGGGAATTAGCCAAGCTTTCACCCAATGAATACTATAAATACATAACAACAGGAATATATCCGATTAAGGGGAGAAAACCTTCTGCGGATATGGATGAAGAAGAAGGTAATTAAACATAGTGATATAGCCATCTATTGGTTAGAAAATAAAAATCCCTTCTTCTTAATTTGTCCTTGACAAAGGGTACACTTTAATGGAAATGAAACAGGAAACGGTTCTATCCATGGCCAATCTTGGCATGCCGGTGGAGCAGATCGCAGCAGTAGTAAAGGAAAGTGTTGGTATAGTCCAGAAGTGGATCTTCGAAAGTAAGGCAGTAATATAAGGGAAACTGAGGTTGGACTGTATATGTCACATTGAAAATAAGGAGTTTAGAGGGGAAGTAAGAGCAGATATTAATTTCCATAAATCCGGTCTTTACTTTCCTTCTTTTTTGTTCTATAATAAATTATGTAAATTGATAAGAGGATAGATGAAATATGAGAAAGGTCATCTATCCTTGACGATGAATAGAGATATAGTCTGGAGCAGATTCTTTCCGTGATAGCCAATCAGATACTGTAATGACAGATTGTTACTTATTTTCAGCAACAGAATGGAAGAGGAGTGAATATGAGAAACACGGAAATCAAGCCTGACGTTATATTTAAAAGTTTTTGGAGAGATAACGGACATTTTGCCAGTCTCTTTAACACAGTTGTATTTGGCGGTAAGACGGTGATAAAGCCGGAGGCGCTGAAAGAGCTGGATACAGATGTATCCAATTTCATAAAATCTGGAAAGTATGAAGAAAGTTTGACAAGAACCAGAGATCTTGTGAAAAAGGCAGCTCATGGTACGGACTTTGTGATACTGGGAATAGAGAATCAGCGGAAGATCCATTATGGGATGCCACTGAGAGTTATGATTTATGATGCGCTAAGTTATCTGAAAGAGTGTCAGGAAATTGCAGGGAAGCACAAGGGAGCTGGTGATAAGGCGACTGCTGAAGAATTTCTTTCCGGCCTACATAAAGGGGACCGATTGCACCCCATTATAACCATTGTGATCTATTATGATGAAAAACCGTGGGATGGCGCACAGAGCCTGAAGGACATGATCGGTGATATGCCCTCGGAGATTTCCGGAGTGTTTTCGGATTATCGGATGAATCTGCTGCAGGTGAGGGAGTCATCCCAATATCATTTTGATAATGAAGATGTTCAGACTATTTTTGAAATCACCAGATATATTTATCAGGGTGAATTTGCTAAGGTGAAGAAATTTTATGGAGAAAAAACAGTGAAATCCGACGTGGGTGCGGTGATCGGAGTTATGGCAGACAGCAGCTTGATCGTTGAAGAAGCCTTGGAGAGTGAAGGAGGAATGAACATGTGTACGGCATTAGAGAAACTGGAAGAAAAGGGTCGTGAGGAAGGAAGATTAGAAATGAAACAGGAAACGGTTCTATCCATGGCCAATCTTGGCATGCCGGTAGAGCAGATTGCAGCAGTAGTGAAAGAGAGTGTTGGTATAGTCCAGAAGTGGATTTCCGAAGGAAAAGCGGCAGTATAACCGGAAAATAATCCTTGCATTCTTCCTTGTCATATGTTATCATAAATCATGTTGTGAGAAAAAGAGATGGTCCTCTGATACGCGCCTTTTGTAAGAGAGGGAAATAGAAATGTATTAAGAACGTCCGAATAACAAGGAGGTCACACATGAACGAAATTATTAAGAGCATTGAAGCAGAACAGCTCAAAGAGAATGCGCCGGAGTTTAACGTAGGCGATACCGTAAAAGTATACGGCAAGATCAAAGAAGGAAACCGTGAAAGAATCCAGGTTTTTGAAGGAACAGTCCTGAAGAAACAGGGTGGAAGCACAAGAGCGACATTTACAGTAAGGAAAACATCCAACGGTGTAGGTGTTGAGAAGACTTGGCCGCTTCATTCTCCTAACGTGGAGAAAGTTGAAGTAGTTCGCCGCGGTAAAGTAAGAAGAGCGAAACTGAACTACTTAAGAAACCGTGTAGGTAAAGCTGCTAAGGTAAAAGAGTTAGTAAAATAGGAAAACACAAGAGGAAGGGACAAATACATATTGTATCTTGTCCCTTTTTGTTACTATTCGCAGTCTTAGCCCCGTAAGGGGCGGAACTGAAGCGCATAAGCGCGACGAGTGCGCATGTAGGTGGAGTGGCTGTGAATAGTAACTCTCTGCTATATATAGGTACAGCTGATTATGAGAGGATTAAAATTCAGAAGAAGATATAGAAGAAAAAAATTTCACATTGAAATGCTGAAGCCGGTTGTGGTATGGGCAGGAAAAATCGCTCTTGTCTGTCTGTTTGCTTTTGTGTTTGTGTGGTATTTCGGACAGAGGGTAGCGACAGTCGGGGATTCCATGAAGCCGGTTTTGGAAAATGGAGATGTTACACTGGTAAATCGTATTGTCTATGATGCTACAGCGCCAAAACGAGGCGATATTATTGTGTTTAAGCCAAAAGGAAATGAAAATTCCCATTACTATATCAAACGAATTGTAGGCCTTCCGGGTGAAACCGTGGAGATTATAGAGGGAAAAGTCTATATTGACGGTGAGAGGCTGGAAGAGGACTACGAGACAACGGAGATCACAGATGTGGGAATTGTGGACAAGGAAATAGAGCTTGCCGGTGACGAGTTCTTTGTGCTGGGGGATGACCGCCAGAACAGTGAGGACAGCAGAATGGCAGATATTGGAAATGTAAAGAGATCCTATATTTACGGGAAAGTATGGTTTGTCATTTCGCCGGGAAATAATTTTGGCTTTGTCAGATCATAGAGATAACATGTTTGAAATAAAAGAGGAGAAGAGAACAGATGCACTTTCAATGGTATCCTGGACATATGACCAAAGCAAGGCGTATGATGCAGGAAAATATAAAATTGATCGATCTTGTGATCGAATTGGTGGATGCCCGGATTCCCTTAAGCAGCAGGAATCCGGATATTGATGAACTGGGCAGGCAGAAATCCAGACTGATTTTGCTGAATAAAGCGGATCTGGCGGAAAATAAGTGGAATGATGCCTGGATAGAATATTTTAAAGACAAAGGCTATCTTGCAGTAAAGGTTAATTCTAAGAAGGGCGGCGGGATCAAAAATATTCAGTCTGTCATTCAGGAAGCCTGCAAAGAGAAGATTGAAAGAGACAGGAAAAGAGGAATTTTAAACCGGCCGGTCCGCGCCATGGTAGTGGGGATTCCCAATGTGGGAAAATCTACCTTTATCAATACGCTGGCGGGAAAGGCCTGTGCAAAGACGGGCAATAAGCCTGGAGTGACCAAGGGAAAGCAGTGGATCCGCCTCAATAAAGGGGTGGAGCTTTTGGATACGCCGGGAATCCTCTGGCCGAAATTTGAAGATCAGCAGGTGGGAATGAAGCTTGCCTTTATTGGATCGATCAAAGATGAGATCTTAAATACAGAAGAACTGGCGGCGGAATTTCTGAAATTTATGCAGCAGCACTATCCGGGAATCATTGCCGGAAAATATAATATAGAAGAAACCGGAGATGTTTACGAAGTGCTGAATCGGATTGCGGAAAGCCGGCATTGTATTGTGCGGGGAAATGAGCTGGATGTGGAAAAGGCAGCGGCCCTTCTGATGGATGATTTCCGCAGTGGACGGCTGGGAGAGCTTACTCTGGAATATCCGGACAGGATATGATAAAATCAAGACAGAATGCGACAGGAAAAGAGGATAAACATATGGCTAGATATAGGAGAGGCCGTCGGAAGGAACACGGAATTATCCGGGAACTGCTGGGCTGGATCATCTATATACTGATTATCATTGGGCTGACTTACCTGATTATTACTTACGTAGGACAGAGAACGCGGGTCAGCGGATCATCGATGGAGACGACGTTAAGTGATGGGGATAACCTGATCGTGGACAAGATTTCCTATCGGTTCCGGGATCCTAAACGATATGATATTATCGTATTCCCTTATAAATATGAAGAAAATACATATTATATCAAGAGGATCATCGGGCTGCCGGGCGAGACGGTGCAGGTGACAGGAGGATATGTATATATTAACGGAGAACTTCTGGAAAGTGATATTTATGGGGCGGAGCCTATGGCGGATGGAGGAATTGCATCAGAGCCTATTACCCTGGGAGCGGATGAATATTTCGTTCTGGGAGACAACAGGAATCATAGTTCGGACAGCAGGGATCCAAGTGTAGGAATCCTGCACCGGGAGGATCTGCTGGGAAGAGCCTGGGTCAGAATCTATCCGTTTGACCAAATGGGAGTGATCCGTCATGAATAAAAAAGAGCGGGAAAGAATGGAAAAACAGGCCGCCAGACTTGCAAAAGAACGAAAGCGCCTGGAAGCGATGAGCGTATATGAAAAGCAGTATGCTTCCTATTCTGCCATATGCGGCATTGATGAGGTTGGAAGAGGCCCGCTTGCAGGCCCGGTGGTGGCGGGAGCGGTCATTCTTCCCAGGGATACAGAAATTTTATATCTGAATGATTCTAAGAAACTTTCAGAGAAGAAGCGGGAAGCGCTTTATGATGAGATTATGGAAAAAGCAGTTGCTGTCGGCATAGGGATGGCCAGTCCGGCCAGGATTGATGAGATCAATATTCTTCAGGCAACTTATGAGGCAATGCGCATGGCTATCGATAAGCTTCAGGTGCGCCCGGATCTTCTGCTGAATGACGCGGTGACGATTCCTGGTGTGGAAATTTCCCAGGTCCCCATTGTAAAGGGAGATGCCAAGAGTATTTCCATCGCGGCAGCCAGCATTGTTGCAAAGGTGACAAGGGATCGGATGATGAAAGAATATGAGGAGATTTTTCCTGAATATGACTTTGCATCCAACAAAGGATATGGGACAAAGGCGCATATCCAGGCGCTGAAGACACTGGGACCGTGTGTCATACACAGACGAAGCTTTATCGGAAATTTTGTGAAATGAGAAAGCAGGAAGAAAATCGAAGACAAACAGGGGCGTTTTATGAAAGAAAAGCAGGGGAATACCTGGAGAAACAAGGCTATAAAATCCTGGAATACAATTACAGATGCAGGGCAGGAGAAGTCGATATTGTAGCCAGGGATGGAGAATACCTTGTATTCTGTGAAGTGAAATACAGGAAAGACAATAAAAAAGGCACACCTCTGGAAGCGGTGACGCTGCAAAAACAGCGGACGATTTCCAGGTGCGCCATGTTTTATATTATGGAAAGAGGACTGGATGGAGAAGCCTGTCGTTTTGATGTGGCGGGAATTACCGGAAGCGGGGAAAAGATCGAACTAATCCGCAATGCATTTCCCTATATGGAGTAAGATTGCAGGATAAGATGACGGATGATAAAGCGATAGAAGGAGAGGAAGGGCCTATGAGTATTGGATTGATCTATAAAAATAATGACCATGTAATAGAAGAAAAGGTAAAAGAGGGAGTACCATTTCTTTCCTATCCGATTCTGGAAAATACCGGTATCGTCTCTCATGGCTTTTCCACCCGGCTTGGCGGTGTGAGTGAAGGCGGGTATTCCTCTATGAATTTAAGCTTAAGCAGGGGAGACAATCCGGAAGCAGTAGAGGAAAATACAAAGAGGATTGCCCGGGCCATCGGTGTGGAAAAAGAGAAGATGGTCTATACACAGCAGACTCATACAACCAATGTTGCTGCTGTGTCCAAAAAGGATGCAGGCAGTACGCTTAAAGAGACAGACGGCCTTGTGACAGACAGTCCCGGTATCTGCCTGGTGACGTTTTATGCTGACTGCGTGCCTTTGTATTTTGTGGATCCGGTAAGACGGGCGATCGGACTTAGCCACTCGGGATGGCGGGGAACCGTAGGAAAGATGGCGGCAGCTACTGTAGAAAAAATGAAGGAATGCTTTGGAACAAGGCCGGAAGATATCATAGCGGCGGTTGGACCTTCTATCTGCCAGGACTGCTATGAGGTAAGCGAAGATGTGACCAGCCGTTTTAAAGAGGCTTTTCGGGAGGAAGACTGGAAAGATTTATTTTATAAAAAAGAAAACGGGAAATTTCAGCTTGATCTGTGGAAGGCAAATGAGATCAATCTTCGGGAGGCAGGCGTGCTTCCGGAACATATTGCAGTGACAAATGTGTGTACCTGCTGCAATCCGAAGATTCTATTTTCACACAGAGTCCAGGGATGGAACAGAGGGAATTTGTGTGCATTTCTTGCACTGAAGGATAAAGAATAAGGAGGCAGAAAGATGGATACAGAAGAAATTGCACAGACAACAGAAGAAACAGTGGAAAATGTAAACCTTTTTATTCAATATGCTCAGGACCATATTCCGGATCTGATCGGATTTGGGATCAAAATTATTCTGGCAATTCTTGTATTTGTAATAGGAAAATGTGTGATCCGGATGGTGCGAAGGCTGACAGGAAAAGCATTTGAACGGTCCCATGCGGACAAGGGAGTACAGCAGTTTACCGATTCCATCATTAAATTCGGGCTGTACTCGGTGCTGGTCATCCTGATCATTACCAGTTTTGGCGTGAATCTTTCTTCTATTACGACCATCCTGGCGGCGGCAGGCGTGGCAGTCAGCCTCGCACTGCAGGGCGTGATCTCCAATTTTGCGGGAGGCGTGCTGATCCTGACGCTTCGTCCTTTTGTGGTGGGAGATTATATTATTGAGGATAACAATAAGAATGAAGGTACGGTAAAGGAAATCCAGCTTTTTTATACGAAGCTGACAACGGTTGATAATAAAACCATTGTTGTGCCGAACGGTATGCTGACCAACAATAGTCTGACGAATGTGACAGCGAGGGACGAGCGGCAGCTGGATCTTAGAATAGAGATTTCTTATGAATCTGATCTTCGCAAAGCCAAGGATATTCTTGAAAATCTGCTGGAGAACACACCGGAAATCATGAAGGATAAAGAGAGGAATGTGTTCGTGGATGAACTGGGAGCCAGCGGAGTACGTCTGGGCGTCAGGGCATGGACAGGCATGGATGAATACTGGAAAGTACGGTGGAAATTTTTAGAAGATATTAAACTTAGTTTTGACCGGGAAGGAATCGTCATTCCTTACCCGCAGATTATGGTGCATAAGAGTACTGATGAGGGATAAAAACAGATGACGACAAGAAAAGAGATGAAAAGGAAGGCCAAAAAGGCTGTGAAAAAGCACTATATTCTCTATGTGGCAGTATGTCTTATCATGGCATATATGGGAGTGGAATTTTCCTCTTCTCTCAATGTGCTGGATATCACTCCGGCAGAGGAAGTATACCGCATGGAGGATGAAGAGCGCCTGACGCGAATCGGCGCAAACAGCGACGGGCTGATCGATGTTATTGCAGATCTGCTGGCGGGCGATCAGGAAGGCGGGCAGGAGCTCTCCAGTCAGATCAAGGAAGAGGAGAAAGAAAGATCCCTGGAGGGGAATCCGGTATTTGGAAGAACCCGGGGAGTGTTTGCGGGTATTGTAAATAATATTACATCAGGATCAGCGCTGGTCTTTTTAGTGGGCGCGCTTCATTCGCTGCTGGGATCAGAGAGTGCGGCAATTTTGGTTTTGGTACTTTTTGGAATTGCATTTCTGTTTTCTGTCTGGTTTTTCATAACTAATGTTGTATCCGTGATTGCCAGGAGAATTTTTCTGGAAGGGCGGATTTATGAAACGGTACCTTTTCAAAGGTGCCTGTTTTTGCTGCGGGTGAAAAAGTGGGTAAAAGCATGCTGTACCATGTTTTTGACCGCCTTTTTTCAGTTCCTGTGGTCCTTTACAATTATCGGAGGAATCATCAAATATTATTCCTATTACCTGGTGTCCTATATTGTGGCGGAGAATCCGGATATTTCCTCCAGGGAGGCGATTCGTCTTTCCAGAAGGATGATGAAGGGACATAAATGGGAATGCTTTGTCTATGAGCTTTCTTTTTTGCCGTGGACATTTTTGGGAGCGGCTACAGCAGGGCTGTCTGAGATATTTTACTCTAATCCTTACCGGGCAGCTTCCTTCAGTGAATACTATGCACAGCTTCGGGAGGAAGCAAAAAAGGCCCGTATAAAGGGAAGTCAGTATTTGAATGATACTTATCTTTTTGAAAAGGCAGAAGATGAGATGATCTATCTTGCCTATGAAGATGTGATCTCAGCGCTGGTAAGACCGAAAAGAGATGGAAGGAAATTGAAGGGGATCCGAAAATTCTTTGCTGATTATCTGGGTATCCTGCTGACAAATACAAAAGAAGAAAGAGAATATGAGGAGACGCAGGCTCTTCATATGCGTATGCAGTTTTTAAAAGACGCAGTGGACAGAAAGTCATATCCCAGCCGATTGTCGGCGCTTCCGGAGCAAGAAAAGCGAAAAAAGGTGGAAATGATCCATTATCTTCGTCATTATTCAGTGTGGTCTGTCATTGTTTTATTTTTTGTCTTTTCCTTCATGGGATGGCTGTGGGAGGTCAGCCTTCATCTGGTGCAGGACGGAGAATTTGTGAACAGAGGAGTCCTTCACGGACCATGGCTGCCGATTTACGGGGGCGGAGGGGTTCTCATTCTCTTATTGCTGAACAAGATCAGAAACAGGCCGTTGGCAGAATTTGTGGGAATTATTCTTCTCTGCGGAACAGTGGAATATTTTTCCTCCTATTATCTGGAAATGGCTCACAACGGGGAAAGATGGTGGGATTACAGCGGATATTTTCTGAATCTGCACGGGAGGATCTGCGCAGAGGGACTTCTTGTATTCGGAATTGGGGGTATAGGTCTGGTCTATGTCCTGGCGCCTCTTTTGGACAATGCGATCCAGAAGATACCTCTTCAGATTTTGGCCCCCTTCTGTGTGGTGCTCACAGTGATCTTTGCGGCAGATACCGTTTATTCTATGAAATATCCAAATACCGGAAAGGGAATTACGGATTATGAAAGTAGAGTGGTAACAGATAACTGGAATCAGGAAAACAAGATTTACATACAGATACAGGAGAATAATACATATGCTTGCAATCTATTTATCCCCAATTTATATACTGGTTAATCTATACTTATTTCGCTGGCTGCTCCGCTGGATGGGAGCCTGCCATCACTTCTTTCAGAAAAAATGGATGAAAGCAGGGATGGCCGTGATTTATTTTATCCTGGCCCTTTCCCTTTTGATCGGCTTCCTTCTTCCGGCGGGCAATCTGCAGAGATTTTTCAAATCACTGGGAAATTACTGGCTCGGCGTACTTTTGTATGCGGTTTTGGCAGTTGTCATTGCAGATGTGATACGATTGATCCTGCGGCGGGTAAAGAGGATCGATCAGGATAAACTTCGCTCCCGCAGGACGCTGGCCGTTGGAGGAGGAGCGGCCCTTCTTATCATTATGGCCGTTTCTGTCTGGGGGGTAGTGAATGCCAGAATCATACGGACAACAGAGTATGAGATTACCGTAAAAAAGAACGGAGGCAATCTGGATGAACTGAATGTGGTGCTTCTTGCAGACCTGCATTTGGGCTATAATATCGGATGCCGTCAGATGGAACAGATGACAGAGAAAGTCAATGCACAAAACCCGGATCTGGTTGTGATAGCGGGAGATATTTTTGACAACGAATATGAGGCGCTGGACGATCCGGAAAGATTGATTTCCATTTTGAAAGGAATCAAGAGTAAATATGGTGTGTTTGCCTGCTATGGGAATCATGATATTCAGGAAAAGATCCTGGCAGGCTTTACTTTCGGAAGCAGGGAAGGAGAAAAAGCCAGTGATCCCAGGATGGACGAGCTTCTTGAAAAAGCAGGAATCACTCTTCTTAGGGATGAGGGAGTGCTGATCGACAACAGCTTCTATCTCTATGGGCGTCCGGATGAAAAGCGCCCGGGAAGAGGAATTACCAGGCGGGCCAAGCCGGAGGAGATTACAAAAGATATGGATCAGGATAAACCGATCCTTGTGATAGACCATGAGCCAAGCCAGCTTGGAGAATTATCCGAGGCCGGCGTGGATGTAGATCTGTGTGGACATACCCACGACGGGCAGATGTTCCCCGGCAATCTTGTCATGGATTTTCTGTGGGAAAATCCGTGCGGTTATCTTAAGAAAGGTGACATGCACAACATAGTGACTTCCGGCGTAGGATTGTTCGGGCCGAATATGCGGGTTGGAACGAAAGCGGAGATCTGCCCCATTAAGATACGGTTCGAGGCGACTTGAAACAGCTGAATTTTGAAAAATGAAAATTATTTAGAATAGAAGAGCAGATGAGTACATATAATTGTACTAAGAGAATTGACGTACAAAATATTGTACGTTATAATGTGAATACAGAAAACAGTATGTCTGGAGGTGCGATATATGTTGGCTGTTAATTATACTATGCTTAGAGAAAATATGAAAAGCTGTATGGATAAAGTTACAGATGATTATGAAACGCTGATCGTAACCAGAAAAAACAATAAAAATGTGGTTATGATTTCGGAAGAATCTTATAACAATATGATGGAAAATCTGCATCTTGTCGGGAATAAGACAAATTATGACTGGCTGATAGAGTCTAAGAAACAATTAGAACAGGGAATGGTTTCCATGCACAATCTGGATGAGGCGGGCGATGAATAAAGTTTTTACAGAAAATGGATGGAAAGACTATATATATTGGCAGACAGAAGACCGGAAAACATTGAAGAAAATAAATCACCTTCTGGATGACATATCAAGAAATGGGAATACAGGCATAGGAAAACCAGAGCCGTTGGTTGGAAATCTGTCTGGATTCTGGAGCAGAAGAATAAATGACACTGACAGGTTGGTATATAGAATAGATGAAAATAATGTTTACATTCTGGCTTGTAGGTATCATTATGATATTTAAGAAAAATGTGTGCAGCAGTATCTTACGGGTACTGCTGTTTTTTAGTATGACGGGCATGCCGTCAGTCTGTGGTGAAAGTCCACAAGGGGCGTAGTTG
>OIYU01000445.1_pt1 | contig 32015 bp, 30 predicted proteins | sample 1588321 | NCBI WGS metagenome assembly OIYU01 (sample SAMN03283258) | human gut metagenome | biome: human-associated habitat; material: feces | host: Homo sapiens | place: USA | collected 2013 | reverse complement strand
TAAGAATCGCTTTTCATTGTTCACCTACAAAATACGTTTGTATTGTCACAGCGAACAGTTTACCACATAGAAGCGGAAAAATCAACCCCTGCATACAACAAAAACTGCCGAAACGAGAAAAATTCTCACGGCAGTTTTTGCATGTTTATCCAGTGCTGCTCCTCACCCGCTGGCAGTCCCACCGCCCGTTCCAGTGTTGGTGCCGTCTGTCACACCGCCGCCTCCTTCAGAGGAAGAGGAAGGCGGCTCCGGTGTAGGCGTGCTTTCATCAGGTCCCGGAGGGGGCTCTGGCGTGGGTTCGGACGGCGCGGGTGTGGGCGTTTCCACCGCAGGAGGCGTGGGGCTTTCCACCCCAGAGGAGGGATCGTCTGTAGCGCCGGGAGTGGGCTCTGTGCTGGGCCCGGGCGAGACAGAAGGTTCCTGCGAGGGATTGGCGCTAGGCTCTGTGGAAGGCTCCGCAGAGGGTTCTACGCTGGGAGAGGGAGAGATGGAAGCCGCGGGGCCCGCGATATGGTCGCTGCCGCCGTTGCAGGTGCCGGGCAGGTTGTTCACATCGTACCAGCCCACAGCGGTGTCGTAGCAACTGGGCCCGGCGATCTTGCCGCTGCTGCGGCAGAAAGTGTACTGGGTCACGTTGTCGCTGAGGACCCAGCTCTTATCGGACCAGTCGTAGTTGTTGTTCAGGTATTGGATGACTGCCTTCCAGGTGACCTTACATGTGTTGGAGTCCCACAATTCCTGCCCAATCTCATAGCCGTTCCAAAGGCCTGCCACGCAGAAGGGGGTGCCGCCCACGAAGTACAGGTCTTTGGCGTCATCGGTGGTACCGGTCTTGGCGAACATGTCCACGCCAATGTCGTACATGATATTGGCCGCCGTACCATTATACCCTTCTACAGGCCGGTGGAGCAGCTTGTTCATCACCGTGGCGTTCTCCGTGGACATAACCTGCTCGCCGGTGTTATCCCGGTTGTCCAGGATGACGTTGCCGTCGTGGTCCTTCACATAGGTGTAGGTGTAGGGCTCGTAATAATAGCCGCCATTGGCAAAGACACAGAAAGCCGCCGTCATCTCACGCACCGTGACGCCGTAGGACATGCCGCCCAAAGCCATAGCGGACAAGCTGTGGGAGTCCTCCTCTGTAAGGGTGGTGAAATGGAGTTTCTGAGTCAGCCACTCATAGCAGGATTCCGGAGTGAGGGTCTGAGCCAGCCAGGCAGCGGGGGCGTTCTGAGAGACCTCGATGGCCTCGTCCACATTCATGGCGCCGGTGTACTGGCGGGACACGTTCTGGGGGCCTTCCTGGGTGGAGCCCTCTCCAAAATAGCCCGGCACAGGGATATCGTTGAGCACGGAGCCATAGGTGATCTCCCCGGTCTCGATGCCCAAAGAATAGACGCTCAGAGGTTTGAAGGAAGAGCCGGGCTGCCGGGTGGCGTCGGTGGCGTTGTTGTACAGGCGCACGCCCTCTCGTTCGTCACGGCTGCCCACCACCGCGATGACCCGGCCGGTGTAGGGGTCCATGACGAACAGGCCCGTCTGGATATCCGGGTCCGCGGGCATATTCTCCCCGCTGACGAACATGTTCTCCAAGTCCGTCTGGATCTGGGGGTCCATGGCGGAGTGGATCTCCAGGCCGGAGTTGTAGATCATATCCACGGCGATGTCGTAGGAATAGCCGTATGTGTCCATCAGGTCCGCGACGATGTCCTCAAACATGGTGTCGATATACCAGTTCCAGTCGTTGACGTCCTGCTGTTCTTCCACGCTTTCCGTCTCCTGGGACTGGTTGCCATCAAAGGTCATGGCGGCCAGTTCTGCGGTGGCCTGGTTGTACTCCTCCTCTGTGATGGGAGCCAGCTGACCCTCCATCTCAGAGCTGATCACCAGTTCCTGGTTATCGCCATTGTCAACGCCGTCGGAAAGCTCCCACATACGGTCCAGAACTGTCTGGGCGCGGGTCTTTGACTCTTCTGGGAATACCAGCGGATTGTACTGGGAAGGGTTCTGGGTAATGCCCGCAATCAGAGCGCACTCCGCCAAAGAGCACTCCCCTATGCTTTTCCCGAAATAGGTTTGAGCGGCGGCCTCAACGCCCTGGCATTGACCGCCATAGTTGACCACGTTGAGGTAGGCCTCCAAGATCTGCTGCTTAGAGTACTTCTTTTCCATGTTCAGGGCGGTAAAAATTTCCCGCACCTTTCGGAGGATGGAGTAATCATTCTCATCCGTGATGTTTTTAATCAACTGCTGCGTCAGGGTAGAGCCGCCGCCGCTGCCGCCGGAGAAGAGCTTGCGGACGGCGTTGAGGGTGGTGCGCCAGTCCACGCCGCTGTGTTCGCAAAAGCGGTGGTCCTCAATGGCCACCTGGGCGGTTTTCATATAGGCGGGGATGTCGTTCAGAGAAGCCCACACCCGGTTTTCGTCGGCGTGGATGGTCATATACTCCGTGGAGTTCCCCTCTTCGTCATCCACATAAACAAAGCTGGAATAGTTTAGGGAGATGGAGTTCAAATCCGGGGCTTCAATATCCCGGAAGCTGAGCAGAAACGCCGCCACAGAGAGGAACACCAGCACGCCCGTGATGAACAGGACGCACAGGATGGTCTTAACGGCCTTCCACACCATGCCACCCATGGTTTTGGCAGTGGCTCCGGCTGTCTGGGCAAGCTCCCCCTCGGTGCGCTGGGAGGGAATGCCTGAAGAAGTGGTATTGTACTTATTCAAATCCTTTTTATCTAACACGGTTTCCTCCTTGCGGCGCAAAAACGCCTACGGTTTGGCATAATCAGGGAAAAACATCCCATACTTCTGCCGAGGTGATATTCTTTGGATGACAAAAAGCAGAAAGACTACAAAAAGCCCACCCTGCTGCTACTGCTGGTCGCCGCGGGAGCCCTGGTGACGGCCTGCGCCGCCTTCTCCCTCCGGCAGGAGGCGGCCGTGCCCGCGCAGGCAGGCACAACCCAAAACGATATGAGCTATTATACTCCAAAGCCTGCCGCAAGTCAAGAAAGCCCGGCGGCCCAGCCGGAGCAGGATGGGCCCTACCGGGTGGCCCTGTATGAAGGAAAGATCGGGGTTTTCCAATTGGGAGACACCAAGCCATTTCTCACAGCGGACGTGGATGTGTACCTGCTGCCGGAAGAGGACATTGCCCTGCTGCGCAAGGGGCTGACGGCCCAAAGCCTAACAGAGGTAAAATCTATCCTTGAAGATTATGAATAAGTAAAGCCAGCGCCCTGCCGGGACCCCGGCAGGGCGCTGGCGGGCGGGAAGCTGATTTACTTCATGCCCTTCTCGTAGCTCTCGATCATCTTCTTGACCATCTGGCCGCCGATGGAGCCGGCCTGGCGGGAGGTCAGGTCGCCGTTATAACCCTGCTTCAGGCTGACGCCCACCTCAGAGGCAGACTGCTGCTTGAAACGCTCCATCGCTTCCTTCGCTTCGGGAACCATAGTAGAATTGCTTTTCATAACTCCGTTCTCCTTCAAAAGAATTTTTCTCGCGTTTGCATTAGCTAGTGTGACTCTCAAAGGAGGACTTATGAATGACAATTCTTTCTAAAAACGGGGAATTCCGCCTGCCTGGCCAGCAGTCCCCTTTTCAATCATCCGCGCTTTTCGTAATACCTGCTGGCAGCAAGGCTGAGGATCAACAGCACCACAGCCGCTCCGCACAGCGTGACAGCCACCGCAAGGGCTTCGGGGCGTTTACCCACCGCATACACAAACACCGCAAGGACGCACCCCGCGTACAGCAGCGTCAAAAACCACACTAACGCCAGGATGGCTGAAAACAGGAACCGCACTCTCCCCTGGGCGATATAGACAAACAGGCTGAAGCCTGCCAAGATCAACGCCAAAAAGGCCAACGCGATGGCCCGCTTATTTTTCACTTTCATGCTGCATCTCCCCCTTCGGATCATCCCCGTTTTTCATAATAAAGATTGACGCACAACAACAGCAAGAAGAGGAACAGCACGGCTCCGGACAGCGTGACCGCCACCGGCAGGAGAAACTCCAGGCGGTACACGCTGTACATCCAGAAACACAGCGCCGAGGCGATGAACAGGCATTTGTTAAAAACGCTCATGGAAGTGCGGCTGGCCTTCATGGCCAAGTACAGATCCCGTTCGTCGGCCTGGTCGGCCACACGTTCCTCAATGGGCTTTTTGTGAAAGGCGTCGTACACGCTGACCACGCCCCAGGCAAAGGTGACAAACCCGCTGAGCAGAAAGCGAAGCTCCTGTCCCCGGAAACAGTAGACCACCCAAAATAGGACGGTGCAGGCGGCCATCACACAGGCCAAAACAAAATTGTACTTGCTTTTCACGCGTTTCATGGTGTAACCCTCCGTTCAGTTTTTCGACTCGTGGTACAGGGCGGCGAAGAACTCGGCAAAAAAGGAAATGGTGAGGGAAAAGGCCAGCCCCACCGCCATGGCCAGAAGCAGCTTCTCCCCGGTAACGGCCCCAGCCACCAGCAGCAGCGCCATCAGACCAAAGGACACAAGCCGCGTCCAGCGGAAGGCGGAAGTACGGGTTTTCCAATTCACCAGGATATTGCGCTCATCCCGCTCCTCGATCTTGTCTTCCCGTGAGAATTTGGGAGACAGGCTGCGCAGCAGGGAGCTGACCCCTAGCAGGAGCAACGCCCCCACCAGAATGCCGGTGGAAAGGCCGAAGTCCCGCCGCCACAAGGACAGGGCCAGGTTTAGAATACCCAGGGCGGCCATGCCCAGGCCCGCCCAGAAATTCTTCTTATGATAGATTCTCACGGGTTTCATCCTCCCTTTTCAAATTCTCCTCCAGGCAGCACAGCTCCTCCACCGTGACGCCGAACACCTTGGCCATGCGGTAGCTGAGCATCAAGGAAGGGCTATACTGTCCCTTCTCAATAGAGATGATGGTGCGGGAGGAAACATGGACCAGGTCCGCCAACTGCTGCTGGGTCAGCCCGTGCTGGGCCCGCAGCTCTTTCACTTTTGTGAGCATCCCGCGCCTCCTCTCGATTGTGAAGTTTGCTTCACGTGAAGCCAGCTTCATATTACACGATATTTCTCCCCTTGTCAAGGGGGGAACATAAAAAAGAGCCGCCCCTTTGCAGGGACAGCTCTCAGCCGTTTTTATGTTGTCATTGCCGCTCATCCAGCAGCTTTTCCGTGGCGGCCAGGCGGACGCAGATGCACAGCAGGTGCATGGCCTGCCGCAGCTCCTCCTGGGGCGGGAAGGTGGGGGCCACCCGGATGTTGCTATCGTTGGGGTCCGCCCCATAGGGGAAGGTGGCGCCCGCGTCGGTGAGCACCACGCCCGCCTCCTTGCACAGGGAGACCACCCGCTTGGCACAGCCGTTCATCACGTCCAGGTTGACAAAGTAGCCGCCGTTGGGCTTGCTCCACTTGGCGATGCCCAGGTCGCCCAGCTCCCGTTCCAGGGACTCCTCCACGATCCGGAACTTGGGCTCCAGAATCTTCCGGTGGCCCTGCATCAAGGCGTGAACGCCGTTGATGTCGTGGAGGAACAGGATGTGCCGCAGCTGGTTCAGCTTATCCGGGCCGATGGTCTGGGTGGTAATGCGGCGCTTCAGATCTTCGATATTCCGCTTGCTGGCGGCCAGGGCCGCCACGCCCGCTCCGGGGAAGGAAATCTTGGAGGTGGAGGCGAAGAACAGCACGTTGTCCTCGGTGCCCTGCTTCAGGCACTCTGCATACAGGTCCAGCAATGTGTCCGGCGTGTCGGTCAGGTCGTGGACGCAGTAGGCGTTATCCCACATGATGCGGAAGTCCTTGGCGGCGGGCTTCAGGGCCGCGAACCGCCGGACGGTCTCATCGGAATAGGTGATGCCCGTGGGGTTGGAATACTTGGGCACGCACCAACAGCCCTTGATGGTGTCATCCTCTGCCACCAGCCGCTCGATCAGGTCCATATCCGGCCCGGTCTTCAGCATGGGGACAGGGATCATCTCAAAGCCGAAATACTCCGTCACCGCGAAATGACGGTCATAACCGGGGGCGGGACACAGGAATTTGACCTTTTCCTGGCGGGCCCAAGGGGTACAGCCGCTGTAGCCGTGGGTAAAGCCCTGAGAGATGCAGTCGAACATCATCTGCAGGCTGGAGTTGTTCCCCAAGATGATTTGGTCCGCGGGGACATCCATCATCTTGCTGAAGATAGCGCGCATCTCCGGCAAGCCGTTCCATACACCGTAATTCCGGCAGTCATCGCCGTTGGAGTTGGCAAACTCGCTGCGGGCGTGCAGGGCCTCTAAAACGCCCAGCGCCAGATCCAGCTGCTCGGCGCAGGGCTTTCCCCGGGCCATATTCAGCTGCAAATGCAAGCTCTTAAAGTCCTCGTACTGCTCCACGGCTTCCTGGTGGAGCTGCCGCAGCTCTTCTGTGGTTTTTGCCGCCAGCTTCATCACAACATCTCCCATTTTATGTAAAATTTGAATGGCATATCCCTTGTGCTGTTCATTTTCACCCAGCAAACTTTTCATATTGTACCCTATCTTGCCAAAAAATGCAAGATGATTTTCGCTCTCCTTCATATTTTACGTTTTGTATGAGGCCGTTCCCATCCGGTGCGCTTTTCTGTGCAACCTTCTCAAGCTGTGGGACAGCCGGGAAAGAGGTTTGTAGTTTGCAGGGAAATGTGCTATAATACTTCCTGTTACGGTAAATTCGGCAACTATTTTCAGAGTCTTATGGAGGAATCATATGGGCGGATTTTTTGGAGTAGCCTCGAAAGAGGACTGCATGTTCGACCTGTTCTTCGGGACAGACTATCACTCTCACCTGGGCACCCGCCGGGCGGGCATGGCTGTGTATGACCGAGAAAAGGGCTTTGACCGGGCCATTCACAACATTGAAAACTCTCCTTTCCGGACGAAGTTTGACAAAGATGTGGCCAGCATGAAGGGTGGCCTGGGCATTGGCTGCATCTCGGATTATGAGCCCCAGCCCCTGATTGTGCGCTCTCACCACGGCACCTATGCCATTGTCACGGTGGGCAAGATCAACAACACCAACGAGATTGTGGAACAGCTCTTTAAGAACGGCCACTCCCACTTTCTGGAGATGAGCGGGGGCGATGTGAACGCCACCGAACTGGTGGCCTCAGTCATCAACCAGAAGCCCAATCTCATCGAGGGCATCCAGTACGCCCAGGAAGTGATCGACGGCTCGATGACCATGCTCATTATGACCCCCAAGGGCATCTTGGCCGCACGGGACAAGCTGGGCCGCACCCCGGTGGCCATCGGCCGCAAAGAGGGCGCTTACTGCGTCTCCTTTGAGAGCTTTGCCTATTTGAACTTGGGCTACACCTCGGAGCGGGAGCTGGGCCCTGGGGAGATTGCCATTGTCACGCCGGAGGGCGTGCAGACCCTGGTGAAGCCTGGGGAGGAAATGCGCATCTGCACCTTCCTGTGGGTGTATTACGGCTACCCCTCCTCCTCCTATGAAGGCGTCAGCGTAGAGGAGATGCGCTACCGCTGCGGCGCCATGCTGGCCCGCCGGGACGACGCCCATCCCGACACGGTGGCCGGCGTGCCCGACTCTGGCACAGCCCACGCCATCGGCTACGCCAACGAGAGCGGCATTCCCTTCTCCCGGCCCTTTATCAAGTATACGCCCACCTGGCCCAGGTCGTTCATGCCCACGATGCAGAGCCAGCGGAACCTGATTGCAAAAATGAAGCTGATCCCCGTTCACGAGCTGATCCAGGACCGGAGCCTGCTTTTGATCGACGACTCCATTGTCCGGGGCACCCAGCTGCGGGAGACCACCGAGTTTTTGTACCAGAGCGGCGCCCGGGAGGTCCATGTGCGGCCTGCCTGCCCTCCCCTGCTTTACGGGTGTAAGTACCTGAACTTCTCCCGGTCCACCTCAGTAATGGACCTGATCACCCGGCGGGTCATCAAGGAAATGGAGGGCACCGAAGAGCCCGCCAACCTGGCGCGGTACGCCGACCCGGAGAGCGGCGAGTACAGCGCCATGCTGGAATACATCGGCAAAAAGCTGAACTTCACCTCCCTGCGCTACCACCGGCTGGACGACATGATTGAGTCTGTGGGCATTGACAAGTGCAAGCTGTGCACCTATTGCTGGGATGGCAGGGAGTGAGCCCAGTGCCCTGGGACGGCCCCAGGGGCTCATAATCCGGCAATACCGCAAGGCGGACCAAGAGGCCCTGGCAGCGCTATTTTACCAGATCCAGCGGGAAGAATTCCCCTGGGTGGATGGGGATACCCTCTCCCTTCAAGACTTTGAGCGCGCTACAGAAGGCGAGCGGATTTTCGTTGCAGAACTTGATGGGGTTCTAGCGGGCTTTTGCTCCGTATGGGAGCCGGACAGCTTTGTCCACAATCTGTTTGTGGCAAAGGGCTGCCGCCGGGCCGGTGTGGGCAGCGCCCTGCTGGAAAGGGCCGCCCAAGAGTTCCCCATTCCTTTGACATTGAAATGCGTGGCGGAAAACCGCCCGGCACTGAAATATTACCTCTCCCATGGATGGAAAATCCAGCAAGAAGGCTACAGCCAAGACGGCCCCTACTATTTGATGGCTTTTGACGGAAAGGGATAAGAGTACAGCCTCTTCCCCGGTTCACGATAAAAAGGGCGGCGGAAAATTTTTCCGCCGCTTTTTTCTCTATTTTCCCTTCCAATGCCCTAGCCCTGGAAGCCGGGCCCGCAAGTAGGCCCGCACCTGTTCGGGAGGCCGCTCCGCAGTGGCCATGGTACCTGCCAAGAACTCTATGAGCTCCTCCAGGCTGGAGTAAACGAACTTTCCCCCTGTATAACACCACTTGCAGTAGTCCTCATTAAAGGAGCCGTCTGGCTCCCGGCTGAGAACGCCATCGTCCTCCAAGGGCATACCGCAGCATTGGCAGACAAGCCTTCTGGGCGAGCCCAAAAGCGTATTGATGGAAACGTCATACAGGGCGGAAAGGCGCTGGAGGGTTTCCGGCCCGGGAAGGGTCTCCCCCATCTCCCATCGAGACACCGCCTGGCGGGTGACAAAGAGCCTTTCGGCCAGCTCCTCTTGGGAAAAGCCCCGCTTTGTCCGCAGGGCCAATAGAACTTCTTTGGCTTCCATTTACATTCACCTCACGGACAAGTATACAGGAAAGCCTCCGCCAGGGCAAGCAACAGGCTGTTGCTTGCCCACTTACTCCAGGAGGAAGATAGGCGCCCCAGCACCGCATGGCCCACATTCCGGAGGCCTGGGGCGGTTTCTCTCAAAAAACAAGGGGCCTGCGGCAACGCAGGCCCCTTGTGAATGTTTGGGATTTAGAACTCCGCCACACCGGTGGTGCGGGGGAAGGGCAGCACGTCCCGGATGTTGGCAATGCCGGTAAGGTACATCACCAGCCGCTCGAAGCCGATACCGAAGCCCGCGTGCTTGTTGCCGCCAAAGCGCCGCAGGTCCAAGTACCACCAGTAGTCCTCCTCGTTGAGGCCCAGCTCCCGGATGCGCTGAAGCAGCACGTCATAACGCTCCTCACGCTGGCTGGCGCCCACCAGCTCGCCGATGCCGGGGACCAGCAGATCGGTGGCAGCCACAGTCTTGCCGTCGTCGTTGAGACGCATATAGAAAGCCTTGATCTCCTTGGGATAGTCGGTGACGAACACCGGCTTGCCAAAGTGCTTCTCCGTCAGGAACTTCTCGTGCTCGGTCTGCAGGTCGCAGCCCCAGCTCACTTTGAACTCAAACTCATCGTTGTGGGGCTCCAGAATCTTCACCGCGTCCGTGTAGCTGACCCGGACGAAATCGGAGCTGGCCACATGGCGCAGCCGGTCCAGAAGGCCCTTATCCACAAACTGGTTGCAAAACTCCATGTCCTGGGGGCAGGTCTCCAGCACATAGTTGATGACATATTTGATGGCCGCCTCGATGACGTCCATGTCATCGGTCAGGTCGGCGAAGGCCATCTCAGGCTCGATCATCCAGAACTCCGCGGCATGGCGCTGGGTGTAGGAGCGCTCCGCCCGGAAGGTGGGACCGAAGGTGTACACCTTGCCGAAGGCCATGGCCATACACTCCGCCTCCAGCTGGCCGGATACCGTGAGGGACGTGGGCTTCTGGAAGAAGTCCTCCTTGTAGTTGACGGTGCCGTCCTCGTTCTTGGGCAGGTTCTCCAGGTCCAGGGTAGTCACTTGGAACATCTCCCCCGCGCCCTCGCAGTCGCTGCCAGTGATGATGGGGGTGTGAGCGTAGACGAAGCCATTCTCCTGGAAGAATTTGTGAATGCCGAAGGCCGCCGCAGAACGCACCCGGTAGGCCGCGCTGTACAGGTTGGTGCGGGGCCGCAGGTGGGCAATGGTGCGCAGGAACTCCACTGTGTGGCGTTTTTTCTGCAGGGGGTATTCCGGAGAAGAGGCGCCCTCCACCACAATCTCAGAGGCGTGGATCTCAAAGGGCTGCTTGGCCTGGGGGGTCTCCAACAGGGTGCCCGTAACGCGCAGGGCAGCGCCCACATTCTGGGAAGCGATCTCCTTGAAATTCTCGATCTTCCCATCTTCAAACACCACCTGCACACCTTTGAAGGAGGTGCCGTCGTTCAGGTCGATAAAGCCCAGGGCTTTGGAGTCCCGGATAGACCGGGCCCAGCCGCAGACGGTGACGGTCTTCCCCGCATAGGAGGGAAGGTCCTTGTAAAACGCTGCTACTTCGTCTCTCTTCATACTCTGGCGCGGCACCAAAGGCCGCTCCCTTCCTTTCCCTTTCAAATTGAAACAATGAATACATGATACCCCACGAAAGCCCATCTGGCAAGGGGAAAATATGAAAAAACGCTGAATTCAAAGAATTCAGCGTTTTAATGGCGGAGAGGATGCGACTCGAACGCACAATGCCTTGCGGCACACCACATTTCCAATGTGGCTCCTTACCATTAGAATACCTCTCCGTATGGCGCTTGATTATTATAACGGATGTTTCCGAAAAAATCAAGAGGGAAATGAAAAAATTTTTTCTTTTCTTTTTTCGGCCCTTTTTCCCCTCTTTTTTCCAGGGCACGCCGGCGCCCCGTGCTGCTTTCCCCTTTGGATTTGTGTTAAATCCATGTAAAATCCACCGGAATTCCCGCAAAAAACAGCGATTGTGATTTGAACATCCCCCTGGATTTTGGTATAATAAAAAAAGTTCAAAATTCATTTTTTAGGAGGGGTTCCTCTTGAACAAGAAAAGCGCAGCCCGCGCGGCCGCTGTCATTGAGATCGGCACCAACAATGTGCGGATGCGGGTCTCCCAGTGGAGCAAGGGCCGCCTTGCCACGCTGGACCGCCTGGAGTATCCCGTCAGCCTGGGGCACGATGTGTTTTCCAGCGGGTCCATCAGCTTTGACAGCCTGCGGGAAATCTCCAGCGTGCTCTCTAAATTTTCAGCCGCGCTGCTTTCCTACAATATCGAGAAGCCCAAGGTCATCTCCTGCACGGCCCTGCGGGAGGCTAAAAACCGGGCTTTGGTGGCGGATCAGCTGAAGGTGCGCAACGGCGTAGACGTGACCGTGCTGGAGGACAGCCAGGAAAAGGCCTACATCTATCAGGAAATCATCGAAAAGCTCAACGGCTGCCAGCTGGAAGGCGGCAACACTATGATCGCCTATGTGGGCTCTGGCAGCATTGGCGTGGCCGTGTATGACGGGCAGCGGGTTGTTTATTCCCAGAACATCTCCATGGGCGCCTTAAAGCTGCACGACGTGCTGCGGAGCCTGCGCCAGGAAGCGGAGGACTTCCATTATATTATAGAGGAATACCTGGACACCATTTTCAACCGCATTGCCATCTCCGGCTTCCAGGTTAAAAACCTGATCCTCACGGGCTCGCAGCTGGAACTGGTGGCCAGCCTGTGCGAAGCCAAAAAATCCGGCGCCCCCTATGAGATCAGCGTGAAGAAGCTCACCAGCCTATATCAATCCCTGCGCACTGCCACGGCAGAGAGCATTGCCAACCGCTTTGGCATTTCCGAGGAGCGGGCGGCCCTGCTGTACACATCGCTTTCCATCTACACGGGTTTTCTGCGGTTTTGCCCTCAGGCGGAAACCGTTATCTCTCCCCCGGTGGACATTTCCGAAGCCATTCTTCGCCGTACGCTGATGCCCAAGGCGGCTTCCACCCTTGCTGCCGACCTGCGGGAAAGCGCCATTGCCTGTGCCCAGACCACGGCGCGGAGCTTTGGATGTGACCTGGAACACTCTGCCGCCATCGCCGGGACCTGCAGTAAGCTCTTTGACCGGCTGAAGAAGATTCATGGGCTGGATTCCTCTAAGCGGCTGCTGCTGGAGCTGGCGGCCATTCTTCACAGCTGCGGCAGCTTTGTGAACGTGCGGCAGCACAACCAGTGCACCTTCGACCTGATTAAGGGCATGGATATCTTCGGCCTGCGCCAAAGCGAGGTGCTGGAGACCGCTTTTGTGGCGGGCAGCATTTCGGACAACCTTTCTGTGGAGGAAAACCCGGATTTTGCCTGGCTGCCTATGGAGGAGCGCATTGTCATCTCCAAGATGTCCGCCATTTTCCGGCTGGCCAACGCCCTGGACAAGTCCCACCGGGGCAAGCTGCGGGACCTGAAGATCACCCTGGAGGACGACCAGGTGATCTTTAAAGCCAAAGCTTCAGAAAACACGCTGCTGGAGCGGTGGGCCTTTGCGGAATCGGCCCAGTACTTTAAGGAGGTGTTCGGCCTTTCCCCCGAGCTCTCCATCAAATTTGACATGATATGAGGTGTTATTTATGGCGGAAAAGAGGATGCCCTATTACAATCGGGAACTGAGCTGGATGGACTTTAACGCCCGGGTGCTGGAGGAGGCCACGAAAAAGGAAAACCCCTTGATGGAGCGGCTGCGTTTTCTGGCCATTACCGGGTCGAACCTGGATGAATTTTTCATGGTGCGTGTGGCTGGCGTCAAGGCCCAGGTCAACTCAAAATACAAGCAGAAAGGCAACGACTTTGACTTAACCCCCCAGGAGCTGCTTCCCCTTTTGGAAGAAAAGACCCACCGCTTTATGGAGCGGCAGTACTCCTGCCTGCACCGCTCCATTCTTCCTGCCCTGGAAAAGCAGGGCATCCGGTTCCTCTCTGTGGAAGAAATGGACGGCAGGCAGAGGGAGTACCTCTCTCAGTACTTTCAGCGGGTTCTGTTCCCCGTGCTGACCCCCTTGGCGGTGGACAGCAGCCGCCCCTTCCCCCTGCTGGCCAACAAGTCCCTGAATATTGCCGTATGCCTGAAAAGCAAAGAACACAATAAAGAGGAAAAGGTGTTTGCCATTGTGCAGGTGCCCTCCATCCTCCCGCGGTTTTTAGAGCTTCCCGCCAATGCGGGGGCCCGGCAGTTCACCCTGCTGGAGGAGGTCATTATCCACAAGCTGGACGAGCTGTTTGAGCTACACGATATTGTGGCCGCCTGCCCCTTCCGGGTGACCCGGGACTCTGACCAGGAGATTGACGACGAGGCCGAGGACTTTATGAGCGAGGTGAAGAAGTCCATCAAGCGGCGCAAGCGGGGCCGGCCTGTGCGGCTGGAGCTGCTGAACAAATGCAACGCCTCCATCAAAAGTTTTCTCATTGAAATGCTGGGCATCAAGAAGAACGAGATCTATGAGGTGCCCGGCCCCCTGGATTTGACCTTCCTCTCCAAATTTGCGGGGGTGAAGGGGTTCGAGTCCCTGTGCTTTGAGCCCATCCGCCCGGTGACCCCTCCGGCGGACTTCTGGGGCTACACGGACATTTTTGAGGCCATCCGGGAGAAGGACCGAATGGTGCACCACCCCTATGAGAGCTTTGACTGCGTGGTGCAGTTCATCGAACAGGCGGCCGAGGATGAAAATGTTCTGGCCATCAAGCAGACGCTGTACCGGGTCTCCGGCAACTCGCCCATCATCGCGGCGCTGATCAAAGCTGTGGAGAACGGCAAGCAGGTGACCGTGCTGGTGGAACTGAAGGCTCGCTTTGACGAGGAGAACAACATCAACTGGGCCAACAAGCTGGAAAAAGCGGGCTGCCACGTCATCTACGGCCTGCAGGGGCTGAAAACCCACTGCAAGATCGCCCTGGTGGTGCGCCAGGAGGAGGACGGCATCCGCCGCTACCTGCACCTGGGCACCGGCAACTACAACGACTCCACCGCCAAGATCTACACGGACGTGGGCCTGTTCACCTGCAACAGCCAGTACGGGGCGGACGCCTCTTCCCTGTTCAACGTAATCACAGGCTATTCCCGGCCCCCGGAGTACCGCCACTTTGTGGTGGCGCCCCATGGGATGCGGGCCTTCTTCCGCCGGATGATCCAAAACGAGACGGAAAACGCCAAAAAGGGCCTGCCCAGCGGCATCACCGCCAAGGTCAACTCCCTGGTGGACCCGGAGATCATCTCCCTGCTGTACGAGGCCTCTCAGGCAGGGGTGCCCGTAAAACTGGTGGTGCGAGGCATCTGCTGCCTCATTCCTGGGCTGGAGGGCGTCAGTGAAAACATCACGGTCATCAGCATTGTGGGACAGCTGTTGGAACACAGCCGGGTATTCAAGTTTGAAAACGCGGGCAACCCTAAGATCTACATGGGCAGCGCCGACTGGATGCCCCGCAACCTGGACCGCCGCATTGAGCTGGTGTTCCCCATTGAGGACGAAGACCTGAAACAGCGGGCCTTTGAGATTCTGGACATTCTGCTGAACGACAACACCAACGCCCGGATGATGCTGCCGGACACCAGCTATCAGCACGTATCCCGCCGCGGCCGCACTGCCTGCAGCAGCCAGCTGACCTTCTACCGCATTGCCAAGGAGCGCCTGAAGGCCAAGGAAGAGCTGCAGAAGGACAGCCCTCTCATCCCCATCCATTCCGCTGAAGAGAGCGCAGGCACTTGACAGCGGAAGGAAGTTTGGTACAATATTGGTATAAAATGCTGCCGGAAAGAGTCGGGTACTGGCGGCTGGGCAGATGATTTTCAGAGAGGATGATCAAATTGAAGCGTGTGGGTATTTTGACCAGCGGCGGCGACTGCCAAGGCTTAAATGCCGCCATCCGCGGCGTGGCCAAGGGGCTCTATCAGGAATTTGGCAAGGATGTGGAAATTTACGGCATCAAGGACGGCTACAAGGGGCTGATCTTTGGAGAATATAAGAAGATGGCAGAGTCGGATTTTTCCGGCATCCTCACCTTGGGGGGCACACTGCTGGGCACCTCCCGCCAGCCCTTCAAGACCATGCGGGTCATTGACGAAAACAGCGTGGACAAAGTGAAGTCCATGAAGGAAAACTACAAAAAAATGAAGCTGGACTGCCTGGTGATCCTGGGGGGCAACGGCACCCAGAAGACTGCCAACCTGCTGCGGGAAGAAGGGCTGAACGTCATTCACCTGCCCAAGACCATCGACAACGATATCTGGGGCACTGACGTGACCTTTGGCTTCCACAGCGCGGTGGAGATCGCTACCAATGTCATCGACTGCATCCATACCACAGCCACCTCTCACGGGCGGGTATTTATTGTGGAGGTGATGGGCCACAAGGTGGGATGGCTGACTCTGTCCGCGGGCATTGCGGGCGGCGCGGACGTCATTCTGCTGCCGGAGATCCCCTATGACATTGACAAGGTGGCCAAGTGCCTGAACGACCGCATCAAACGGGGCAAAAAATTCTCCATTCTGGCGGTAGCCGAGGGTGCCATCTCCAAAGAGGAGGCTGCCCTTTCCAAAAAAGAGCGGAAAAAGGCCCGGGAAAATTTCCCCCATCCCTCCATTGTGTACCGCATTGCCGAGGAGCTTTCTGAGAAGATCGACAACGAAATCCGGGTCTGTGTGCCAGGCCATTTCCAGCGCGGCGGCAGCCCCTGTGCCTATGACCGGGTTCTGTGCACCCGGCTGGGGGCCACTGCTGCCCGGTTCATCAAGGAAAAGACCTTTGGCGTGATGGTGGGCATGGTGAACGGTCAGTGCACACCTGTGCCGCTGGAGAATGTAGCCGGTAAGCTGAAGAGCGTGCCTGTGGACTGCGATGAGATCAAGGCTGCCCGGCAAATTGGAATCAGCTTTGGCGATTGATTTCCCCCTTTATAAGCAATAATGCGTGCCCGGCAAGGTGCTCTTTGCCGGGTTCCGCTATTTTATCAAACATACCATGAGGAGTTGTTTTTATGAAATTCTCTGTCAGTCTCTACAGTTTTTACAGCGCCATTCAAAGCGGGGAGATGACCTCTGAGGAGTGCATCCTCGCCGCCAAGGAGCTGGGCTTCGACGCGGTGGAAGCCGTGGACTTCGTGAACTTCAGCGGCACCCAGGAGGAAATGGAGGCCCAGGCCCGGCACCTGAAAGAGGTGGCGGACAGCTGCGGCTTGCCCTTCTCTTCCCTGGCTGTGGCCGCGGACTTTCTCAACGGCAGCGGCGGCAACCTAGAGCAGGAAGTCCAACGGGTGAAGAGCTGGGTGGACATCGCCGCGCTGCTGGGAACGCCCCGGATGCGCCACGACATCACCCAGGGATACGCCCGGGATTCCGGCAAGTACCAGAGCTATGACAGCCTGCTCCCCACCCTGGCCCAGGCAACCCGGGAGGTGACAGAGTACGCTGCCGCTAAGGGCGTGGTTACCATGACAGAGAACCACGGCTTCTTCTCTCAGGACTCGGAGCGGGTGGAGAAGCTCTACACAGCGGTGGGGCACCCCAACTTCGGCCTGCTGTGCGACATGGGGAACTTCCTGTGCGCCGATGAGGACCCCGCCCAGGCGGTGGCCCGGCTGGCCCCCTACGCCAGGTACGTCCACGCCAAGGATTTCATTGTAAAGCCCTTCTACAGCGAAGACCCCGGCGAGGGCGCCTTCCGCACCCGGGGCGGCAATTTCCTGCGGGGGACTGTCATCGGCCATGGCAATGTGCCGGTGAAGCAGTGCCTGCATCTGCTGAAAGCCGCCGGATATGACGGCACTGTTGCCATTGAATTTGAAGGGATGGAGCGCCCGTTGGACGCGGTGCGCATTGGCCTTGCCAATTTGAAAAAGTATTGGAGTGAAGTGTAATGTCTGTAAAAGACGTGTTTCTTGATCTGGTCTCCTACAGCACCGGCTCGGACGAGACTACCGGCACCACCCCCAGCACCCCGGGCCAGAAGGTGCTGGGCGCCCACATCGTGGAGCATATGAAGTCCATCGGCATAGAGGACGCCCACATGGACGAGCTGGGGTATGTGTATGGCACCATCCCCGCTACGGACGCCCGCAAGAACACCGTGGGCTTTATCGCCCACATGGACACCTACGGCGGCGTCTGCGGAGAAAATATCAAGCCCCAGGTCATTGAAAATTACCAGGGGGGCACCATCGCCTTGGGGACCAGCGGCCTGTCCCTCTCCCCTGCGGAGTACCCCGCCCTGAAAGAGCAGGTGGGCAAAACCCTTATCACCACCGACGGTACCACCCTGCTGGGGGGCGATGACAAGGCCGGCGTGGCGGAGATCCTCTGTGCGGCGGCGGAGATTCTGAAAGAGGGAAAGCCCCACGGCACCGTCAAGATCGGCTTTACCCCGGATGAGGAGATCGGAGAGGGCGCCGACCACTTTGATGTGGAGGGCTTTGGCTGCGACTATGCCTACACCGTGGACGGCGGCACCCTGGGGGAGCTGGAGTATGAGAACTTTAACGCTGCCTCTGCCACGGTGGAGGTGGAGGGCTTCTCCATTCACACCGGCGGTGCCAAGAACAAGATGGTCAACTCCATGAGCGTTGCCATGGAATACTGCGCCCTGCTCCCCAAAGAGCAGGTGCCGGAGCACACAGAGCTGTATGAGGGCTTTATCCACTTAGATTCCATCCAGGGCAATGTGGAGCACACCACCATGCAGTTTATCATCCGGGATCACGACAAGGAGCTCTTTCAACGGAAGAAGGAGCTGATGGGCCAGGCGGCTTCTTACATCAACGCGAAGTATCCCAGCCAGCCTTTGACCCTGACAGTGAAGGACACTTATTACAACATGAAGGAGAAGATCCTGCCCCGCATGGACATTATCGAAACCATGGAGCGGGCCATGCGGGAAAACGGCGTGGAGCCCATTACCCTGCCCATCCGCGGGGGCACTGACGGCGCCCGGCTCTCCTTTATGGGACTTCCCTGCCCCAACATCTGCACAGGCGGCGCTAACGCCCACGGCAAGCTGGAGTATGTGGTGCTGGAGGACATGGAGAAAATTAAGGACATCATTAAGACCGCCGTTTACAACGTGGAGTGAGGGGAGCTTATGCTGCGATTTGGAACCATCGGCTCGGGATGGATTTGTGATGAGTACATCCACGGGGCCAAGGACAGCAGTTTGTGGGAACTGACGGCAGTGTATTCCCGCACCAAGGAACGGGCGGAGGAGTACGCCCGGCGTCACGGCGCCAAATACGCCTTTACCAGTTTGGAAGAGATGGCCGCCTCTGACTGCATCGACGCGGTGTATATCTCCAGCCCCAATGCCCTCCACTATGAGCACAGCAAGGCTTTTTTGGAGCGGGGCAAGCACGTCATCTGTGAAAAACCCCTGTGCGCCCAGGCCAGCAAGGTGCGGGAACTGCAGCGCATTGCCCAGGAGCATGGTGCAGTCTTTCTGGAGGCCATCATGTACCTGCACCTCCCCCAGCGGAAACTGCTGGAGGACACCCTGCAGCAGCTGGGGCAAATCAGCCTGGTGAAGCTGGACTTCTGCCAGCGTTCCTCCAAGCTGGACCGGTATTTGCAGGGGGAGCTGCCCAACATCTTCAACCCGGCCCTGGAGACCGGCGCTTTGATGGACCTGGGGGTCTACTGCGTGTACCCGGCCCTGGCCCTGTTCGGGAAGCCGGAGAGCTTCTCCCTCCAGCCCCACATGATGGAGAGCAGGGCCGATGGGGCGGGTGTCGCCACGCTGCGATACCCCGACAAGCTGGTGACGTTGACCTACTCCAAGCTGGGGCAGGCCGGGGCCAACAGTGACTTCCAAGGCACGGAGGGCACCCTCTCTGTGGAATCCATCTCCCGGCTGGCAGGGTTCTCTCTGTGGCGCAAGGATGGAACAAAAGAGGCCCTTTATAGGGATGACGAAAAGTACAAACTGATGGGCTGGGAAGCCAAGGACTTTTTCCGGTACATCACAGAGCCGGATGCCTCCGCCGCTGAATACGCCCGGTGCTCGGAGCTGGCCCTGCAGGTCTCTGAACTGATGGAGGCCATGCGGAAGCAGGCAGGCATCCTCTTTGCCAGCGATAGAAGGTAAAAATAATTATGTAGAAAAAGGAACGGTAAGGCTTTTCGTGCCCTGCCGTTCCTTTTTTGCGAAAGGAGGATTATTCCGTTGTAATGTATGGCTCCAGCTTGGCAAAGGTCTTTTCCCCAATACCGGAGACATCCATCAGCTCTTGCACGTCATAAAAACCGTTGTTCTGCTCCCGGTAGTCAATGATACGCTGGGCGATAACCGGCCCCACACCGGGCAGCTTATCCAGCTCCTCCAGGGTGGCGGTGTTGATGTTGACGCTCTTTTCCACCAGCACTTCTTGGGGCCCTTCCGGGTCGGGCTCCACTAGCTCTTCCCCGGAAGAGGGGCTGGAAAAGGCCGGGCTTTCTGAGGCAGTGGAGCCGTCCTCTTGGATGGGCGCTGTCTCCTGAGAGGGAAGGCTCGCCTCTGCCGGAGCAGCCGTTGGCTGGACCACCACTTGATACAGCTGGATAGGCTGGGAACTATACAGGCCCAACAACGCCGCTGCCGTGATGACAGCCGCAGTCAAGATAATGGCTCCGCGGATTTTCGTCTCCCGATCCATGGGTCACACTTCCTTCAGCTTGCGGAGAAACGCAGTGAAATAGGGGGGCAAGGGCGCTTCAAACTCCAAGTACTCTCCGGTGCGGGGGTGGACAAACCCGATTTTTCCCGCATGGAGGCACTGGCCTTCCAGGGAGGTGATGACTTTTTTGGGGCCATATACAGGATCTCCCGCTACGGGATGGCCCAGAAACGCCATATGCACCCGGATTTGATGGGTGCGCCCTGTTTCCAGCCGGAGGCGCAGCTGAGTAAAGCCTTGAAACCGCTGGACCACCCAGAAATGCGTAACAGCCCGCCGCGCGCTGGGGGACTGAGGCAGCACAGCCATTTTCTTCCGGTCTGTGGGATGGCGCCCTAAGGGCTGGTCCACTGTGCCGGAGTCCTCCTTGAAAGCGCCGTAAACCACCGCGCTGTACTCCCGGGTAAAGGAGTGGGCCTGAATCTGCTGAGCCAAATGGTTGTGGGAAAAATCGTTTTTTGCCACAATCAGCAGGCCGCTGGTATCTTTGTCAATGCGGTGGACAATCCCCGGGCGAGCCACCCCGTTGATACCAGAGAGGGAGCCGCCGCAATGATACAGCAGCGCATTGACCAGCGTTCCGCCCGGATGCCCCGGCGCGGGATGGACCACCATGCCCTTAGGCTTGTTCACCACCAGCAGGTCGCTGTCCTCATAGACAATATCCAGGGGAATCGCCTCTGGGAGGACCTCCAGAGGGCGCACCTCAGGAAGCTCCACTATCAACAGGTCCCCGGGCTTCAACTTAGCGCTTTTGGAAACCGGTTTTCCTCCACAGGTGACGCACCCCTCTTGAATTAAATTCTGCACAGCGGAACGGGTCAAGTCCTCCAGGGCGGCGGAAAGCAGCTTGTCCACCCGCTGGCCCGGCTCTTCCACAGGGATTCTCCTCTGCAGGCTCATTTCCCGTCTTCCCCCTCCGGAGAGAGGCTTTTTTCCTTATAGGAAAAGAACAGCATATGGATGACAAACAGCACAGCACCCACCGTGATGCAGCAATCGGCGAAATTGAAAACATACCCAAAAAACAGCACATGGATGAAGTCCACCACAAACCCGTGAACTATGCGGTCGATGAGATTTCCCAAGCCCCCCGCAATCAAAAGGGCCGAGGTGGTGTAGCTGAAAAAGCTGTGGTGCTTGTAGCGGAACAGGAGCACTAAAATTACAGCGGCGGCAATCACCGTTACCGCAATGACAAGCCAGATAGCGTTCTTGAACAGGCCAAAAGCCGCTCCTGTGTTTTCTACATAGGTCAGCTCCAGCAGCCCGGGGATTACCGTGACAGTTCCCACGGGCTTGAGCGCAGTGAGCACAAAGTATTTCGAGATCTGGTCAATGGCAAACAGCACCACTGCCACCACCAGGACAGCCACGCCTGTGGCTACGCTTCGATTTCTGTTTTCCGGTTTCAAAATGATCTCCTTTTCCTTGGGACAGTGTACAAAAAGGGCGCAAAAACCGATTTGCGCCCAAAGGTTGTGCCCCATCATTTCCTGCGTTTTTTCTTTCCCAGGTCCACGTTGTCCCCAAATTCCAGGTTGCTGAAGTTGGACTCTTTTTCCCTCTTCAAGGACTCTGGGATATCGCTGTAAGCCGTAAGGTCAATACCCACCTGAGAGAGGTCGTCATCCAAATAAGGGGCCGTTTGCTCCTCGCTTAGATCCACCTTATCATGGAGGGAGCGGGGCGCCGGAGAGGAAGGCTCGGCAGACCTGCGGGGAACCGGCTGCGGCTCCGGCTGGACAGCGGGGGCTTCCTCTACCAATTCAGGTTCGGGCTCCGGTTCCGGAAGGGGTTCCGGCTCCGGCTCGGGCTGGGGTGCCGGTGCCGGCTCAGGGGCGGGCCGGCTCTCCGGCTGCTGCGCAGCAGCCGGGGCGGGAGGGGTCTCTTTGATGCGGAAGCTGGGAATATGGTTGATGCTCTCCAAATGCTTTTTATACATCTCCAGCAGGGAAACGCGGAAAGCAGAGACCTGGCGTTTCATCTCCTCCAGCTCTGAGCGCTTGCGGTCCACCTGCTCGGCATACTCGCGGGCAGCGCGGGCAGCATCATCCCGGGCGTTGGTCAGGATACGCTTGGCGCTCTCTTCCGCGTCCGCCACCATGACCGCCGCCTTGCCCTGGGCCTCCTTGATAGACTCTTTTGCAATGCGTTGGGCGCTGAGGATCGCCTCCTTGATGCCATCCTCTTCCTCCCGGTAGGATTCAATCTTTTGCGCCAGGATGCCCAGCTTCTTTTGCAGCTCTGCGTTTTTCGCCTTCAGCTCGTTAATTTGGCCGTTCACCTCATTCAGCTGGTCGCTGAGCTGGGCGTTCTGCTGCAAGGCGTCGTCCCTCTCGGCTTGAAGCTGAGTGAAGGACTCGACCACCTCGTCGATAAAATTATCCACGTCCTCCGCCTTATACCCGGAAAAGCTCGCTTTTCCAAAGCTCACTTCGTTGATTTCCTTCACGGTCAACATGTTGGAAGTCCCCCTTATTGATATTTCCTGCATTTCACCACAAGCCGGCCTTTGCCGGTGATCGGCCCCAGCTGGTCCAGCAAAAACTTTCCCTGCCGGCGCACCGAAACCTTATCTCCCTCTTGCAGCCTGGAAGAAGGCGAAAGAGCCTCCCGATGATTAACTGAAACCAGACCGGCGGCAATAAAGCCAGCTGCCTTTTCCCGGCTGGTGCGGCACAAAAATGCCACGAGGCAGTCCAGCCGCGGCGATGCCACAACGCCGCTCATGTCCAAAAACGTCCGGGCAATGGGAAGGGGCTCCTCCCCGGAAAGAGAGGCCTTTACCCCCACCCGGCCGATCTTTTCAATGTTCTGTAAAAAATACTCCGCCATTTCCTCACGGAGGAAGGCAACGCACCGTCCCTCCCCCACCAGAATGTCTCCCACCACATCCCGCTCCACACCCAGGGCCATGAAGGAGCCCAAAAAGTCCCGATGGGTAAGGGCAAATTCCTTCCGGTAGGAAAGCGAGAGGGGCACAATGGGAAAGTGCTGGGGGGCGGGCTCCAGGTATTCTGGAAAAAAGCCCACCATCACACGCTCCGCCTCCTCATAACCGCCCCAAAACAGAGTGGACACCCTGCGGCGGGAGAGAAAATCCTCACAAAAGGCGGCCTGGGCTTCATCCAAAAAACCCAAGAAGCATGGGCGTTTTTGCCCCAGCCGGCTGTAATCCTCTAGCCGGGCGGCGAGCAGCTCCTGTTCCTTTGTCATCGGCCTTCCGATTAAAAGTAAAGCCCGCTGTTTTCCAGCTCATCTAAGACGTCATCGCCGGTCAAATCCACATTGTAGGGCGTAATAATAAACGTGTTGGTGGCGATGCGCTTGATTTTCCCATTGTTGGCATAGGCCACACCGCTGAGAAAATCCACAATGCGGCGAGAGACCTCTTTCTCTGTCTTCTCCAGATTGAGCACCACGGTGTGGCGCTTTAAAAGCTCATCGGCCACAGCCCGGGTTTCCTCCCCAAAGGAGATAGGCTTGAACAGCACCACCTGAAGCTGGGCTTTGGCGTTGATGTTCACCACCCGGTTACCGCCGGAAGACTCGCTCCGGGAAGCAAAATCGGAAAAAGAATAGGAAGAGGAGCGGCGGGGCTCGCTGTAAGAGCTGCGGCTGGAGGAGCTCTCCTCCTCCGGCTGCTCGTCCTCATAATAATCTTCGTATTCATCCTCCGGCGGATTCCACATTTTGTGGAGCTTATCGACCAATCCTGCCATATGGTATCAACCTCCTGAAAACGATAGTGTGTTAGTGCTGGGGATACACCCTTTTTCCGAAAAGCGAGGAACCCACCCGCACCATGGTGGCCCCGCAGGCGATGGCTTCTGGGAAGTCAGAGGACATTCCCATGGATAAGCAGTTCATAGATACATTATCTAATTTTTTCGCCGCTATGTCAACATAAGATTGCCGCATGGCGGAAAAATAGCCGCGAAGTTTTTTCACATCCTCACAGATGGGTGGAATGGCCATAAGCCCCTCCACCTGGATGCCGGGCAGCTGCCGGACTTCGTCCACCACCTCCAGAAGGGCCTCGGGCAGCACGCCGCCCTTGCTTTCCTCCCGTCCGATGTTCACCTCGATGAGCACTTTCATCGTGGTGTTCTCCCGCTGGCACAGGCGGGAGATTTCTCGGGCCAGCCTGACGCTGCCCACCGACTGGATGCAGCTGACCTTCCCCATCAGATACTTGACCTTGTTGGTCTGCAGCTGGCCGATGAACTGCACGTCGCAGTGGGTCCGGTCCAAGCCGTCGTATTTTTCCAAGAGCTCCTGCACCCGGTTCTCCCCGATGCAAGAGAGCCCCCTGCTGATGGCGTGGTTAACCACCTCCAAGGGCACGGTCTTGGTGGCCGCCAGCAGGGTGACCTCCTCTGGCCTGCGCCCTGCCTGGACCGCCGCCTGGGCAATCTGCTCCAGCACCCGGGGGTAGTTCTCGTCGAATGCCGCGCAGCGTTCATCGAACGATTTTTCCATCATATAGGTCCGTCCCTTCTACTACAACTTGGTCGTACAGCTGGATTGTGGAATCCGTCACCAGCATGGACTGTTCCTCTTCCGTAAGATCCGTCCTGCAGATTGCATATCCATTGACCGTTTGGTCCGTAAAGACTTGCACAAACTCCAGCTGCCCGCCATAGAGCACATACACGCCCTTGACATTTTCCTGCACCTGGGTAACCGTATTCCCTGCCTCATCGGTGGTGGTATACTCCACATCCGCAAAGCGAATGGCCCTCTCGTTCACCAGCACGCCCGAGTATGTGTTCACCGTCACCTGGATGGCCTCATTGCGCACCGCGGCAATATCCGCGTCCATGGTGGAGCACTGGAACACCACCGCCGTCTTGCCGCTTTCCCCGTCGGAATTCCGCGCCAGCACCTTTGCGGGAATCTGTTCCGTGCTGGCAAAGGGGATATCCAAATACACGTCCTCCACGCCTTCAAAATGGACCATGTCATCCTCATCGAAGACGCAGACCGCGTACCAGTTAAAATCCTGGCAGATTTTCCCAACCGCATCTGTGGAAGAGGGCTGCTGCTCTAAAAGCTCCTCCGCCTGGGCCACCGTAATGCTCTCCACCTGGGAAATATCCATCACATTTTCCAGGCCGTCCACAGTGCTGATAAAGTAGCCCGCTTCCGGGGCCAGGATGCTCCCCGTTGCAGAGCCAGTCTGGCTGGCCAGGGTATCCCGCTGGCTCTGCAGCTGGCTGATGCGCTGGCTGTAATCTTCCGCGCTCTCCTCGCCGGTAATCAGCTGGCGCCGGATGAGGGCATTCTGCAGCTCTCCCTTTTGGGTGTTCAGCCCGGAAAAATCATTTTCATTGACCAGCTGGCTGATCCCCTCCAAAGCAGAATAGATCTGGTCCCCCAGCATGGAAGGGTTGGCCACATAGAAATTGGCCGTCTGCGAGAGAGACTGCAAATTTTCGATCTCCTGGTCCAACTGGTCCAGCTCCCGCTGGGAGGCCGCGTCGCTCTCATTGGAAAAGATGTCTGCGATCACCCCGCCCCGGGAAACCCGAGAGCCATCTGCCACCCGATAGCTGAGCACGCCGGAGTAGCTCTCATCAATGACCGTTTCGTTGCGAAGGATGAAGCCCTGGGCCTGCAGCACATCAGAGACCTCTCCATACATGGCGGTTTCGGTCCGGATGCTCTGGTGGGTGGCCTGATAGGCCTGATAGCCCACATACAGCAGCACAAGGAAGGCCAGGACCACTGCGCCAAGGGTTCGTATCTTCTTACTGTTCAAAGGCCGTGCCTCCTTTCACAACGCCCCACTTCGCCAGCTGGGCCAGGCTTTCATCCAACAGCGCCTGGCGGTTGGGAAAACTGTCCACATAGAGGAACTCCACCCGTTCCTCCCGCTTAAACCAGGTGATCTGCCGCTTGGCGTACCGGCGGCTCTCCCGCTTGATGCTCTCCACCGCTTCCGCAAGGGAGGCCTCCCCCCGGAAGTAGGGGAACAGTTCCTTGTAGCCGATGGCCTGGGCGGCGGTGGGGATTCTCTCGGAGCCCTGGCAGCGGTTGAAAAACAGCCTTGCCTCCTCTAAAAGGCCCTGTTCCAGCATTCTGTCCACCCGCTGGTCAATCCGGCGATACAGAGCCTCGCGGTCCCGATAGGTGAGGCAGAGCATGACGTATTGATACGGAGACTGCGCTGTGTGGGAACGCTCTGCCTGCTGGGAAAAGGGCTCGCCGCAAAGCTGGATATACTCCAAAGCCCGAACCACCCGCTTCACATTGTGGGGATGGATTTCCTCCGCCGCCTTTGGGTCAAGCTCCTGCAGGCGCCGGTAAAGGGCATCCACCCCCTGCTCTTCCGCCTGCCGGAACAGCTTCTGGCGCAGGGCCTCATCCCGTCCATTTTCCTCAAAGGAGAAACCCCGCAGCAGAGAACGGGCATACAGCCCTGTCCCCCCTACCAAAACGGGGAAATTCCCTCTGGCGCGGATGCCCTGAATCGCCTTCCCGGCAGCCTCTACATAGTCGGAGACGCTGAAAGGCTGGTTCACATCGAGAAAGCCGATGAGGTGATGGGGCGCCGCCGCCAGCTCCTCCGGAGTGGGCTGGGCCGTGCCAATGGGAAGGCCCCGGTAGACCTGCATGGAATCGCAGGAGACCACCTCGCCGCCCAGGTGCTGGCACAGCCCGATGCCCAATTCTGTCTTTCCTGTGGCGGTAGGGCCCACCACGGCCGCCACAGGGATTCGATTCTCTGCCATATCACACACGTCCAAACTGCCGCTCAATATCCCGGCGGCGCAACAGGATGTACACCGGACGGCCATGGGGGCAATACCGCACATCGGGATTGCGCTCCAGCTCCTGGGCCAGGGAGACCATCTCCTCCCGGGTGATGGAGTCCCCCGCCTTCATAGCGGCGCGGCAGGCCACGTTGTGATACACCCAGTCCTGATGCTCCGTGGTCATCCGGTCCTTTAAAGAGGCCAAATAACCCGCAATCTCCATCACAGCCCCGGCTGCGTCCCCCCCATCCAACAGCAGGGGGGCCGAGCGCACCAGCACTGTGCCGGTTCCGAAGTCCTCCACCTCGAACCCCGCTTGAGAGAAAGCCTCCAGATGGTTCAAAACCGCCGTGTACTCCTCCTTGTCCAGGGTGACAGTGACAGGCTCCAGCAGGGCTTGGGCCTCTCCTCCGGCGTTTTCCCGCTTGAGGCGTTCATAGAGCAGGCGCTCGTGAGCGGCATGCTTGTCAATAAACATGAGCTCCTCTTTGCTGTACTCCACAATGAGATAGGTGCCGAAGGCCTCCCCAATTATGCGGGAGTGGAATTCCCGCACAGGGGGAGCTGGAATTTCCCGCGGGGCGGGTTCCTCCGCGGGAAGGGGAAGGTCCGCTGGGGATGGCGCTGCGGCAGCCTCTTCCGCCTGGCCCAGGGGAGGCCTCTCCGCCAGAGGGGCTTGCGGGCTGGGGGGTGCCACAGGGTGGGGTTCACGGTCCAGCACCTGTTCCAAAAAACCGGAGAAGGCCGGTGTGCGCTCCGGCTGCCCGCCGCTGTCCCGCAGAAAGACGCCCCTCTCCGGAAGGGGCTGGTTCTTCTGGGGGGCAGGGACTGGGGCGGAACGCTGGACAGGCCGCTGGGCCGGGGGCTGGGGCTCCAAGCGGAGCTGTTCCTTTTTCTCCAGAACGGGGGCGTAGGGGTTCACCGGGGGCCGCTTCAGTTCCATGACTTTGGGCTTGTCCCCGGCGTGAAGGGCGGATTTGACCCCGTGGTACACCGCGTCGAAAATGGGGCGCTCATTGACAAAGCGCACCTCCAGCTTGGCGGGATGGACGTTCACGTCCACCGCCCCAAAGGAGAGGTGCAGGTGCAGCACGCAGGCAGGAAATTTTCCCACCATGATGGAGCCCTTATAGGCCTCCTCCAAGGCGGCCATGGCGGTGCGGCTGCGGATGTACCGGCCGTTGATGAAGAAGTTCTGCATGGAGCGGTTGGGCCGGCTGGAGGTGGGGGCGCTGATGCAGCCCTCCACTCTCACGTGGCCCAGCTCGTACTTCACGGGGATGAGGGTGGAGGAGAATTCCCGGCCGTAGACGGCGTAAATAGTGGAAAAGAGCTTTCCATCCCCCGGGGTGTGGAGCTGCTCCTTGCCGTCCCGGATGAACCGGAAGGAAATCTCCGGGTGGGACAGGGCCAGCTTATCTAAAATGCCCGCCACAGAATTGCCCTCGGTGGAGTCCTTCTTCAAGAACTTCATCCGGGCGGGGGTGTTGTAGAACAGATCCCGCACCAGGATGGTGGTGCCCTCAGGGCAGCCCGCTTCCTCCAAGGTGTAGTCCTCGGAGCCGCCGCCCACATAGCGCACGCCAGCCACGGCGCCGGGCACCCGGGTGAGCATCTCCACATGGGCCACCGCGGAGATGGATGCCAACGCCTCTCCCCGGAAACCCAGGGTGGCGATGGAATTCAGGTCGTCCTGCTGGACCACCTTGCTGGTGGCGTGGCGCAGAAAGGCGGTGGGCACTTCCTCGGGTGCGATGCCGCAACCGTTGTCCGTCACCCGCATAAAGGTGACGCCGCCCCGCCGGATCTCCACCGTGATGATGGTGGCCCCCGCATCCACGGCGTTTTCCACCAGCTCTTTGATGACGGAAGAGGGGCGGTCTACCACCTCGCCCGCAGCGATGAGCTCTGCCACCTGCTTATCCAGCACTTGTATTCTGGGCATAGTACCGCCTCCTTTCAAAACGCTCTAACGTGTGTATTCCATCGGGGTGAAGCGGATGCCATCCTGCTGCTGTTCTTCCCCCGTATCCAAAAAGCCCAGCCGGTGGTAAAAGCCCACGGCATACGGCGAGGAGTGAACGGTAATCCGTTTGGCACAGGTCTCGGCCAAAAAGCGTTCCCACAGAGAGCGGCCGATTCCCTGCCGGTGAAAGTCCTCCCGGACGAAACACAGGCAGATATGGGAGCCTTCCCTCCGGGAGGCAAGCACCCCCGCCAGTTCCTCCCCTTCCCAGGCGGCCCAAGCCTCCAGGGACAGCAGGCCCTGCCTGTCCTCTAAAAAGGAGCGGAAGGCCTCCACCCCCTGAGGCGGGTACTCCGGCGCTTCAAAGCGCTGGAACACCTGCCACACAAGGGCGGCGGCAGCGCCCCACTCTTCCGGGCACAGTTTGCGAATCTCCATAGCAGGAACCTCACTTCAACATGCTGCACAGCTCAAACAGCGTGTTCATGCACTGGATGGGCGTCAGGCTGTTCACATCCAGATTGCGCAGCTTTTGCAGCACTTCGCTGTCTACGGTGTCCATGGTCAGCTGCACGGGCTCCTCAGAGAACCGGCGGTGGGTGGGGCGAAGGCCCTCTCCCCCGGTCTCCTCCAGCTCTGTCAACACCTGCTTGGCCCGGCGGATGACCTTGTCCGGCACGCCGGCCAGCTTGGCCACCTCGATGCCGAAGCTGTCATCAGCCCCGCCCCGGACAATGCGCCGCAGGAAGGTGATGTCGTCCCCGCGCTTCTTCACGGCGATATTGAAGTTCTTCACCCCGGGGAGCTGGTCCTCCAGAGCGGTGAGCTCGTGATAATGGGTGGCAAACATGGTCTTGGCCCCCACCAGCTTTTTGTCATGGACATACTCCAGCACGGCCCGGGCGATGCTCATGCCGTCGAAGGTGGAGGTGCCGCGGCCGATCTCGTCAAAGATAATAAGGCTGTTCTTGGTGGCGTTCTTCAGGATATCCGCCACCTCTGCCATCTCAATCATAAACGTGGACTGGCCCGCTGAAAGGTCATCGGACGCGCCCACCCGGGTGAAGATCGCGTCTACAATGCCGATTTCCGCCACGGCAGCCGGGACAAAACACCCAGCTTGGGCCATGATGGTGATGATGGCTGTCTGGCGCATAAAGGTGGACTTGCCGGCCATGTTGGGGCCTGTAATGATGGCCACCCGGTCATCGTTCATATCCATGTCCACATCGTTGGGAACAAAGGGCGCATCGTGAAGGAGGGCCTCCACCACGGGGTGACGGCTGTCCTTTAAGTACAGCTTGCCGCTCATGTTGATGACCGGCCGGGTGTAGTCGTTCTTCACGGAGACAACCGCAAAAGAGCACAGCACATCCAGCACGGCCACCGCCTTGGCAGAGGCCTGCACCCGGGAAAGCTGCTGGGCCACATGCTGGCGGATTTCCTCAAAGAGCTTGGATTCCATGGCGATGGAGCGGTCGTGGGCGCCCAGAATCCGGTTCTCCAGGTCTTTCAGCTCTTGGGTAATGTAACGCTCGCCGCCAGTGAGGGTCTGCTTGCGGATATAGTCTTCGGGCACCTGGCTCTTATAGCTGTTGGACACCTCGATGTAGTAGCCGAACACCCGGTTATAGCCGGTTTTCAACTTGGGGATACCGGTGCGTTCCCGCTCCCGGGCCTCCACTGCGGCAATCAGCTCCCGGCCGCCATTCATGTCCCGCTTGACCTCGTCCAGCTCCTGGTTATAGCCCTCCCGAATGATACCGCCTTCCCGGATGGTGAAAGGCGGGTCATCCACAATGGCGGAGTCGATGAGCTGGGCTACATCCTCCAAGCCGTCCATCTCCTGGCGCAGCTGCTGGAGCAGCGTGGCCTGGCAGGGGGCCAGCATGGCTTTCAAGCCGGGCAGGCGTCCCAAAGCCGCCGCCAAAGACCGGAGCTCCCGGCCGTTGGCGGAGCCGTAGACAATGCGGGTCATAATGCGCTCCAAATCGTAGATGCCGGTGAGCTGCTCCGTGAGCTCGTCCAAGAGCTGAGGGTTATCAAACAGCTCCTCCACGGCATTCAGCCGCCGGGTAATGCGGGCGGGGCTGAGAAGGGGCTGCTCCAGCCAGGTCTTGATGAGCCGCTTGCCCATGGCTGTTTTAGTGCGGTCCAGCACCCAGAGGAGGGAGCCCTTTTTCTCCTTGTTGCGCAGGGTTTCCGTCAGTTCCAGGTTCCGGCGGGCGTTGATATCCAGGCCCATCACCCCGGCGTCCGCGCCGATCTCCACCTCGTTCATGCGTTCCAAGCCCGTGATCTGGGTGCGGCCCAAATAATCAAACAGGGCGGACAACGCCTTCACCGCCAGGGGCTTGTCGGAGAGCTCCAGCTGGGTCAGGCTCTGCCCGCCAAACTGGCGGGAGACCGCCTGCTGGGCCTGTTCCAAATCCCCGTACAGCTCCCCGTCCTGGCACTCCACCGCGGCGTGGAGCTTGTCCCGGATAAAGTCCGCCAGGCCGGTCAAATCCAGAGCCTGGGGGTTGAGGACAATCTCGCTGGGGCTGTATCGGGCCAGGCGGTCCTCCAAAATATGCAGCAGGGTCTCCCGGTCCGGGGCAAGCACCTGGTCGGCGGTCAGGTCGCCGGTGGAGATATCGCCAAAGCACAGGCCAAGCCCTCCCTCCTCATAGCAGAGAGAGCAGAGGAAATTGTTGCGGCTCTCATCCAACATGGAGTTCTCCACCACGGTGCCAGGAGTGATGACCCGGATCACGTCCCGTTTTACCAGGCCCTTGGCCAGCTTGGGGTCCTCCAGCTGCTCACAGATGGCCACTTTATAGCCTCTCGCCACCAGCTTGGCGATGTAGCCTTCAGCGCTGTGGAAGGGCACCCCGCACATAGGGGCCCGCTCCTGCTGGCCGCACTCCCGGCCTGTGAGGGTGAGCTCCAGCTCTCGGGAGACGGTCTTGGCGTCGTTGAAGAACATCTCGTAAAAATCGCCAAGGCGAAAGAAAAGTATCGTGTTAGGATACTTTTCTTTCATCTCGAAGTATTGCTTCATCATCGGGGAAAAATCCGCCATTGTGCTTTAACCAACCCTTTCCATTTCCAGGGGGCGCGGGCCGTCCCCGTGTTTCTCTCAGTGGCAGCCGGCGCAGCTGGAGCAGTTGCCGCCGCAGGAGGAGGCGTCGCAGGTGGCGGGGTCCTCGCCCTCGGCGCACAAGCTGAGGATGCCGGTCATCTGCTGCAGCAGGGCATCAAACTCGTTTTTGGCGTCGTTATAGCGGAGCATGTGCTCGTTCTCCATGATCTTCTGATACACAGCCCGGAACTCGTCGTTCAGGCGGCGGAGGGTCTCCTCGTTGCGCTCCTCCTTCTGGGCCTCGTTGGAAATGGCCATGCGCTTTAAATTGAACTCGCCGATGGCCTCCTGCAAAGCCTCGTCCTCGTCGCTGGCCTGGCGGGCCGCCATCATGGCGATGTAGCGCTCGTCGTTCTGCAGGGCCCGGCCCAG
>OIYU01000438.1_pt1 | contig 32328 bp, 38 predicted proteins | sample 1588321 | NCBI WGS metagenome assembly OIYU01 (sample SAMN03283258) | human gut metagenome | biome: human-associated habitat; material: feces | host: Homo sapiens | place: USA | collected 2013 | reverse complement strand
CCCATGAGCTTTTTGAAAAAAGCTCAACCAAAAACTTTTTCATTTTATATCCATTAGAAACTACAAAGGAACGTGCTATTTATGAATCCAGTTAAAACCTTTCTCAAAAAGCACCTCTCCCGCGATGAGGTCTTTTTGAGCATCCTCCTGCTGGTCACCCCGCTGACCGCCTTTTACCTCATGCAGTTTGCCTACAGCGGCGGACTCCCGTGGGAATATTCCCTCAATGTCCTACTGGCAAACTACCTGTGCATCGGTGTGGTTCACTTCACCCTCTGCGCTGTCACAAACTATATCGTGGTTTGCTCCATCCTCACTCACATCCTGTGCTGTATCTGGGGCATTGCAAATCACTATGTTTCGCTGTTTCGCGGCACACCGATCCTCCCTTGGGATTTCACCGCTCTGGGAACCGCTGCCGCTGTTGCAGACAGCTACCAGTTCTCCCTCAGCATCCCAATGGCAATTTCCATCCTGTTGATTGCGGCAATGATCTTCCTGCTGCGCAAAAAGCTCAAAACAGGACGCTTCCGTCCATCCAAAAATCGTCTGCGCCTGCGCGTCACCTACCTTTGTGCGATTCTGCTCTGTGCCTACCCGGTTTTGCAGCCAAACGCGCTGGGCTATCTCGGCATTGAAACCGATGTCTGGGATCAGTCCAAATCCTACTCGCAGGATGGCGCCTTAGCAGTATTCCTGCGCAACACTCAGTTTATGTCGGTAGAAGAGCCAAAGGACAGCTCCGAAGAGAACCTCAACCGCATCGTTTCGGGTGTCACCGATCACACTCCGGCAGTTTCCACCAATACCCGCCCTAACATCGTTGCTATCATGAACGAGTCCTGGGCAGACTTTGAAGATTTCGGCAATCTCTCCTTAAGCGAAAGCGTCACCGACTACATAGATTCACTGGACAACTGTATCCAGGGTCACAGCTATACCTCCGTTTTTGGAGCAGGAACCAGTGCCAGTGAGTTTGAGTTCCTGACCGGAAACTCGATGGCATTTCTGCCTTCAGGCAGCATTCCTTACCAGCAGTATGTGCTGGAACCTACCGCTTCGCTTGCCTCCCTGCTCAAAGAAAATGGCTATCGCACTCTTGCCATCCATCCGGGCGAACGAACCTCCTGGCAGCGCAATCAGGCCTATCCTCTACTGGGATTCGACCAGTTTAAATGCGTGGAGGATATGGATGTTCCACTGACTGAGGAACATGGCTATGTCAGCGACCAGTCCTCCTTTAATCAGATTATCTACGAATTTGAGCACAAGTCTCCGGAAGAACGCCTGTTTCTGTTTAACGTCACCATCCAGAATCACGGCAGCTACACCGTAGAAAATTACCCTGCTGAAGTCACCCTCACCGATGAGCCTGGAAAATATCCGATGGCAGAACAGTACCTCACCCTCGCAAACAAGAGCGACGAAGCTTTCCAACTGCTTGTAGATTACTTTAGTCATCAGGACGAGCCGACCATCATCCTGATGTTCGGTGACCACCAGCCTTCGGTCGAACAGGAATTTCTGGACAAAGCCTATGGCGTCACCCAAGACAGTATGACCATGGAGCAGTACATGGACAAATACAAGACCCCATTTCTCATCTGGGCAAACTACGACCTGCCGGATGACCAGATTCCAACCAGCAGCTTAAACTTCCTTGGTCAATATCTTCTTTCCTATGCAGGAATCGAAGCTTCCACCTATGAAAATTATCTGACTGATTTCCAGCAGAAGCTTCCTGCCATGACCTTCGTCGGCTATGTCGATGCAAACGGCAAAGCATACAGCCATCTGGAAACCAATGACTACACCTCGATGATTGAGGACTACCGCACCTTTGCTTACGATAATCTGTTTGGCGGACAAACCCGCCACGCACAATATTATCAGGCACCATAAGATAACAAAAAAGCCCGGGAAAATTCCCGGGCTTTTTCTTTTTGAATTAAAGTGTCGCTTGTTCTGCTCTTGCAAAAGCTTTCTTGCGAACACAAAGATAACAGATAAAGTGAACTCCTGCCGTCAGAATCCAGGAAATCGGGTAGGAGATATACAGACATTCCAATGTTCGATCTAACTGGAAGATGGTGAAAATCCAGATTACACGGAACAGGCATGCACCTGTCAGGGAGACCAGCATTGGCATGATGGAGTAGCCCAGGCCACGAATACTGCCGACCATAACATCCATCAAACCACAAAGGAAATAGGTCGCACTGACAAAGCTCAGACGAATCAGTCCATACTGGATAACCTGCGGATCGGAGGAGTAGATACCCAGCAGCTGATTTCCCAGGAAATATGCACCATTTCCCAGTACCAGACCAACCACTGCAACAACCAGCAAACATTCCATCAGGATCTTATCGACACGTTTAAACTGTTTTGCACCCATATTCTGGCTGGTAAAGCTCAGAGAGGTCTGGTATACTGCATTCATTGCCGTGTATACAAAGCCCTCGATGTTGCTTGCTGCGGTATTTCCCGCCATAACCAGAGAACCAAAGGAGTTAACCGAAGACTGAATCAACACGTTGGAGATGCTGAATACTGCACCCTGAAGTCCGGCTGGCAAACCGATGCGGAGCATAGCTGCCAGTGTTTTGCCGTGAAACTGAAGATGTTTTAAGTCCAGATGACATGGTCCCTCCATCTTGATCAGACACAGCACAATCAGAACTGCAGATATTGCCTGGGAAATAATGGTTGCCAATGCAACACCGGCAACACCCATCTTGAACACAATAACAAAAAACAGGTTCAAAACAACATTGACCACACCAGACAAGGTCAAAAAGTACAAAGGACGTTTGGTATCACCGATTGCACGAAGAATCGCTGCACCAAAGTTATACAGCATAAATGCCGGCATACCGACAAAGTAAATGCGCATATACAAAACCGAAAGATCAATAACGTCTTCCGGAGTTCCCATCAGTTCCAGAAGCGGTTTTGCAAGCAGAACACCCACGAAAATCAGGATGATACCACCAATAATTGCGGTCAAAATAGAGGTGTGAACTGCTTCATGCACGCCATCCACATCTCTTGCGCCATAAAAACGTGCAACCACAACGTTTGCACCGACCGAAATACCAATAAACAGGTTGATGATCAGGTTGATAAGCGCTGAGGTGGAACCAACCGCCGCCAGAGCTTCACTTCCCGTAAAACGTCCGACAACGATGATATCCGCTGCATTAAACAGCAGCTGCAAAATACCGGAAAGCATCAGCGGGATCGAAAACACCAAAATCTTGCTCAAAAGTGGTCCGCTGCACATGTCCATTTCATAAGACTTCTTCATAACACCCATCCTTTTCTAAAATTTTACTTTACCTTAACAAAGTCATATTTTTTATTATAGCAAGATGCGTATGAAATGCAAGTGTCCTGATGTATAAAAATTCGTCCCTCTTTTTTCTCATTTTCTGTTTTTCCTGTTTTGGGACAAAAAAGGCAAGGCACCCAAAGGATGCCCTGCCTTTATATTTTCTGGATTATGCCATCAAACCCTGTGCGCTGTGGAACAGGTTTTCTGCAATCAGATCGATCTGTGGCTTATCGTTTGTCACGATTGTCAGATATACTTTGATCTTTGGTTCGGTTCCGGATGGACGGATAATCACCTTCAGATTGTTCTCCAGATTGTATTCCAGTACGTTGGAAGTTGGCAGATCAATCTTGGTCTCACCGCCGGTACGGAAATCCTTTCTGATCGAAGTCTGGTAATCTGCACAGGAGAGCACCTCATATCCTGCAAAGGATGTTGGTGGATTGGAACGCAGCTTCTTCATGATATTTGCCATCTTTTCCATACCATCGGTACCTTCAAAGGTATAGCCTTTTACTCTTGCTGCATAAACGCCAAAGCGAGCAAAAATATCGTCCAGCGCGTCAATCAGGGTCTTGCCCTGTTTCTTGTAGTACTCTGCCATTTCGCAGATAATCATTGAGCCGTTTACTGCATCCTTATCGCGGACATGTGCACCGGTCAGATAGCCGTAGCTTTCCTCAAATCCCAGCAGGAAGCGGCTTTCCTCGCCCTGTTTCTGAAGCATGGTGACCTGCTCACCGATATACTTAAATCCGGTCAGAACGTTCACCATCTCGATGCCGTAGCTCTTTGCAACCACATCAGCCAGTGGTGTGGATACGATGGATTTAACCGCAATCGGTTTCTTTGGCATGGTTCCATGCGCAATACGCTGTTTTGCAATATAGTCAAGCATCAGCACACCGATCTCATTTCCGGTTGGAAGCACATACTCTCCATGATGATTTACCGCAACACCAACGCGGTCTGCGTCTGGGTCGGTCGCCAGAACCAGGTCACCGTTTATCTTCTTGCACAGCTCAATGCCAAGCTGCAAGGTTGCTTTTTCTTCTGGGTTTGGGTATGGACAGGTTGGGAATTTGCCATCTGGACGCTCCTGTTCCCGTACAACTGCGATATCTTCAATGCCCATCTTACCCAAGATGCGGCGAACCAGTTTATTTCCGGTACCGTTAAGCGGAGTGTATACTACCTTGAGGCTGCTCTCGGTTACCGGAGTTTTGTTGATTCTCAGGGAGAATACCTTGTGCAGATACTGGTCTACCAGTTCATCGGATATGTACTCGATCATACCGGTGCGCAGACCTTCATCCAGAGACATCTTCTTGACACCATCAAAAATATCACGTTTTGCTGCATATTCCAGCACCTTTGCAGCGGCTTCCGGATTCAGCTGGCAGCCTTCCTCGTCGTAAGCCTTGTAACCATTGTACTGAGATGGATTGTGGCTGGCAGTAATCACGATACCAGCACTGCATTTGAGCTGACGGACTGCAAACGAAAGGGTTGGAGTTGGCATCAGTTCTTTAAACAGATATGCCTTTACGCCATTTGCTGCAAAGACACGTGCGGTCACCCTTGCAAACAGATCACTTTTAATACGGCTGTCATAAGCAATCGCAACGGTTGGGTTTTCATACTGTTCGTTGATATAGTCAGCCATACCCTGAGTTGCCAGTGCCACTGTATAAATATTCATCCGGTTAGTTCCCACACCCAGAATACCGCGCAGACCTGCTGTTCCGAATTCCAGCATACGGATAAAGCGTTCTTTGATTTCCTGTTCGTTTCCCTCGATCTCAATCATTTCTGCGATCAGGTCCGGATCTTCCAGCTGTCTTTTTTTCCAAATTTCATAAGTTTCCAGATAGTTCACCGCAATCCACCCTTTCTAATCTTAATGGGAGTTTTAAGAATTTCCCTTTTTTTCAAAAACTATACAAAATTAATATACTCCATTCTTATTTTAAGCTTTTTTTACTGAAAAGTCAACAAAAAATCCGTCGAAAGGCTCCTCTGACATCGTAAATTTTTTTATGAATCCGCTTTCCCACTTCTGTTCTGAACAGCCATCAACCTGTGTGTTTACCAAAAGCAATTGATTTTCCTACTATAATTGTTTATAATAAAAGCACAAGGAATGGCGGTTTCCCGAAATTTCGGGAAACCAGGCTCTTCAAAATAAGGAGGAATTTCATATGTTAGTTTCTGCAAAAGAGATGCTGGACAAAGCAAAAGCCGGCAAATATGCGGTAGGTCACTTTAACATCAACAATCTCGAATGGACAAAAGCAATCCTGTTGACTGCACAGGAAAACAACTCCCCTGTTATCCTGGGTGTATCCGAAGGCGCAGGTAAATACATGGGCGGTATCAGCACTGTTGTCGGCATGGTTAACGGTATGCTCAAAGAGCTGAACATCACTGTTCCAGTTGCTCTGCATCTGGACCATGGTACCTATGAAGGTGCAAAAGAATGCATCGAAAAAGGTTTCTCCTCCGTTATGTTCGATGGTTCCAAATACGGTATTGAAGAAAATATCGAAAAAACAAAAGAAATCGTTGCTCTGGCTCATGCAAAAGGTATCTCTGTTGAAGCTGAGGTAGGCGCAATCGGCGGCGAAGAAGATGGCGTACTCGGCGGCGGCGAAATCGCTGATCCAAACGAATGCGCAAGCATCTGCGAACTGGGCGTTGATATGCTGGCTGCTGGTATCGGTAACATCCACGGCGTATATCCAGAAAACTGGGCTGGTCTGCGTCTGGACGTTCTGGCTAAGATCCAGGAAAAGACCGGTAAAATGCCACTGGTTCTGCATGGCGGCACAGGTATCCCGGATGAGATGGTAAAAGACGCTATCTCCAAAGGTGTTTCCAAGATCAACGTAAACACCGAATGCCAGATCGTATTCACTGAAGCTACCCGCAAATACTTCGAAGAAAATCTCGATCAGCAGAAGAAGGGCTTCGACCCAAGAAAAGTTCTCAAACCTGGTTTTGAAGCAATCAAAGCAAAAGTAAAAGAAAAAATGGAACTGTTCGGCTCCATCGACAAAGCTTAATCTACCTTTTCTTTGCTAAAAGAAAAGGTAGACCCAAAAGAAAAGTGTTTGCTTCGCGATGGTTCCTGGTTACTCTCGTGCAGCTAAACAAAATTCTTTTCATTTTGCTCAATAAACAGAGCATCCCGCAAAATTGCGGGATGCTCTTTCTTTTTTATTTTTTTACAATCCTTGCTTGAGTCACTGCCTTTTTTTGTGCTATACTTTTTCTCTGATATCCCAAAACACAGGATGATCTTTTCCCTGCAAAACTCAAAAATTCCGGCAAAAATCTATTCTTTCCCGGCAGAATCCATCCGCCTTTCTTCGGTTGCCTGCGCGATCAAATCACGCTATAATAAAGAGTAGGCAATTGGGTATATTCTGTTTTCTCATGCGCACACTAACTTTGAAAAACTATTTTCGGAGGTGTGACGCTTGGGTCAGAAAAATAAAAAAAGCCAAAAACAAAAAATCACCCTCATCGAGATGCCTTCCCCTGCTCAGCCTGCAAACAGCACAGAAGCTCCCGATGAAGAAACAGAAGAAAACGACCAGTCCGAACAGATTCTGCAAAGCGGTTCTGTTACCATGACAAAGGCAAAGCATGTGATCCACTGCCTGACCATTGTTGGTCAGATCGAGGGTCATTATATCCTTCCGCCGCAGAACAAAACCACAAAATATGAACATGTCATTCCACAGCTGGTGGCAATCGAACAGGACCCTTCCATCGAGGGACTGATGATTATTCTCAATACGGTCGGCGGTGATGTGGAAGCGGGACTTGCCATTGCTGAGCTGATTTCCGGGATGAAAAAGCCGACCGTTTCCTTGGTACTGGGCGGCGGTCATTCCATCGGTGTACCGCTTGCATGCAGTGCAAAACAATCCTTCATCGCCCCATCCGCTACCATGACCGTCCATCCGGTCCGCATGAATGGTTTGGTTTTAGGTGTTCCGCAGACCCTTTCTTACTTTGACCGGATGCAGGAACGAATTGTGCGCTTTGTCACCGAAAATTCCCAGATTTCTTCCAAGGATTTTCGCCAGCTGATGATGAATACCGGTGAGCTTGTGATGGATGTGGGCACCGTGCTTGACGGCGAAAAAGCGGTAGAAACCGGACTGATCGACCATCTGGGCGGCTTAAACGAAGCAATCGCCTGTCTTTATGAGATGATTGAAGGCTCTTCCAAACCAAACGAAAAGTCTAAAACCCATTCCAAGGCAGGAGGGAAGAAGAAAAAATGATCCTTCACTCCATTGTCCCCGTTCCCATCATGCAGCAGATGTTTGCCGATCAGGCAGACCTTCCGCTCCCAAAAGCTCAGTCTGTGCTGAGTCTTTCCCCCACCAGCATGGTAGAAGGTGTCGCGCAGGGTGGTCAGTTTACCATAAACCGTATCCTTTCCACCAATCCAGACGATTACCTCAAGCTGTCTCTTGGAGCAAATATTCCCTACCCTTCCAACCAACAGGGAGAACAAAACTATCCCTTTCATTATCCCCATCTTCTTTGATTCTTCGCGGCATTTTGCCGCATTACATATTGATACAGACAGGAGGACACTCATGGCAACCAAGAAAACTTCCACCCGCAGCAAAGCAAAAACAAGCGCTGCGGCAAGCGAAAAAGAACGACAAAAACGGGAGCTTCATTCCCGTCAGCAATTCTGGGCAATTGTTGTGTTTGCTGTCGCCATCTTTATTATGGCAACCACCCTGATTGAGGGGCAGAATGTCTGGAACTGGATACATAACTTCTTTTTAGGTATGTTTGGCTGGAGTGCATATCTGATCGCTCCACTTCTTTTCTATATCTCCATTATGACCACACTGGACAAGCCAATTGGTCTGGTCGGCCACAAGGTATGGCAGACCATGTTGCTCATCTGTTTGCTCAGTGGTGCCACTCAGGTGTTCGGCACCGGCATCCCGAACGGAAATCTAATTGAAAAGTTCCTTTTCCTGTTCCAAAACGGCATTGATGGCCATGGCGGCGGCGCTGTGTCTGGTATTTTCGGACTTCCGCTTCTGTACTGGTTTGGTTCCACCGGTGCCAAGGTCACCATGATTCTCCTGATTTTTGTGGTCATCATGGTGCTCACCGGAGGCACCCTTATTGGTCTTTACCAGTCAGCTAAAAAACCGATGCAGAAGATGGAGGAAGTCTATGTTGCTCACTCCGAAATCCGAAATCAGCAGCGGCTGCTTCGACGGGAGCAGATGGAAGCGGAGGGAGAAACTTCCGGACGAAAGCCTCACTTTAACATCAATATCCCTGTTGCTGACAAGGAACTTCCTGTCGACGAGGACGGCTATGACGATACTGCTCCACATGCTTCCAGCTTTTTTAATGCAAAGCAGAAAAAGGAAGAAGAACTCCAGCAGCTTCGCCAGGCACAGGAACAAACACAAAAGGATCGTGCTGCCTGGAAAGAAAAACTTTCTCTGGAACGCGCCCAGCAAAAGCAGCAGGAAATGGAGCGCGCCCAGCTGCTCTCGATGCCGCGCAATGAACGGGAAGCTTTGCTGGAAGAACAAAATGAGCAGGTGGATGATCTCTGGGACCCTTCTGCAATTTCAGATCAGGAGGATGAGCCAGTCACCTCTCCTTATCTGGACGATCTGATTCATCGTGTCACCTCCGGCGGCAAAACTACCCTTGCCCGGGAAGATCAGGATGTGCTCAATACCTTAAAATCCAATATGGTTGATCCAAAGGTTCGTCCGGTTGTCGATTCATCAGATGCGCAAAAAGCAATGCGTATTTTTGAAGAAGAACTTGGCAATGTACAGCAAACCGGCCTTTCCTGGGAAGACACCCCTGATGAATCGGATGACTCAGAACTTGGTGACGATTTTATTTTGCCCGAAAACTTCACCTTTCATCTGCCGGATGAAGATACATCGGATCATGCTGCCCAAAGCCATGATGATACCAACCATGATATAGCAGAGCCAGAGTCTGCAGAACCGGCAGAATTCTTCCAGCCGGTTGTGGATGACCTTTCTATGGATTTCCCTCAGCCGCAGCCAGAAGAAGCTGAGGAACCGGAAGATATTCCTGTTTTCCATACAGAAAATATCGACCTTACACCGCAGTCAAATACTCGTAAAGATTCTTCTCATGAGATCATCGAGGTTTCCCCTGACGAAATTCGTGCTCAGGGTATGGATTTACAGGGAGCTTCTCATTCAATGGACGCACCGGAGCCAGAACCGGAAGAGCCGGAATATATCAAACCTCCAATTTCCATCTTAAATGAAGTGGACAAGCCAAGTGAGGAAAACCTTCAGGAAGAACTTCGTTCCAACGCAGAAAAACTGGTCTCCACCCTGCAAAGTTTCGGGGTACAGACTAGGATTATCGACATTGCCCGCGGCCCGGCTGTTACACGGTACGAGCTTCAACCTTCTGCTGGTGTGAAAATCAGCAAGATCACCAATCTTGCCGACGACATTGCACTCAACCTTGCCGCTTCTGGTGTACGCATAGAAGCTCCGATTCCAAACAAACCTGCCGTCGGCATTGAGGTTCCAAACAAGGTGGTCAGCACTGTTTCCATCCGCGAAATCATTGATTCTCCGGAATTTCAGCAGGCAAAAAGTCCTCTGGCTGTTGCTTTGGGGCGCGATATTGCCGGTAAAATCACGGTTGCCGATCTGGCAAAGATGCCGCATACTCTGATTGCCGGTTCCACCGGTTCCGGTAAATCGGTCTGCATCAACTCCCTGATCGTCAGCATTCTTTATCACTCCACCCCGCAGGAAGTAAAGATGCTGCTCATCGACCCGAAAATGGTCGAGCTTGGCATTTATAACGGCATCCCGCACCTGCTGATTCCAGTTGTCACCGACCCCAAAAAGGCCGCAGGCGCGCTCTCCTGGGCGGTAAATGAGATGCTCAACCGCTACCAGATGTTTAAGGATTACAGCGTGCGTGATATGGCAGGTTTTAACCGGGCTGCCGAGAAAAACGGCCTTAAGCCAATGCCGCAGATCGTTATTATCATCGATGAGCTGGCTGACCTGATGATGGCAGCCCCAGGTGAAGTTGAAGATTCTATCTGCCGACTGGCACAGATGGCTCGTGCTGCTGGAATGCACCTTGTCATCGCGACCCAACGTCCATCTGTCGATGTCATCACCGGTGTCATCAAAGCAAATATCCCTTCCCGTATCGCCTTTGCTGTTTCCTCTCAGGTCGATTCGCGCACCATTCTGGATTCCAGCGGCGCTGAAAAACTGTTGGGACGCGGCGATATGCTCTTCTCCCCAATCGGCTCCTCCAAACCGACCCGTGTTCAGGGATGTTTTGTCACTGACGGTGAGGTAGAACGCATCATTGAATTTATCAAGCAGTCTTCCCAGAAGATGACCTATGATGAACAGATCCTCGCCGAAATCGACCGACACGCTGTTTCGGATAATAAGAAAAAAGGCTCCAAGGATGATGGTGGTGGCTTTGAGGATGAAGACGAAATGCTTCCAAGCGCCATCGAGACTGTTGTGGAAACCGGACAGGCTTCCACCTCCATGCTGCAGAGAAAGCTCAAATTAGGCTATGCCCGTGCAGCCAGATTGATGGATGCCATGGAAGAAAAAGGCATCATTGGTCCGTTTGAAGGCAGCAAACCCAGACAGGTTCTGATCACCAAGGAACGCTGGATTGAAATGAAAATGATTGCAGCTGCCCGTGCAGAAGACAACCGAAGAAACTACTAAAAAAAGGTCTGTGGCAAATTGCCACAGACCTTTTTTATGCCTTCTTTGGAAAAAGACAGTAAATATAGGTACTGCCACTCTGATTGAGCATACATTTTTTCCCATCTGGCGGATTGATACTGGTTTGCTGAACGATAAAACCATTTTCTGTTGTGTACACTCCTTTACTGCATCCCTGCTGAGTAATGAATGCTGCATAAATCCCTGTTACACCTGCTGAAGCATGCAGCATTGAGATCGGTTCTTCCAGTGCAAAAATGATTCCAAACTCCACATCAAATCCAACATCAATTGTTCTGGGTGATTCTCCATTTCCCGTATAGGTTCCGATCACATAATTTGATTTCCCCAGCATCTGCCGTTCTTCTTCCGTGATATGAAGGCTTGACTGTACATGCTCCTGAAACTTCTGATCGATCGTTTCGTTGTCAAAATTAAAGTCGTCCATCTTGGGCTTATCGCTTCCCACAAACTTGTTAAGCCCCAGATAGTTGGTCTTATATGTGCTGGCCATTTTGCTTTCCTCCTTTTTGCCATTCCTCTATTCCCATCATTTCAAGCTGTGACCAGCTTTTGTCCATCTGATCCAGCTGAGCAAAGCTCTTATCCAGCTGGTCAAACTCTAGAAAGCTAATGCCCCCTGTTACAAACTCTGCCAAAAGGTGTGCCGGCATCAGTGCCTGAAAGGCTTCCTTTGCCTGATCCAATGTCATGGAACTATCTGCTATTTCCAATGCTGTCACCAGAATGGTTCCTTTTTCCAGCATTTCCTCCACCTTAGCCCTGATTCCCAGGGCACTCAAAGATTGTTCAATTCCTTCCCGATGAAAATCACTGGGACCAATTGCCATTTTACTCTGTACAATCTCTCTGCGCTTTTCTTCTGGAATTTGCTGTTTTACCGGAATTGCCAGCATTCTCTCGTACTGTGCCAAACGCTCCGGACTGCAGCTTGATACCACTGCATTTTTTCTCAGCCATTCTATCTCGTCAAATAAAGGTTCCAGTACACGCAGATAACTCTCGATCTCACAACATACCAAAGACTGCTTTCCCTTTGACAGATCATAGATTCCCAAAGAGCGCATTCTTGAATAGAACAGCTCTCTCAAATTCATCCGCTTTTTCCCCCTTACTGACGCTCCATCTGGGAAACAGTACACTCAGACAAAACCAGAATTTCTTTTTCCAATGGGTATACATCGGCCTGCGGCAGCTTAACCCGACAGTTTGCTACACCCTCACAGTTTAAAACCTCTCGCATCAGCAGTGCAAGGTAAAGTGCTTTGCCAATTTTCTGTGTTTTCATATACTCCTCCACCGCTTTTTTGCAAACAGTGCTCACATCCTCATAACTGTACCCGTCACTGACCGCAATCTCAACTGAGATTTCCGTCTGTTTTTCTGTTGCCTTCTCCACCGTCAGTTCCACATTGATCTCTTTGATCTGTCCGATTTCTTCCTTCATTCTTGCCAGCAGATCCTCGTCTACACCTGGTCCATACACCACAATCCCAACTGTTCCAACTCCATTTACCCTTGGCAGAACCTTTACAGAAGAAACCCCTTCGTAACTCATTGCCTTATTGTAATAAAACGCTGTATTGGTTCCATTGGTCACCATACGATAGCTGTCCAGCAGTCTCTGCCGCAGCATTTCATCGCTTTCCGCATTCTCTCCGGAAAGGATGGGCTCCGGATTGCTTACCGCCGTGATGCCCTGCACCGGTGTAATCATCACATTGAGTATCCCAGCAGCCAAATTGCCCCTGCTTCCGTCTGTCTGACACTCTACCGGTGCGTCTACACTCGTTTGGCCCTGTCGCAAAGTCACTTCACTGGTTGTAACAAAGCGAATATCCGTTCCATGATTTCCCTCTGTCTGGGAACACGTCAGAAATACACCCTTTGGGATCAAAATATCCTCCGATGCAGCTGACTCCCGGGAAAATCGAACCGTTCCTTTAGCGCAGGTTGCCTTCTTGCGAAAAATTCCACGTTCCAACGCGTGCATTTCCAAATTTTCGCCTGTTGCTGTCTGTGGAAAATACTGCTGTTTTGCAAACTCCAGCTCTTCTTTTATCTTGCTTAACTGCTCTGCCAAAATTTTAAATCGGATGCCAACATCCGAAGCATCATCTGCACGCATCCCTGCAAGCTGCTCATAGCTTTGCTGCATCTGCTCCAAAAAGTTTGCATAATCTGTCACGCTCTCCACCTCCTTTTTAAATATTCAGCTGCCACAAAAACATTACCTGTTCTTTTGGTGCATCTTTGCCGCTATACTCCAGTATCATTTCCAGCACCAACTTTTCAAAGTCAGCCTGCCTGCATTGCACCGATGTCACCTCTACCCCTTCCACTGGTAAAATGGCTTCTCTTGCATACTCAAGTGCCAGTTCTTCCCGCTGATTCACCGGCACTTTTCCCAGCATGCTTAGTTTGCTCCCCAGCTCTTCGTCCAGAGCAAAGCTCCCCTTTGGAACGGATAAGCGGATGATTGCCTGCTGAATTTTCTCCATTCCACCACCGATTTTCTCAACAAACCCCTGTTCATTTCTCTTGTGGTCGCCCCGATATAACCAGGTATCCATCTCCTACCTCCCTATTCCATCTTTTTCCCGTTTAACAAAATGGTCCCATCGTTGCACAGGCGAATACTTGCTCCACCCGACGATTTCAACAGAATCTCTCCCGGCAAAACTTCTTCCTGCTGCTGAGACACAACCCCAAGGCAAACGTCACCGCTCTGGGCAGATAAAATCATCAAATCTTCTCCCTGTGCAGGTCTGGTATAGATTCCATACGGGGCGCAGTGGGGAAGCCTGCGATACTCACACGCACCCACTGCAAAATGCTCCCCGCTTCTGGCACAGATGCTGCTGACCGGTGCATTCCCGCTGTATTCTGTACTTTCTTTTCTTTTTCCTCCCGTATTTTTTGCAAGCCACATATTTCCCACCTCTATTCCAAAACAAAACGGCTGACTGCCCCACTCTGTGAAAACTCCAGTTCCCGTTTTGCAATATTTCCCCGAAAATAAAATTCCGGTATAGACACTATTACCTCTTCTCCCAGTTCCCAGCTTAAAATCTGCGGCATTTCCACTTCCAGGCAAACTTTCCCTCTAGCTGATTCTTCCATCTGCAATTTTGCGTCCACTGCCGGATTTGCCCACTGTGCAGAAGGGATCAAGCATCGTCGGCGAACAATCCCCAATCCTTCTGCTTTTTCATTTTGGACACAGTTCCGATAGCTTCCCATCTCATCTCGAATCAATGTTTCACTGATAATCTCACTTCGGCGGTTGATCCACCTGACAGAAATCACTGGTGTTTTTTCAGATATGATATGATTTCCCTTTCCCGGCAGAAAAAAAGAAACCTTTCCAAAGTGGATATGAGGTGTTCTTCCAACCGCTCTTCTGCAGAAGGTAGAAAAGCCTCCCACTCACTTATACCTTTTCTCACCCGATAATTGCTCAAGCTTCCTGTAAGTCCCAGCTCGTTTTGAAAGCCATAAGGTTTTATATGCTTGTCAAACATCTCATCCAGAGAAACCCTGACATATTCCTGCGGAATTGCTTCATTATCAAGCAGTAATGCCGCATCCGATCTTCCCCATACAGTCATCCTGCATCCATCCTGCTGCAGACTTACAATCTGTCTGTCACAGATTCCATGAAACAACCTGTTCCCATCTCCCTGCAACTCCAATGTTTTAATTTCCTTCATCCATTCCTTTGGATGAGAAATCAAAAATGTTGCCTTTATGCTGTCCGCTGGTGTATCAACCGAAGAAACACAGGAAAAATGGACTGGAAACATCTTTCTTCTTCGACTTCCTTCTAATGTTTCCACAAAAAGTTCCAGCTTCATTCTTCCATCTTCCTTTCCTGTACAAATCGAAAGGTATAGCTGATGGTATTGTCCCCACCTTTTCCAACCATCTGCAAGCTGTCAAACACAGCATACATTGGCTCTATTCCTGCACCACTTAAAATTCCGCTCCCTTGCTGTTCCATCATTTTTTTAAAGATAGAAACTGTTCCAGTGCATCAGAGCCAAACAGCTCTCCTTCCCCTTCCACAATCGTTAACCCACTTCCCAATTCCTGTAATGATGATCCAAATCCATAGCATCGACTTTGTGCTGTCTCTTTCAGATACCGCACAACGATTTTCCGCGGATTGTGCCGGAAGGTATAATCCTTAAATCGGAGATTGGTCATCCAGCCATTCCTCCATTTCTCTTCCATATCGCTGGGAAATCCGTTCCAGTTCGTCTGACATTTCCCTTAGCGGAAGGCTTTCAAGAACAGGTGTCTCCTTTTGTATAAACGGTTCTTCCGTAAAAACAAGTTCTGTTTTTTCAGTTTCCGCTTCCCGTATAACCTCATTTCCCACCGAAACGCTCTTTTGTTCCTGTAGCATTTCATCGCTCTCTTCCCGCACTTTGTTTACTTTGTGTGCTTCTAAAAAAGGTTCTGCTATTTCCCTGGAAATACTTTCTCTTGGGTGGGAGAAAAACGTACTATCCTGAAAAACTTCCCTGTTCTTTTTAATCTTTTCTTCGATCCTCATCTTTTTCCTCTGTTTTGTCACCACATTCCCTTTGCTGATACCTCTCTGCTTTCTGTGCGATTTCCTCTAAGCTATATTTCTCCAGTACCTCTTCCACAGAGCAAAACTTTAGTTCTGACCTTTCTAAAAAGAAAATCAGCGCTGCATTATTCGCAATTGCCCAAAAGTTTTCCTTTTCCTGTGCTGACAATCCTTGTCCCATCCGAAAGCAAAGATAATCATATCCTTTTCTTGCCTGCTCTTCCATGCAAAGTTCTTCCACCGCTGACAGTTTTCTGTACGCCACCCTCTTTCCCTCCTTAGATCTTCATTCTTCGGCTGGCAACGAGACTGACCTTTTCCAGAATTACATCTCCCACAGAAGCCGACTGTGTAATGTCTGCCCACTCACATCCCGAGTAGATAATCTTGCAGTCCGGTCGAACCACCACCAGATTAAATCCGCTCAGATCATAAAAATCAATCCCTTCGGTCTGGTACAGACATACTCTGGACAACTCAATCCAGTGCTGTACTCTGCCTCCCACTGTTCCCACCGGCTCCTGACTGCCAAACGCTTCGATATATTTGCTCTCTCTGGAAGATTTGACCTTGTAGCTTTGTGCCGCTGCAATCTTTCTCCCATTGACTTCAATGTAAATATCCGCACTGGTTGGAATCGATACAAATGCCATTTCCCTTCCCCCTTAAATCGAAATATGGGCAGTCAGATAGATCTGACTTGGCACCGATGCAAGATGGAACTCCAACTCCACAACACAGACAGTAGGGTCTTCCTCCGATGCATACACAACCGGTGGTTCAAATTCTGTTATAAAGCCCTGCTGCTCTTTTTCATCCAGAATTACTGCCACCTGGGAAGCAATGCTGTCCTCGGAAAATCCAATTCTGCTATCTTTCAGCAACACACTCAGCTGAACCCTCACTGCCCGAATAATGTCATCGATCATCAGCACTGTATTGATCGAAACAAAAGTTCTGTCCTCTTCTCCACCCGTCTGTGTTCTGGTTGTTACGCACCGAATACATACAACTTCCGACTCCACTTCCTCTAAAACGGTCACGCCACTTTGCAGCAGTGTCTCAATTTCACTTTCTTCCAGCTCCTCGGTCGAAACCAAACCTTCCATCTTTCTGGAATAAAAACGGTCATCCGGCTGGGACACTGCCAGCATTGCTGCCACCGCTGCTGCTGAGAATAAAACCGATTTTTCTTCTCCTGCAAAACTGCTTCCACTTTCCTGACAGCACAGCACCATTCTCTCACAGTTTAAACTCTGAGCAACGCTTTGCGCGTCGCTTTTAGGTACTGCCGCAACCGCAACCCTTTCCCTCTGATTCTGTGATGCTTCCTGTGTCTTGTTTTTGAGCACCTGCAAAACACTCTGCTCGCTGCTGTCACAAAGGATTACGCCGTTCTTTTTTATCTCACACAGCTTTTGAATGGCAGCTGCATAATCTTCTGCTGCCGGTGTAGAACCGTCTGTCGTAATCGGCACCACATATAGTCCGCTAATTCCACTTTCCAGCAGCATCCTTGCAATACTGCAAAAAACCTTTCCAGAGTCTTCTTCCAAAAAGTATTCCTTCAGGTCCTCTACTGAGTGAAGCTGAACCACCGTATTTGCTGGAATGCTCTTTTCTTCCTTCACCTTTGCCCCACCGCAAAAAAAGGCATACCGCTGCTCATAGCTTTTTGGTTTGCTGATAATATCGTACTGGGAATACACTCCCGGGCGATAGCTTTTTTTCATATCTTTTCTCCCTTCCTGATAATCTTGAATTGCTCCGGATGGAGTTCTGTTTCTTCCTGGTCTTTTTCTCCGCTGATGATAAAGTCCAGACAAAACCGCACCGGCAGAACAATTCCTCCCCACTCCTTCTGCCATACTGCCTCTCCACATTCCGCCTGATCTACCTTCAGCTTTTTAGAAAACATCATAGAGTTTAGTACACTTTCCCAGCTTTCCCAGCACTGCTGGGCACTCTTGCAGCAAAAGGAAACCTTGATCCAGACTTCGGCTTTTTTTCCCCGCACTTGAAAGCTCTCACCACAAAAATCCTCAAAACCAATTGGCTGCAAGGAAACTTTTTGAATCCCCATCACCGCAAGGTTTTCTTTCTGCGGATTATTCCGGGGTGCATTGGGAAATGCATTCACTACTTCCATCTGCGGACTGGCACTCTTAATTTGTTCTGCCACAATCTGCATGATCTGCGAAAATTCCCCCATCTATTCCACTCCTTCCGCCTTCTGTACGATTGCCCAGAGATAAGCAGTCTCTTCCCCGAAAAACACCTTCTCTGCCCGTTCAACGATGAATTGATCCTCTCCTGCACGGAAAACCGCTCCGTTTTGTACCAGATCTGCATCCTGAGCCGCTGCCAGCATCAACCATTTTCCCTGGTACAAAACACCTGATTCTGTGGGCACGATTTTTTCTGTCCGTTCCCGAATCGGATTTAAGTAAGCAGTAAAACATTTTTCCCCTTGCTCATACGGAAAATATACTTTTCTCCCACACTGATAAATCAGCTGTTTTGCAATTATCTGACAGGACATATCTCCACTCCTTTCAGGCAGACCCCTTGTGAATCGATCAGATCTCCCACCATCTCCATCAGTTCCTTGCGGGCAGCCTGACCATCACTCTGGGTAAAAGAAAGATCTCCTACCTTCACACTGGCACACACCGTTCCCTGAATACTCTGGAATCGATGGTTCGCAAGTGCTGCACATGCAAGAGCTAAACGCTGTTCATGTTTTTTTATGTCCACTCCTGCACGTAGTTTTCCTTTTAACTCCTCCCAGCATGCCAATACTAATGGCTCCCATTGCTCTGCCTCATCAGCGGATAAACCGCTGATGAGGCAGAAATTCTGCATTAACAAAATTTCATCCATATTGTCCCTTTCCTTATTTTGCAAGAATCTTCACTGCATCCGGGAAGATCTTCGAAAATCCTGCAATCGAGGTAACCGCTGGCGACTGTTCTTCCCAGTTTGCATCAGACACAATAGCACGATAATCCATTCCCTCAATCTGTGTCTGCGCCGCACAGATCTCTTCCAGAATGTGATTGTCATCCACGCCCTGTTTTACTGCTCTGGAAACATATTCTGGGAAAAGTGCAGCACTGTCCGATGTCGCAAAGAATTTCTGAAGTCTGTCACTGTCGTGACCGGACACCTTGATATCAAAACGCTTGAGCTGACGCTGGAATGCATCATATCCCGCAAGCTCAGTACCGCGATACTGCTCGGATGGGTCCAGTCGCTCCAGACACTTGGAAAAGCCTTCCGCTGTTTTATAAAAATCCTTCGAAATAGAAATGTTCTGATAATTGTACTTCATAGTAAAATCCTCCTGTTTTTCTTAAAATAAGATACCCACATTTTTTGCAGCAGTGTCTACCTCTGTCACCAGCACCTCTCTGCCGCCTTCTCCTTTGACCGCATCTGCATTGCTGTCCGCCATCAGACCGACAAATCCCACTGTCGGGTCCTCACCGGAATAATGCAGTACCGTAAAACCTCCAGTTTGAATCAGGGCATATTCTCCTCTCATCGAGTGAATCACACCCATAAATTTACCCGAAGTCGCCTTCTTTACGGTATTGTTTGCACTCATTACGACCAGATCACCCGGTGCTGCTTCCCCATCACAAAGCATTGTGATATAACGGCTGTTGTAACCCTGTAAACAAATATCTTTCATCCGATTGTCCTCCTTAAATCATAAATTGTCTGTTCGATATTTCGTCGTGCTGTTCTGATGCAGGTTCTGCCTGTGAAAACTGTGCATCCTCCAAAATCTGCTGTGGGCAAAGTATCTCTTTCAGCATCTTCATCTGCCCCACAGAAAGATGATCAAGCATCTGACCAAATTCCTGATTTGTTCTCTCATCAAAACCTTTTCTGGAAACAACCTCCTGCATCAGCTCTCTTCTTGCCGCTTTTCGCACCTGCTCACAGTCCTCCAGAAGATTCTGAATTAGCTCTTTGAGCTGGCCTGTCTCTTCCCTGTCAATCCACACTCCATTTTGTGTTCTGGCTGCCTCCCACAGCTTCTGTACTCCGTTTTTTTCTCGACTGCAGCCTGCCTGCTTGATAATCCCTGCCTGACGCTGTGCCGGTACTGCAACAAACGACCATTCATAGGCATCCTGAGCATCATGCAGAATGGTATAGCATAATTTCCCATCATATACCTGACCAGGAACATGTCCGCATTCCAAAACATTTCTGTTTTTTCCGCACACCGAACAGATACTTTCACGCACGCTGCATCCTACACTCACCTCCTTTTTGATTCCCGCCTCGATCTCCAGGATCTGATCGCAGTTTGCTTCAGTACGAACCATATAGGCCTTTGCAATCAGCGCATAATATGGTTCTCCTAAGGCATTCACTTTTCCCGGGAAATTTTCTACGCTCACATCATAAATCCTTGCCATCTGGTTTTGGCTTTTGGGCTCATGATCGCAGATTCCCGTCTTGCCTAAAAACAGGTTGGAAAGCTGTGTCAGCGTCTGGACATCGAACTGTTCCATATCCCTGTCAATGTCATTATCACATAACAGGACCCGAAAGCAGTACAGTTCTTCTGCTGAAAATTCCCTTTTTGTCAGTGTGTTGATTTTCTGCAAATCTTCCTCACCAATGTAAAGGCTTTTGCAGATTAAATTTCCCGACTTACTACAGTTCACCGTGATGTTCCTCCTCTTCTGCCTTTTTTCCGTATTCTTTTTCCAGTTTTTTCTCAATTTCCTTTGCCTGCATTCTTAAAAGCTGTGCTCTTGCCTGTTCCACTTCATCGGTAATGCTCACATGCTTCCAGTTTACCCGTATCGTTCCGCCAATCCCTTTTTGATTGAGATGATACCGACAGATCCGCAGGATCACCGAATTGAGCAGTTCCCGATAGCTTTCCAGCTCACTTGCCAGGATCTTCGCCTGCTGCTGGCTCATTCGCTCGGTGGTGGACCAACTTAGTCCCAGGATAAACGGCGGCAACCCCAATTTTGCCACAATCTGCTCCAGCATCTGTCTGACTGGCACCTGTGTATCGATGATTTGATTATCTGCACCAATCACCCGGATGTTGACATCCCCAACAGCGATAAAATCCTTGACTCTGCCGCTGTCATGCATGGTGTCTGCCCACTGACGCGCCATATCCTGCGCAATCTCTCTGGCATAGGCTCCGTCAATGTTGCCCTGCGGATTGTAGGTCACCGCAAATCGCAGATTCCCCATCCTTTCAAAGTTCTGTCCTATCGCCTGATAGATGTTGAGCAAAATGGACGATACAAACGGTAAGCCTGACAACAGAGAACGTCCCTTTATCTCTCCGGCTTTTGGATTTAATGCCGTAAACAAAATTCGCTCTGGATGAGCAATCGGATATTCCTTTACACCATCTGTACAGGTGAAGAAGTCGACTCCCACCGGTGTTTCCCCCTGCTTCACCCTCAGACAGGAAAGCGGAACATTGTATAACGCCCCAATTCCCTCTCCATTGCGCAGAGGAATCATTTCTCCCGCCGCATTGCCATAGGTCAGCAGATTGTCCAGATAGCAATACAAAAATTGCGTCAACCCCACAGAAGAAGCACCCACCGGAACCTGTGCACAAAACTCATCCAGTTCCCGTTGTCCCTCCTCATTGGAACAGATAACCTCAAATCCACCTACCAGTCGGATAATCTTATTGATCGATGCATCCACCAAAGGTACCGCCTGCCGAATCTGGTCAAACAGCTGATTTTCTCCTGCATCCATCATCCCTGCCTGTTCCAGCTGATAAAATGGCCTACCCTTGATCGGTCCCGTCTGGACTGCTGCGGTGTATCCTCTCCCCATCGTCTCAGAATCTTTTTTCTTTGTCCAGCTCCATTTCCATCTCTGCAATCAATCCTTCTCCTTTCTGTTATGACCTGTTTTCCCTTTCCTGTGCAATGGCACAAAATCCACTTCTTTTTGGACGAAATACTTCCATTGCAAAATAACGAATCTCATCCATTGCATGATCATTTTCTTTTACAGGCTGATCTTTCTGCGTCTTTTCGCTCCACCGATAAAGAGAAAACTCCCGGATACTGTCCCTGCAATTTTGCAAAAAGAATATCTTCCCGGAATGAAGCAGCATGGATACCAGCTCAATTCCTTCCAGCACCTGATTTTTTGCGGGAATAACCCGAAACTTTCCGTGTCTGCGGATACACTCGATAAAACTTGCTGCACTCGGGTCTACAATAACTGCCTCCACCTGTTTCCCTGTACACAAACATTCCAGCTGAGCATAATGCTCCTCATCGGTCCGACAGACTCCTTCTTTCCTGGAATCATAATAGTATTCATCCAGGCGATACCACACTCCATTAGCCTCGCCCCACAGCCCCATCGAACATGGATTGACTGTTCCATAGTCGCAAGAAATCAAAAAACGCCTGCACTCCGGACAACAGTCCAACACGTGCCTTTCTTTGGAAAACATCGGATAAACAAGCCCCTGAGGCTGTACCCATTTTCCCAGCACGAAGCGCTCATAAAAGTTTCCACTGTAAAGATTTTCGTATCGTCTGCGCATCCTAACGGAAAGAGAAGGATTATCCTCCATCTGAAAATGAAGATAACACAGATTTTTTTCCTTTCTTCTGCAGATCCAATCCGTATAAAACCAGTGTCCCGGATGTTCCGGATTACAGTTAAACCAGAACTTGCTTCCTTCTATGGAACATCTGGCTACCGCCTGTTCCACAAAATCCCGATTTTGCAGCGCAACCTCATCGAAAAATACACCTGCCAGAGTCATTCCCTGAATGGACGCCGCACTCGCACTGTCTTTTCCCGAAAATAGATAGTATCGGTTTGTTCTTCCTCCACATCTTAATTCCAGATAATTCTGCGAAATCTTTTCCCTGCACTCAAATCCCATTTCCGATAGCAGCTCCCGTACCGGAACAATCACATTTCTGCGCACTGAGGAAATTGTTTTCCCGCAGATCGCAAAATTTTTCCTGTCAAAACAGGCCATACTCCAAATCAGAAAGGACAGGGTCATGCAAAGTGTTTTTCCGCTTCTCACCGCTCCATCACAGATAATCCCGTCATAGCTGCTCTGTGGATACCACCAGCTAAGTACCTTTTTCTGCTTCGAACTAAACCTGTTCAAACATCTTCACCTTCTGTCAACTCTTCCTTGCGTTCGCCCTCCTCTTTTTCACCACAACGCAGTGCCTCCAGGATGCTGCAAAATCCATCCTCTTTCCTTTCTGATTTGCTCTGCTCCTCCAGCCGCATCAGCAGTTCACATGCCTTGAGCTTATCATAAAACTGATACTCCACTCCCTTTCCTTCACTGTACTTCGTTGTCAGAAAACTGTCTGGAGAAATCCTGCCTTCCGGATCAAGCGATACCCTTGAAAACAAAATTTGATAAAGTCCCAGTTTTGCAAGCTCGGCCGGTGACTGCTGCGCAAACAAATTGGAAAGCTTCTTCCATTCTGTTCGTACTTTTCTCAGACTCAGTTCCCAAATACTTTCTACTCCGGCCTTTCTCGCCGCAATATCAACGTCTCTACTCCAAAAGTACCAGTAGGCGAATATCTTTTCCTTCGATACTCCCGCGATCAATTCCTCCTTTCTGCATTCAGCATCTTATGCTTTTCACCTATACCTGTTTTGGGCTAAAAAATTGCATTCCAAAATGCAACAATTACTCTCTTTTAAAAAATAAAAAAAGCAGGGCTCTTTTTTTGGAGTTTCCTGCTTAAAAAACTTATAAAAAAAGCCGCTTAAAAAAGCGGCTCTTTTTTATAAGATATAAATATTTACATTTCTTCGTCCATTCAGACAGCTTTCCAGATAGGTGTCATAATACAAGTCTACGTCAATCTGATCTCCCAACAGGCTCAATCCTGTATCGGCTGCAATCGCAAATCCGTAAACAAAACTATTGTCTGGACTGGTAATATACATCTTGGTTCCATAAGGAATTTCTCCCGGATGTACTGCGACATATCCTGCCGAAAGGCTCTGTCCGGAAGCTCCCCACGCACCATCTCCAACATGATATCCTGTTGCTACCTGATTGGTCAGCACCTGACTGTATGATACCGGAACTCCCTGTTCATCCAGCTCAACGCCAAAATCCAGCGGAGAAATTGCTGCCGATTTTCCATTTACACCAACCAGAACAATCTCTGTCACTGGCTGCTGAGTCATTTCCTCTGAGACAATCTTTTCGCTCTCCAGCTGTCCATTCACAAATTTTTGCTCATAGGTTACCATTTTTTTGCCATCTGCTCCGGCTTGGATCACCTTTTTCTTTCCCGGCTTTAACAGAGAAGTCTTTCTCTCCTCTACCGAATGAGCAATCACTTCTTCTTTTGTGACAGTCTCTTTTTCTATCTCCAAAAATTCCTTTGTCGATCCCAAAAATTTTCTCTGGCTAGATGGCTCCTCATTGTTTTGTTCCAGCGGCTGTTCCTCTTCCTCTGTTTGAGGTTCCTCTGAAACTTCTTCTGGTACCATTTTATTTTCAGCCTCATTCATAATTGGAGACTGTCCGGATGCACTCAGGAAAATGTTGCTGAGCACTGCCTTTTTGCTAACACCTGTAAATTTAGTTGGATCTGCCGATGCAGTCAAAGTATCCCCCGCTGCACGGATGGATTCTGCTACCGTCAGTTCCTGTACTGTTGTGTCTGTATTGCCTGTGAGGGTGAATCCCCAAAAGATTACCGCTGCCATCGCAACAGAAAGCATACAGGCCGCAATTTTAACTGCTGGAATTGTCTCCACCAAACTGCGGACTTTTTTTCTGAAGTTTTGCATAAAGTTCTCCTTTGTTCTGATTTGCAAAAATCTTTTGCATGAATGTGCTGCCACACTCTGTATTTTAGCAACTCTTTTGCCATTATATTCATCCCCCTGCAAGGTGTCAAGAAAATCCCCTCTGTAAAAATCCTGTCAAATCCTCATTGAATTTAAAAACTTTTTGTAAAAAATTGTGCACTATTTCTTTTTATCGCTTAATTTTTATATTTTTTCTGTTTATTTTGTCCTAAATTTTTAACCATTTCAAGGATTTTACATTTTCACTATTTTTTATTTGCTGTAAGGTTAGATTTTATCATATTTCACAATATTTTATGTGATTTTACTTTTGTTATTCTTACCCATTCTTTTCACCCACATAAAAAATCCCAGGCAGAAAATGCCTGGGATTTTTTTATTCTTCTGTATATTCTCTGACTCTCAGAGGAATTCCAACTTGTTCTGCAAGCGCTTTTGACCGAGCAATTGCCTCTTCTCCAATTACATCCACCACGGTAAAACGGGTCTCTATTCCCTGTTCTTTACAGTCTTTGGCAAACTGGAGCATTGCATCAAAAGACTCTATTCCAAATTTAGGACGGGTTACTTTATAGTATTCCTGTGCATCCGGTGCATTCAAACTAATAGAAACCACATCCACATGGCCTTTCAATAAAGGAGCAACCCTCTTGTGATAAATCAGATCACCCAATCCATTGGTATTCACCCGAATAGAAATTTTTCTGATTCCATGGATATAATCCGCCACTTCGATCAAACGATCTAAGGCACAGATTGGTTCTCCATATCCGCAGAAAACAACCTCATCAAAGTCATCCAGACAGTAATTCTCCAGTGCCTGTTTTACTTCTTCAACACTCGGTTCGTGCTCCAGCCATAAGTCCTCTGCCGAACCCACCGACCTGATCTGAGAACGCACACAAAATGTGCAGGCACAAGGACAACGGTTTGTCAGATTAACATAGAGCTGACCATGATAGGTATATAAAATATCCGACATATTTCTTTCTTCTTTCCTATTATATAGCACTAGATTTCTTTCAATCTTTTTTTGAGCGATACCTTATCAATTGCCACTGCCATAATCAAAAAGATAATTCCGCTTCCAATCGCCTGCACAATATTTCCCCAGATGCCCAACAGAGAAGCAACCCAATTTCCGGTTAAAATCACCTGTGCCAGATAATACCCAACAATCGACACTACTCCAGCAAGTATAACTGCAACAATATTTCTTTTGTTAAACAGCTTATCTTCCTTGCTCGTAAACCAGATTACTGTGAGCGGCTTAATAATCATGGTTGGAATTGCCCATATTGCTGACCCGGACATAATGTCTGCCAGACCACCGCCGATTGCGGCTGCTGCACAGGCATACGGCATTGGCAAAAAGCATCCTGCCAGATAAATAAAGGCATCTCCAAAATGAATATATCCCCCGTTCGAACCTACCGGAATGTGAAACAGGTATAAGATCATCAGCATAATAACGGCTGCGAACATTGCGCTTAAGGTCAGGTTTTTCATCTTCTCATGTGACTGTTCTCTCATTGCTCATTCCCCCATCAATCAAATAATAACGAAAGATGATGTTCAAAAGCAACACCCTCGTTTGGATCTGTTTTGTCTTCTACGGCTTCCTCAATCGATGCCTGCAAAAATGCTGCTGCTTTCTTCAATGCTTTTTGCGGGCTTTCTCCTTTTATCATACACCCGCAAATCACCGAAGTCAGAATATCTCCTGTCCCGGAATAACCTTCTCCCGTTTTTTGTGTGCTCACCTCAAAGAAGCTGTCTTCCTTTGCAGAATATCCAATATTCCAGATTTTCTCTCCCTGGCTTACTCCCGTAATAATGACCGTTTTCGGCCCAAGCTGAGAAAGCTGCTTTGCATAGTTTCTGATTTGTTCCAGGTTCTGACTTTCCGCCTTAAGATCTGCTTTTTTTCCAAGCAGGAACAAAACCTCTGTGAGATTCGGCGTAATCACATCCGCTTTCCCACACAGTTTTTTCATTGCCTGACACATCTCGTCGCCAAATCCCCGGTAATATACCCCTTCATCGCCAAGCACCGGGTCAACAAAAATCTTGGTCTGCGGATTTGCAAACTCCTGCATAAACTGTTCAACCCATTCTACCTGGCTGACTCCGCTGAGATATCCTGTGTAGATTCCATCAAAAGAAACCTTTCTCTTTTTCCATTCTGCCGCGATCATCGGCATATCCATCGACAGGTCAATCCCTGTATAACTTTCAAAAGCGGTTTGATTGCTCAAAACTGCGGTAGGCATTGGAACCGCCTGCACTCCGCATACCGATAAAATTGGTATTGCCGCCGTCAGCGAACATTTTCCTAAACCGGAAAGATCATTGATCGCTGCTACCTTTGGCACTGCCATTTTCATTCCTCCCAAATCTCAAACTTTTCCGTTTTTTATTTTAACCCTTTCTTTTCGGAAAAGAAACTTTTTTCTAATATCTCCTGTCCTGTTTAAAACTATTCTATATTACCTATTTTAAAAGAATTATGCAGGATATATATATTCATATTATACAACTTCATTTCCTTCTATTTATTTTTGTAAAATCAATTGATTGATGTATTGTATAATTTTTTGATTTTTATCATCTAAGTTATTACCTATTTCGCCGAATCCCAAAAATCTACATCTTTTCATATAACAGAAAAAAGAGCGGCCAATCTGACCGCTCTTTTTTCTCCTCGTCGTCCCCTGATTATCGGATTTCAATATCCCCTGAGATTGTCGAGAAATAGCCTACAATATGTCGAGTTGGATCTGGTGTACCATCATAATGGATTCTGCCGTAAACGTCACAATCGCCCGAAACGCTCTTGGTTTTAGCAATAAGTTCTCTTCCTCTGCGATCCAATGTCATATCAATATCACCGCTGATGCTCTGTACCGACAATTTTTCTGCAAAGAAAGTTCCCTCAATATCACCGCTGGTGGTAGCTGCATTCAGGTCTGCTATCTCGCTGTTGCGCAGTTCCACCTCTCCACTGGTCGTTTTAATCTTTAATCTGCTTGCCTTGCTGCCCATAAAGTCAACGTCACCGCTGATTGTTGTGATCTGTGCTTCTTCTACATTTCCTTCTCTCCAGCTGATATCTCCACTTGTGGTCTGGAGAACAGCATCTTTTCCTTTACCATCTCTGAGCTGAATATCACCACTAGCTGTTTTCAGGATTGCTTCTTCTGCGTAGATTTTATTCTGCTCAATGTCGCCGCTCATGGTTTCCAGTGTCAAAGCTTTACTCCAAACTTCCTGCAGCTTCAGGTCACCGCTCATGGTCTTGATCTTCAGAGAATTCAGTCTGCTTGGTACTTCTACAACCAGGGTCTGATCTTCTTCGCAGGAAATACCCATCAGGAAAATAAATCCCAAGCCTTTCAGTGCAGAACCTTTTTTATGGTTTTTATCTACGATTTCTCTTGCATAATAGCTGTCTCCCGATATACTCTCCTGCAAGTATTTGCTTTTTTCTCTTCCATTTTCCAGATATACATGCAGTTCGTTGTCCTCGGATGGACGAACTTTTACATTCATGGATACCAATGCAAGCTCAATTTTGTTGATGCCGGAATAGCGTTCCTTTGCTTCTTCAATCGCAGTAAAGTGATCTACTTCATGAGTATGGATGTCCTTGTCACCCATCATGTCTTCAATATCTTTCATGAAGTTTTCAATCTTGCCAAGTTCATCACAGATTTCTTCTTCTGTTCTTCCGCTTTTGATTCCATCTGCAAAATGCTCTTCATAACTTTCCAGGATTTCTTCTGCAAAACTGCGATCATATCCCTGTAATGCTTCTTTTAAGTGCTGCATATATTCTGCCTTCGTCATGATTCTTTCCTCCTTACCAAATCAATCTGTCCACCGCTGCGGTAAAATCCTTCCATTCCTTGCACAGCGTCTGTTGATACTCCAAGCCTTTCTGTGTCAAATGATAATACTTTCTTGCCGGCCTTCCTTCCGACTCTACCGAATAAACATCAACATAATCTTCGTCTTTCAGCCTTTTTAGGATCAAATATAAGGTTCCAGTGGCAAGCTCCATTTCCTGGGAAATAGTTTCTGTCAGCTCGTAACCATATTTATCCGCGTTTTTCAATTGAGATAGTACGCACAGTTCCAGCGCGCCTTTTTTAAACTGTGTGTTCATTCTGTCTGACCTCCTTATCTTTTGTTGTTGTATATATCATATCACTTGTTATTCTATAATACAACATATATTGTATCTAAATATATCTCTTCTTTTTTCAGCATATTGCTGCAAAGGTTAAAAAAAGAGATGGATTTTGTCATAATCCATCTCTTTTATCCATTTTGTATTGTTTATCGTTCTCTCAGCATTCTCTGCTGATACTTAACTGCTGCAACAGTGCCAATTTGTTTAAGCAAAACACCGTTCCGAAAACCGCCATACACTCCGATAATCGGTGCTCCCTGCACCATCTTTCCCATCAAAGCGGCACTGCAAAGTGCCTTGGAGGCCCGCTGTTTCGCTTCTTCAAAGCTCACAGAACAAATTCCTGCACCCATTCGGATTTGCTGTGCCACAATATTTGCATCCACAGCCGCCTGTTTTCGTTCTGCTTCCTCCCCCACTGCTGCACAAATCAACAGCATCTGATAAGTCTGTTCCTGCTTGGTGTCATAGGGATAGCCAAAGCTGAGCGAAATCTCAAACAGAGTTTTAAATACTGCTGCTAAAAAGATTGGAACATCCGGCAGTCCTATACCCAAAGCTCCCATCATGCCGCCCTGTACCGAGGAGAACACCATATTCGCCGATGCTCTCGCCGCAACCTCGCATCCCAGCTTGGAAAGCTCCCATCCGGAAAGCGGTTTTTGCGAAAATGTCTCATACCGCTGCAATTTTTTCTCTTCTCCGCATATTTTCCCAATCCAGCTGCTTCCCTTTTCCAGCACAACGTCAAAACTTTTTTCAAAGGCTTTTTGCAGAAGCTCTGCTGATTTTTGTGCGGTTTGCTCTGCTTTTGAAGGGAGTTTTTCTTTTACTTTATGAATCACCGGAGATGCCATTTCAGCCGCCTTGCGTGAAAGAAAAGACGGCTGTTTTTCTTCCAAAAGACGCTCTTCTTTTTTCTCCAACTTGCTTAATCTTCGTTCTCTCAGCCGTTCCTCTCGCGTTTTTGCTCTTTTTCGCTCAAACTCCATCGGCATTCCTCCGATTCTATTCCTCGTTTAACAGAATATAGTCCTGTATTCTGTGACAGATTTTCAAATCAACATTCGCATCTAGGAAGGTTCCATCCTCGCGATATTCTTCGGTGTACACCTTGCCGCTTTGACGAATCTCCCCGATCAAGCCGCTTTTGTCGTATGGGATCAATAGATGCAGATGTCGGTGTGTTTCCGGCAGATTCAGCACAATCTTCTCCAGTAGCTTTTCCAGTCCCATTCCGGTCTTTGCCGAAATCGCAGCTGTGCTCTTGTTGAGGGTCATCGGCAGTTCCGGCAGTTTATCACACTTGTTGAGCACTGTCAGAACTGGAACATTCTCTGCGCCCAACTCCCTGAGCAGTCCTGTGGTTACTTCCAGCTGCTGATCAAACTCTGGCGACGAAACATCGCACACGTTGAGAATCAAATCAGCATCCACCGCTTCTTCCAGAGTGGAATGGAACGCCTGTACCAGCTGATGCGGAAGCCTGCTGACCAGACCTACTGTATCAATCAGCATGACCTTGCGTCCATCCGGCAAGGTGAGCGCGCGGGAAGTTGGGTCCAACGTTGCAAACAGCATATCCTTTGCCAGCACCCCTGCATCGGTCAGGGTATTGAGCAGGGTGGATTTTCCCACGTTGGTATATCCTACGATCGCTACACTGATAACATCATCTTTCTTTCTGCGCTGACGCAGAAGTCCGCGGCGTTTTTCCAGCTCCTTGAGCTCCTCCTCGAGGGAATGAATCCTTCTTCGGATATGTCTGCGGTCGCTTTCCAGTTTGCTCTCACCAGGTCCTCTGGTACCGATACCGCCGCCCAGACGGGAAAGGCTGGTGCCAAGACCGCTTAAACGCGGCAGACGATATTTAAGCTGTGCAAGTTCGACCTGTAAGCGTCCCTCACTTGTTTTTGCGCGCTGAGCAAAGATATCCAGAATCAGCGTAGTTCGGTCGATGACCGCAACATCCAGTGCATTTTCCAGATTCTTCTGCTGCGCCGGTGCCAGCTCATGGTCAAAGATCACCAGATCGATTTCATTTGCCCGCACAAATTCAGCGACCTCTTCCAGACGTCCAGCGCCCATCAGAGTAGCCGGGTCTGGACGCTCCTTTCGCTGGATCACCCTGCCTTTGACGACAGCTCCTGCGGATTTTGCCAGTTCCTCCAGCTCATCCACCGAACGCTGCACATCAAACTCTCCGGTGTCGACCGCTGCCAACAGCGCGGTCTGTTGTTTTTCCTTATTTTCGTACATGGATTACCTCCGTAACCTTACACAATCTTTATGAGCGCGCCCGCGAAAAAAGACCTATTTGACCGCCTTGTCCATCGCCTTGGCAAGCTGGGCAGAAAGCTCACTGGAAGCCTGCCGCGCAGTCGAGATGATCGCATACAGGCCCTTTTCCACATCCTGCGCTGTACTCAGCCCAAAATGGTTGCGGCTGCGCGCCTTGGAATAGCGCCGGATCATCTTTTTTACCTGTTCGGACTGATCCTCGGTAAAGATTGCCCCGCCATTTTTGAGCTCGGACAGCACCTGTGCACAGTCCTGCTTGAGCTGAGACAGCTCCTCCAGCGCCTGCGTGCGAAAACGCGAAACGACCTCTCTTTCGTCCTTGGGGTCCAAAAACTTCATTTCAACAATCGAAGCCTCTCCCCCCATCTCCAAAATTTTCGCAGAAAGATACTTAAACTTGGTGTAGCTCTGACGATTATATGGGAGCAGCGCAACACCCTGCTTAAAATATTCTGCGCCGTACTCCTTCAGTTTACGCCAGACATAAACACGGTTTTTGGACGGATTGACCGGAACACTGTAACCCAGAGCCAGCCAGCGGATCGGGTCTGCCATAACCTCGACCTCCTTTGCAACATCTATTACATTTATTTTACCTGTTCACTGGGTACAGGTCAAGAGAGATTTCGCATTCCTAAAAGAAATTCCAATAAAAAAGCCCCTTTTCTTCAAAGGGGCTTTTGGTTTACAAAATTCGACTAATATGATATAATTTTGACGCTGGAAGGGCGGCACGGTTATTCCCCAAAAGGGGGTGACTGTTATGACGATTTTAGAAGTCATTGCACTTTTAAACTTGCTCGCAACGGTTATCTTTGGTATTTTAATGTACATAAAGAAATAACCGCCCCATAAGCCAGAGCGGTCTTTCTCAAGAAAACTTTTATTTCGGAATGACCGCCGTCTAGCCCACGGAAGCCGTCCTTCTGGTATTTATTATACAATGAAAGCTCCCTTGCGTCAAGGGAGCTTTTGTTTTACCCCCACAAGCTTTAAAGCAACAAAAAGCTCCCACAAAAAAATCCCCCGCGGTGGAGCGCGGAGGATTTCTGCCCGCCCTGACTTAAAGCGTGCGGACCTCAAGTGTGCGGACAAAGAAAATTGTTAGGACGGCAACAAGGGTACTCCCCCCATTCGCCGATATATAAATACCGTCGGGTTTTCACCCGACGGTATTATTGTTACTCAGGATTTCCCAAGTTAATAAAGTTCATTTAGAACTTATTTTTTGAGAGCCAGAGCGCCAGCAGCTGCTACGGAAACTACTGCCAGGGAT
>OIYU01000436.1_pt1 | contig 32352 bp, 30 predicted proteins | sample 1588321 | NCBI WGS metagenome assembly OIYU01 (sample SAMN03283258) | human gut metagenome | biome: human-associated habitat; material: feces | host: Homo sapiens | place: USA | collected 2013 | reverse complement strand
GCGAGCACTTAAAGCGAGCATTCAACCTGCAGCGACTAAAGTCACAAATATGCTTCATTTATCTTACAGAGGGCGTCTCCTTTGCCTGCGGCAAATTCCTATTTTATTGTATAAATTTCTGTACAAAAATCTGGCTGTATAGTATAATTAAATGAAAAAACATGTGGAAATGCAAACGATAAAGGGGGAACTTATGCAGAAATACGTTGTATTACAGCTAACATTAAAGGAGAAGTTAATCGGAACAGCATCTAAAAACCTAAGCGAGTTAGAAGATGTAATTAATAAACAGGCAGATAAAGGATATCGTTTACATACCATCAGCACAACATCTGGTGGAAGTAAAGGACTTGGATGCGGGCGCTTAAAGCGAACATTCAGCCTGCAGCGACGAAAGCCACAAATAGGGATATTTTATCTTCCTGGATTCGTCTGTTTTTGAATTTTTTGTCTATCCTCTGTCATTCCCGAATAAAAATCGAATCCCCCGGATGAGGAACTTTCCGGGGGATTCTTTATATTAAGTAATGAAGATATGATAAAAAATAGGAAAGAATTAGTTGTTACCTAAAACATCTTTCACTGTATCTTCTACCATTTTCTTAGTAACGATTTCAACTGTATCGCGGCAAATTGCAAGCTCTTCGTTTGTTGGGATACAGATAACTTTTACTTTTGATTCTGGAGTGGAGATAATACGTTCTTCTCCATGCATCTTGTTTGCTTTCTGATCTAAAGTTGTATCAAGGTAATCGAAATGTTCGATAATTCTTGAACGAATGATATCGTCGTTCTCACCGATACCAGCTGTAAATACGATGGCGTCAACACCGTTCATAACGGCGATGAAACTTCCGATGTATTTAACTACGGAATGAGAAAATACTCTTAAAGCCAAGTCAGCACGTTTGTTACCAGCTTTTGCAGCCTCGTCAAGATCACGGAAGTCAGAAGAAACACCGGAAATACCAAGAACACCGGATTTCTTATTTATGATATCCATAACCTGCTCAAGAGAAAGGTTCTCTTTGTGAGCGATGAATTCGATACAAGTAGGGTCGATATCACCAGAACGTGTACCCATTACAAGACCCTCTAATGGAGTAAGACCCATAGAAGTATCTACACATTTTCCACCATCAACAGCGGAGATGGAAGAACCATTACCAAGGTGACATACAACAATCTTTAAGTCTTCAGGTTTTTTACCAAGAATCTCAGCAGCTCTTAAAGAAACATATTTATGAGATGTTCCGTGGAAGCCGTAACGACGAACAGCGTATTTCTCATAGTACTCATATGGAAGACCATAGATGTAAGCTTCTGGTGGCATAGTCTGATGGAAAGCTGTATCAAATACACCAACCATTGGAGTTGTAGGAAGAAGCTCTTTACAAGCAGCAACACCAACTAATGTAGGAGGGTTGTGAAGAGGAGCTAAGTCGTTACAAGATTCTACTGTCTTTAATACTTCTTCTGTAAGTAATGTGGAACAAGCAAATTTCTCACCACCATGTACCATACGATGTCCAACAGCATCAATTTCATCGATGGATTTTAATACACCATTTTCAGGGTCTGTTAACTGTTTTAATACAAGTTCAACAGCCTGACGATGTGCAGGCATTGCAGCTTCGTACTTAATCTTATCCTGGCCGGCCGGCTGATAAGTTAAAACACCATCGATACCGATTCTTTCACATAAACCTTTTGCGAGAACGTGTTCTGTCTCAGAATCAATAACCTGATATTTCAGGGAAGAGCTACCGCAGTTAATTACTAAAACCTTCATTTCATATCTCCTTTTTGTATAATTATTTATTACGAAACGCCAAATTTCGCTTATTTTATTTTGCTAGGCATATTATAGCTTGTTTTTTTTATCTTGAAAATGTACTTATTCAGCTTATGATGGAGTTTTTTTGTTATTTCGGCACTTTTTTTTGAGTTTTGATAGGTAATTGTATTTCATAATAAACAATAAATGATTTTGTTTGAAAGTTAACATGATTAGACAAAAATATAAAAATGTCCAAAAAAATCAAAAAAAATTCATCAAAAAACGATAAAAAATAGTAAGAAATACAAAAAATAGGAAGATTGCTGTTTCGTTTGTTTTCGGTTATAATATGGACAAAGATAAGCAGATTTATCCGCTTACAGCAAGAATACTCCGACCTCTAAGGTGGGAGATGAATTGCATTCAGGTAGAAATAAAAGGAGAAAGGAGTTCATTTATGAAAGTAGCGGGAATTATCGCAGAGTATAATCCATTTCACAAAGGACACCAATATCATATAGAAGAAACACGGAAAAAAACAGGGGCAGATTATGTTGTTGTAGTTATGAGCGGGGACTATGTACAGCGTGGAGAACCGGCAATTGCAGATAAATATATGCGAACCCGGATGGCGCTTTCTGGCGGAGCAGACTTGATTATTGAAATGCCGGCAATCTATGCGACAGCCAGTGCCGAATATTTTGCTACAGCAGGGATTGGGATTCTTGATCAATTAGGCTGTGTCGATTATCTTTCCTTTGGAAGCGAATGGGCAGAAGTAGAAGATTTTTCGGCATATGCGACTTTATTTCTTGAAGAATCGGAAGAATATAAACAGATTTTGCAGGAACAATTAAAATCGGGAAAAAGTTTTCCAGAAGCGAGAGCTTTCGCAGCGGGAAATTTATTATTCGATTCGAAACCAGAAAAAGCAATAGAATTTTTAAAAGAGCCAAATCACATTTTAGGCTTGGAATATATCAAAGCATTAAAAAGAAGAAATTCTTTGATCAAGCCAGTTGTTATTAAAAGAAAAGGAAATCATTATCATGAAAATAAACTGACAGAAAACTATTCCTCCGCAACAGCAATCCGCCAGGAAATGTACCATTTTTATAGAAACTTCAGTAGAAAAAATCCGTATAATACAGAAACTTGTAATAGCAGAAAATGTGGAAATACGGGAAAAAATACCAATAACAGAGTCAGCAATATCTATAATAATACTTATAACAAAGAAAAAGAAGCCCCCCGGGCATTTGAAAAAGCACTTTGTGGAGAATATCTTCCTTTTATAGAAGGATTTTTACAGAATAACTTTGTGACCTGGGAAGATTTAATGCCCTATCTTGACTATACGTTTCTTCTGAAAAATAAAGTAATTGGCAAATACTTTGGAATGAATCTTGATTTAGCAAGAAGATTTCAAAATATTTATGAGCCAGGACTTTCTTTCGAAGATTTGATAGAAGGCCTTCACGCCAGACAGATTACGGATGCGGCATTGAGAAGAGTTCTTTTGCATATCGTACTTCACATGAAATACTATCCATTCTTAGAAGAAGCCAAAGACATTCCGGTACCATATGCAAGAATATTAGGCTTTTCCAAAACCGCTTCTCCCCTGCTAAAAGAAATACGTCAAAACGCCACTTTAGATATCATCCAACGTCCTGCAGAGGGCAAAAAACTTTATTCCAACAGTTCGGCACAGGCACAGATTTACAGTATAGATATACGAACCGCAGACTTGTACGAACAGATTGCTGCCAGAAAAGCAGGAAGAAAACCAATCAGCGAATATAAACGCCAGCAGGTGATACGGTGAAATTTGGTTTGCCGCAGGCAAGGAGATGCCCGCAGCAATTACTATAAAAAATAACTGTGGAGAATTTACCGAAATCGAGTTATACTATGTTCTATATAAAAAGACAGCAAAGAAAATGCAAAATAGAAAGCGAGGTCGATTATGTATAATGCAGGATTGATTTTAGAAGGCGGTGGAATGCGCGGTGTATATACAGCCGGTGTATTAGATGCCTTTTTAGATGCAGGAATTGAATTTTCCAGTGTATATGGAGTATCTGCCGGAAGCTGCCATGCATGCAGCTACCTTTCTAAACAGAGAGGAAGGGCATTTCGAGTAAATGTAGATTATCTTGATGACCCGAATTACTGTGGAGCAAAAACATTTTTGAAAACAGGAAATATTTTTGGGCCAGAGATGCTTTATGAGCAGATTCCAGATGTGTTAGATCCATTTGATCATCAGGCATTTTTGAATTATCCAGGTAAGTTTTATGCAGTAGTTACTGATGTGGAAACAGGAGCTGCAAGATATTTAAGAGTGCGAGATCTTAGAAAGCAGATGTGGATGATTCGTTCATCAAGTTCGTTGCCATTAGTTTCTAAGACAATCGTTGTAAAAGGACATAAGCTTCTTGATGGAGGAATTGCTGACAGTATTCCGATTCGTAAATCAATAGAAGATGGCAATGAGAAGAATGTTGTCATTCTCACAAGAGACCACGGATATCGTAAGGCGCCGAATAAGCTGATGCCGATTATGCGTCTTCGTTATCCAAAGTATAAAGAATTTCTTCATGCTATGGAGACAAGACATGTCCGTTATAATGAGACAATAGATTTCTTAGAAGAACAGGAAAAAGAGGGAAAAGTCTTTATCATTCGTCCGGAAGCAAAAGTGGAAGTAGGAAGAATTGAAAAGGATAAGGCCAAACTTACGGTCCTTTATAAACAGGGACTTCATGACGGAGAAAAGGCAATAGAGGCAATGAAAGAATATTTGGAGAAATAGTCGGCGTGTTTTAAATGTTTTTTACATCTTGTAATCTTTTACAGGAAACTAATTTTATAAACACGCTCTGGAAATTCTTTTTATTTTCTGGTAGACTAAAAGACAAATATAACTCAAGTATAACTGTAGAAAGGATTGGAAATTATGAGCAAGAAAAAAGTAGTAATAGCCCTCGGACACCGAGCATTAGGAACAACAATGCCAGAACAGTACAAAGCAACAAGAAATACAGCCAAGGCAATTGCAGATTTAGTAGAAGCAGGGGCAGACGTTGTTATATCCCACAGTAATGCACCACAGGTTGGAATGATTCATACAGCGATGAACGAATTCAGTAAGGATAGAGAAGACTATACACAGGCGCCTATGTCCGTATGTTCTGCTATGAGTCAGGGATATGTTGGATACGATTTACAGAATGCGATTCGTGCCGAACTCTTAAAAAGAGGAGTATATCGCCCAGTATGTACAATTATCACACAGGTAATGGTAGACCCTTATGATGATGCATTTAATGAGCCAGTTAAAGTTATCGGAAGACTTCTTTCGAAAGAAGAAGCAGAGCAGGAAGAAAAACATGGAAACTATGTTACAGAAGTAGAGGGCGGTTATCGAAGAATTGTAGCAGCTCCAAAGCCACAGGGAATTATCGAGATTGATTCTATCAAAGCGCTTTCTGACCAGGGACAGGTAGTTATCGCCTGCGGCGGTGGCGGAATTCCAGTGTTAGCACAGGGAGTAGAACTACATGGTGCCAGCGCAGTTATTGAGAAAGACTATGCCAGTGGAAGAATGGCAGAACTGTTGAACGCAGACGTATTCATGGTTTTAACAAGCGTAGAGAATGTCTGTGTTGGTTACAATACAGAACAGGAATCTCCATTAGAGCATATTACTGTAGCAGAAGCACAGAAATACATCGATGAAGGTCAGTTCGAGCCAAATACAATGCTTCCAAAGATTGAAGCAGGTGTTTCTTTCCTTGAAAAAGGCAATGGAAGAAAGGTAATTATTACATCAATTGATAAAGCTTTAGAAGGCTATCTGGAGAAAACCGGAACAATTATTGAATAACTTCTGGTTTGCGTAGCAGGAGAGACGCCCACAGAGAATATTATATTCTCTGTGGGCTTTATTTTGCTTCAGGAGTTCGTCTGCCTTGCAGTCTCACAAATCAGAATTCAGGACATAATTTTTTCATATTTCTTTTTGCCGCAGGCAAGAAAGATGCCCGCTGGGAATAAAATAAGCCATATGTGTGATTTTTGCCGTTGTGAGAAGTAATATCATAGTATACCCTCGTAACTCCGAAACCACACATATGGTTTATTTTATTCCCAGCGGTCTGTCTTTGGCTGTTGAAGTAAAAAATCATGCTAGAGCATTTTTCAAACACGCTCTGGAGGATTGGAAAATTTTCCAGAAGACTGTGGTTTTCAGAAAATGAGATATGAAACAGAAAAATAAGGAAAATTTCCAAGAAATCTGTGAGTAGTAATTGAATTTATAAAAAGCTATAATAAAAAAGAGTATATTAAAAAACAATAAAATATTCTCCGGCTGGTGAACTCGTAAAAATGTCAGAAAACTATAAAAAAGATATGGATAGACATTTTCTGTCTGCCTGAATCCGTATAATAACGGAAAGAAAGGTGGAAGAGAATGTTCATGTGGCATGTGGGAGATATAGCTGAAAAGAAAAAATGTAAAACAGGACAACACGAAAAAATGGCAATATTTAACGAGAACAACCCAGACAGTTACCGTTCTATATACGGTTCCTTATTTTCTGAATTTGGGGAAGAAATAACTACAAAAATACATAAGGCATATGCAGGACGGCAGATTTCCTTTCCGAAAAAGTTGTACACAGAAGAATATATCAATTATTATGTGCAGAAAAATAAAACGGAAAAGTCTCCAGCAGTAATGGCAGATGAACTCGAATGCACCGAACGTATCGTAAGACGGCACATGAAAGAAAGCCGTGATATGGAGTCGGAACAGTTTGAACAATCTGTCAAAACTATCAGCAGATACCGCCCGGTATATAATGAGCTTTATTTAGAATTTGGGGAAAAAATAATGAAAGAAATCTATGTCCTATACAGAGGACATCAGATTTCCTTTCCGAAAAAGCTCTATACCGAAAACTACATTATGCATTATGTAAAAGAACACATGTGGGATATGACCGGTTCCGAGCTGGCAAAAGAACTGGGATATACCGAACGAAGAATCAGCCAGCTCATAAAAAGTATCACGGACAGGCAGGAAAAAAGCTGATAACCAGCAGGCACATTTTGATACTATCAATATGAAAGGTGATATTAATAGTATCCGATATTATAAATAATATGAATGGTACCTGGTGCCATATAATATTATTCATGTGGATAGAATATTAAACGGATATTATATCACAGTGGATAGAATATTAAACGGATATTATATCACAAATGAATTTCTAAAAACTTCTTAATAGGAAATGGAATCTTTTTCACGCTCCTGCTGTTCAAGAAGAACATCAATAATCTTATTCACAGACAACAGTGTGGAAGGGGAACATTGAGAAAGCTTATTCGCAATTTCTGAATCAATCATGCGATCCTTTTCAACATAAGGGGTATCCATCAGAAAAAAGTTCAGATCCATATCAAGAGCATAAGCAAGCTTTAAAAGAAGAGACAGAGAAACCTTAGTCTGGCCAGTCTCGATATGACTCATATGATTATTGGAACAGCCGATAACCTCACCGAGTTCTGCTTGCGTATATCCTTTATCAATCCTAGCCTGTTTCACACGTTGTCCAATTCTTTCAAAATCAATTTCCGGCAGCATGATAGACATTCTGTTCTCCCTTTCTATATTTCAAATAATTCAAAAAAATTAACCATATGATTCACAATTGAATAATGGTAAAATATTTCATTTTTAATTATATCTTAAGCAGAAAAACTGAAAAACAAACTATAAAAGCAGATTGCACTAAAAAATCCAATATGGTATAATTTTTTTGGAGAAATAAATTGAAAAATAAGTATTAGAGGGGAAATTATCAGAAAATGGTCACAAAACGAACCGAAGAGATAAAAAACGACAAAATCCAGAGAATTCTGGGAATTTACACCAAACTTATAGAGGGAAAGACCGTAAAAAAGGAAGAAGAAGTGCAGCGTTATAAGGTCAATCCCCGAACCATCCAACGGGATATTCAGGATATCACCGCCTTTTTAGAAAGAGACGATTTAAATACTGGCATAATCAATTCTATCATCTATGATACCAAAGCCAGAGGGTATCGTCTCCAATATAATAATGTCTATAAACTATCCCCACAACAAATATTGGCAATCTGCAAAATACTCTTAGATAGCAGAGCTTTTGTAAAAGAAGAAATGACAGAAATCATCGACAAGCTCATCCATTCCTCTGTCGTCAAAGACGACCAACCGCAAGTGGAAAAACTCATTCAGAATGAAGAAGAGCACTATGTCGAACTCCAGCACAAAACCCGATTCCTTAACAAAATGTGGGACATCGGCCAGGCTATACAAAACCAGAACTACATCGAAATCGAATATAAACGAGGCGACAACGAGATAAAAAAACGGAAACTAAAACCAGCAGCAATTATGTTCTCCGAATTTTACTTTTATCTGACCGCCTTCATTGATGACAAAAATCTATGTGAGAACTTCGATGTAGCCAATGATCCGTTTCCAACCATCTATCGAATTGACCGCATTCAGAATTTAAAAATTCTCGACGAACACTTTCGAGTACTCTACAGCAGCCGATTCGAAGAAGGTGAATTCCGCAAACGAGTCCAGTTCATGTATGGCGGGAAGCTTCAAATCGTACGCTTTAAGTATAAGGGACCGTCTATCGAAGCCATACTTGATCGATTGCCAACTGCAAAAATCGAAAAACACGAAGATGGAGTGTATACGGTAAAAGCTGAGGTGTTTGGCAAAGGGATAGAGAGATGGATACGAGGACAGGGGAATGCTGTGGAGATCATAAAGTAGATAAATATAAATGATTTTTATAAAGGAGGAACAAAAATGTTTGGAAAGAAGAAAAGAATGAGGGAAGAACAGAAGAGACAGGAACAATTAGAATTAAAACGGCAGGTTAAAAGTTTTGCATGGTATGCTGCAAAAGATTTCTTGTTAAATGGTGGTCAGGGAATAAAGAATGACATAAAAGAGTATAATGATAGATTAACTAACGAAAGGTATAAAGAACTAAGAGAAAAATGTTTGAATGAAAAACATAAAAAAAGTTAATATGTTATCTTTAAGATGTAAGATGACTAGAAATGGAAAATATTTTAAAAAATAAAAATCTGAAAAATAGTCCAATATTTTATGGTGAAATATTGGACTATTATATATAAATGATATAAAGGAAAGTGCGAAGAGATGAATAAAGTAAGCTTTAAGATGACGATTTCAAAGATTATTTCAATAAAAGTGGGTAGCGTATTAAGTGGAATGATTGATGATGGAAAGATTGAAGTAGGAGATAAAGTAGAATTTGAAAATCAGGAAGGAAAACAAGAACTTGAAATTGTAGGAATATCGAATAATGATGAAAAAAAGCGAGTGAGTCATGCTGAAAAGGGTCAAAATATAGCGTTGTTAATTAAAGTAAAACAATGTGAGGAAATAGGTTTAGAGGAAGGAATGTCAATTTATATATCAGAAGAATCAGATGAGGATTATTTTAATGATTTATTTGGTGATTTGGAAGATGAAGAAGTAGTAGATTATGAAGAAGTCAATCATGAAGAAAATGAAGAACATGAAGAAAATTGTTTACAGAATGAAAATGCAATAAGGGTCGTTATTGTTTATTCAGATAAACTGGAGTCTATTTCTGTAGGTGAGACATATATGGAAGATATAGAAATAATTAGAGGAATGCCTATTAAAAACTGGTTTATGGAAACGAAAGACAGGAGTGGGTGGAGAGGTCTGATTAGAGAAATCCGTGAGATGGTAGATGATGAGAATATAGATTTGAATTTTGAATTTCGTGGACCACAGGAGAGTAAGAGAATATTTGAAGAATGCATTTCTGAATTTGGACTTGGGAATAAAGCAGATGGAATGAGTAAAGATGTAATTGCAAAAAAAAATTTAAAAGAAGCAGAGAAAGCAGAACATAGAGGATTGCATGAAAAAGCATTTGATTATTATCTAAAAGCAGCGGAATTGGGTGAATTGCCAGAAGCACAGTATAAGATAGGAGAATATTATTACGATTTTTGTGAAGGAGAGGATAAGTTAGAATTTGATTTAACAGAAGAAGAAGCGATTGGCAAAGCGATGGAATATTATGAAAAGGCAGCCAACCAGGGAAATGCAAATGCACAATATCAATTGTATACAATCTTTTATGACGGATATTATGTAGATGAAGATGAGGAAGAAGCGTTTAAATGGGGGATGAAGGCAGCTAATCAGGGAATGAAGGAAGCGGAGTATGCAATCGGAGATGCTTACAGGTTTGGGGAATTAGGAGAGGAGAATGATGAAGAGGCGATAAAATGGTACGAAAGAGCTGCTGAACATGGTTTAGCAGAAGCTCGTACTACATTGGGAGATATTTATGAAAGAGGTGGTTTAAATGTTCAAAAAAATTATAAAAAAAGTTTTGAATATTATATGCAAGCTGCGAAAGAGGGGGTTATGTCCAGATTAACAAGTATAGCAGATGCTTATATGAAAGGTCGGGGAGTAGAAAAAGATGAGGATAAAGGGATTGAATGTTATATAAAAGCAGCGGATAATGGTTCTGTAGAAGCTCAGTATATATTGGGAAGACATTATGAGACTAAAGAAAAAAATATGCAGGAAGCAGTAAAGTGGTATACAAAGGCTGCTGAAAATGGTGCGGCAGTTGCCCAATATATTTTAGGAAGATATTATGAAGAGAAAGAAAAAAATATACCACAGGCTGTTGAATGGTATATGCGGGCAACAGAAAATGGACATATGGATGCGAAACTTAGAATGAGAAGCCATTATGCTAAAGAAATGATTGAGTGGTATAAAAAAGAAGCATTAAATGGAAACGAGGAAGCAGAACGCAAAATTATAGAATGTTATAAATATGGACGGGGAGTTACTAAAAATAAAGAGGAAGCCTTTAAGTGGGAATTAAAACGAGCGGAACGAGGAGACGCAGAAAGTCAGGAAGAAGTAGCAATATTATATTGGGAAGGAAATGGTGTAGAAAAAAATAAGGAAGAAGCAGAAAAATGGATGCGAAAAGCTGCAGCGCAGGGAAATGAATCGGCAATTAGTTTCATAAATATGGTTTTGAAAAGGTGAATATAAATGGAAAATATGTTGGATACAAAAAGTTATGATGAACTAAATACAGCATTGTCTTTAGCACAGCATACCGTATACAAAAGATATTTGCCACAATTACAGGAATATGCGGCAGTAAAGCCTTCGCAGATATTATTAGATGAAACGGTAGAAGAATGTAGTAGATTTTTTCAGTTAGAAGAATTGGCATGTAAAAAAGGTGAAGATTTACTTCAGAAATTATCTACAGTATATCATGCAAGTATGTCTCTTGGATGTAATTTAATTGTTATGGTTGATGTTCCGAAAATAGATGCTCCAGCAAATATTTATGTAGGTGTTAGGAATAGCGGAGAAAATGCGGAAGCAAAAAGAAATCTTGGAACATCTTTTAGGACTTTAAAGAATGGAATGAAAAGTAATTTTCCGGGAACGAAGTTTCATGACATTCCGGCACAAAAAAATATGCCTGAGTTAGTAAATGATATATTTGGAAATTCAGTAAAATATATTTCTTCTGTATCGTGTGTTGCGGCAGTCAGAGATAAGTCAAAAACAGAAAATAAATCTTTTATTCAAGGATTGGAACGTTTTATTGACACAATGCGTGGAAATACTTATACAGCAATATTTATAGCAGAGCCGTTAACAACAAGGGAACAGAGTGAGATTCGGAATGGGTATGAAGAGTTATATAGTTCCTTATCTTCCTTTGAAAAAAGTGTTTGGTCTTATAATGAAAATATAAGTAGGGCAGTTACGGAAAGTCTAAGTAAAGGTATATCGCAATCTATTACAGATGGAACAAGTCATACACAGTCTCATACAAAAAGTTTAGGAATTAATATTGGAGGGAATACATCGAGAAATGTTTCTGCTTCGAAAGTTATAACAAAGACTAGCCCCAATAAGATAGCATTGGCTGGAAGAGCTATCTCTATGGCGGGTTCGGTACTTACTGTGGTTGGTACTGCATTCCCAATTGTAGCGCCAATCGGAGTTGGAGCAGGTATAGTTGGGGGAGTGATGCAAAAAGGAGCTGAGGGATTTTCTAAAGCAGAGAGCATTATAAATACTGTGGGAAAATCAATGGGGGTAAATGGTGGAATTAATGCAGGATATTCAACAACTACCTCAGATAGTACAACACATTCTGAGACAAATACTAATTCAGAGACGAGAACAAAAGGGCTGTCCAATACAAAAGGGCAGGGTAGAACTCTTCAAATTGAAAATATCAATAAGCCAATTCAGGAAATGTTACAACGGTTAGAAGAGCAATTGAAGAGAACAAGAGAATGTGAAGATTATGGCGCATATTCCTGTGGGGCATATTTTATGTCTGGCAAGCAGGAAAGCAGTCTTCTTGCAGCAAATACATATCATGCACTTATGATTGGAGAGGGGTCTTCGGTAGAAAGTGGAGCAATTAATTTCTGGAATGGAGCAGATGAAGAGAGTGTACCGAAAATAGATGTCATGAAAGAGTATCTTCGTCGTTTTACGCATCCGATTTTCGCAGTTCCGATTACTGCGGAGAGAGAAGAATGTATGACTTATACACCTGGAACGATAGTCAGTGGTCTGGAATTGCCATTACATTTAGGAATGCCTACTCGTTCTGTCTATGGATTGCCTGTTATGGAACATGCCGAATTTGGTCGTAATGTGACAGAAAAGAAAGTTTTTTCTGTAGGTGATGATAGAAAAATCAATATAGGAAAGATTTATCACATGGGGCAGGTGGAGAAAAAATCAGAGGTAAAGTTAAATGTGGCGGAATTGACAGCACATACCTTTATTACAGGTTCAACAGGTGCAGGAAAGTCCAACACAATTTATAAAATGCTAGAACAGCTAAATGAAGGGGATGTAAAGTTCCTTGTAGTAGAGCCTGCGAAGGGTGAATATAAGGATATAACGGCATTTGGTGGGAAGAGTGATGTGACTGTTTACGGAACAAATCCGAAAGTAAAAGAAACAGAGATGCTCCAGATTAATCCATTTAGTTTCACTAAAGAAGTCCATGTTCTTGAACATTTAGATCGCTTAGTTGAAATTTTTAATGTATGTTGGCCAATGTATGCAGCAATGCCAGCCATTTTAAAAGATGCGATAGAAAGAGCGTATGAAAAAGCTGGATGGGATATGGAAATGTCAGAAAACAAATATGATGATAATCTATTCCCTACTTTTAAGGATGTATATGAGCAGATAAGAGAAGTTTTGATAGAAAGTGAGTATTCTGCTGATAATAAAGGAGATTACACCGGTGCATTAGTTACCCGTCTTCGCTCATTAACAACTGGAATAAATGGCCTTATTTTTAATGCGGATGAGATTAGCATGGAGGAACTGTTTGATACGAATGTAATAGTAGATTTAAGCAGGATTGGTTCAACAGAAACCAAGTCATTGATTATGGGACTTCTTGTTTTGAAACTGCAGGAGTACAGAATGGGAGCTTCCGAGGCGAATCAGCATTTGAAACATGTTACTGTTCTTGAAGAAGCTCACAATTTATTAAAGCGAACTTCATCGGAACAATCAAGTGAATCAGGAAATTTACTTGGAAAATCTGTAGAAATGTTAGCAAATTCTATTGCGGAGATGAGAACATATGGAGAGGGCTTTATTATTGCAGATCAATCTCCGGGACTTTTAGATATGTCTGTAATTCGTAATACGAATACTAAGATAATTCTCAGATTACCAGATTATGAAGATAGAGAGCTAGTTGGTCGCGCAGCAGGATTAAATGACGAACAAATTGTAGAGCTTGCGAAATTGGATAATGGTGTGGCTGCGATTATGCAAAGTGACTGGTTAGAGCCTGTACTTTGCCAGGTAGATAAATACGAGAGAGAATATGATTGGATGGAAGAATATGAGCAGTCAAACAAAGCAAATGATTCCTTAAAGAAGCTTTCTGTAGAGAAAGAATTGCTGAATTGCATAATGAATAATGAACTTTATCGTAAAAATGACAGAGTAGATATTAAAAAGTTAAAAGATAAAGTGATTCATTCTAAATTAGAAACGCCTATAAAATGTGATTTTATGGAATATATTTGTTCTGAATCAAGAAATTTTCGTAAACCATTTCAAAAATTACTTTTTGACTTTTTTCATGCAGAAAGTGCAATAGAGAATGCTAAAAAATGTACAGAATTAGAGAAATGGTTAGGAAAAGTAATAGATTCCCTTTCTCCATCTGTACAATCTTTTGAAACGGAGCAGATTAATTTGTTGCTAGGATTGATTGTGGCAGAAAAGGTTGAAAGAGATGTCCGATATGAAGAAGTTTATAATCGTTTTACAGAACTCTATATAAAAGGAGGGAAAATTGTATAATGATGGAGTTTGGACGGACAAAAATAACAGAGGTAACAGCTAGGGAAATTTCTAAAAAAGAAATCAGTGGATTTAATGAAATTAAATCAGAGCTATCATTAGGTAAAGAAAATTGTGATAATTTCTGGGATAAGCTTTTTGATTCTGAACTTGATTCAGATAAAATAAGAGATATTACGGAAAAAGCTGCTGATAAAATTGAACAACAGAAAATAGAAGGAGAGATAAAAGAAATATCAAAAGAGTACATAGAAGATTTAAAGAGTAAATCCATATGTCCGGAGACTATCTCCGATAGGATAATGGAAGTGTCAGAATTAAAGAAGATAATGCCAGAAGAAAATGCAGAAATGAGGGAAGAATTTAGTGTAAAGAAAAATAATCTGAAAAGAGAATGGGAAGAAAAATATGAACGACAATGGCCTAAATATGAACATGATATCTATTCGGCAAACGGCAAATTGATTCGAAAAGCAGGAAATGATTATGATGCACATCATATTAAGCCTTTGTGTATGGGTGGAAAAAATGAAGTGGATAATATCACGCCGTTGAATGCGGAAGTTCATTATGATAAGCAAGGAGTCCATGCTCCAGATAGTCCATATAGTAAATTGAATGAAAAACTAGGAGGATTGACTTGATGGAAGTGAAGGAGTATTTAAATCGGTTAGATAAGATGGATATAGATTCTGAAAAAGTAGAGGAGATTCAAAAAATATATAATACGAAACTTCCTGAAAGTGTAAAAAAAATTATTTCAGGAGTAGCAGAAACAATATTTTTGAATAATGATTACAGAGTATTATCTATAGAAGAAATCAAGGATGCAGAAAAAGATTTACATGTTGCTTTTAAAATAAAAGGTATTGTTCCCATTATGGACTGTGGAGAAAATGATTTTATTGTTTATCATTTTAAAGAAAATTACTGGTCAAAATTTAATATTATTGATGAGGTAGAATTTGGGAAAAAGGAAACTTTACGAGAAGTATTATTATAAATGAAAATAAGAAATGAGAGGAAATTCAAGTATGAAATTATTGTGGGAAAGTAAAAGAGCATGGCTGTTGCCATATATAATAATGTGGCTTATAACAGGTGGATTATATTATTTTAAATGGGATAATGTGACTTTTAGAACAATTGGTTTAATGATAGGGGTAATACAGCTTATTATATTAATAGAGTTTATATTGATTGTTCTGTTTAAGTGGATGACAGCCTGTAGAATGATAGGTTTCCTAGTGTTTTTAGGAAGTACAATATATTTGGGGGTAAATAAATATTTAAGTAAATGGTACGTGATAATACCGGTTTTTTTGTTTTTAACAATATATTTCTTATGGAACTTAGGAGGAGTAAAAAACTGTATTATGGCGAATGCTTACAAAAATGTATTAGATTCGCGAGTTAAAAATGGCAGAGAAATGTATGATTTATATTCAACAGGAGTAGATGTATATAATGATACTAATAATCTTACTATTTTTGGAAAAGCAAGAACGAAAAAGAAACCAAAATGGGAGAAAATGGAGTTTTCAGAAAGCGGATTGGAAATGTTTGGACTTATCAATGCGATTTTTGGAATAGATACAGATAAGTGGCAAAATAATGTGGAAAAACTTACAAGAATTAATTCGAGATTGCTAGATAAGAATCAGGCAATAGTTTCTAATTTAAATATTAGAGAAGAAAAGAATTCATTAGAAAGAATTGTGGGGAAAAACAATAAGATGAAAGTAGATAATCATGGATTAGATAAACAAATATCGGTGCTGGAGAAAAAGAGAAGGAAAGGATTGAAAAAAGAAAGAAAAATACTGAAAAGACGTTTGTAAGTTTATAATATATAAGTATAATATAGGAGGATAATATAATGAAAAGAAAAAACGAAATGGTTGTTACAAAACCTGAAAAAAATTATGGAATGAGACTTTCCAGAGGAGATAGTAGTATAGAAATGTCTCCTGAGATGACGGGTCAAATTTATGCAGAACTGATAAGTTTGGGAACCGAGTTGGTTAAAGAGACTGGAAGAGTTACGGTTGAATATTTTAAACAGCAGTCAGAAATATATTATGGACAATTAAATGCGTATGTTAGCACACAGTCATTAAGAAGTGAAGAACGAAGAGAGCTGTTACGACAACTAGATAAATTAACGGATCATTATGTTGATTTGATTAGTCAGGAAGAAGATTTTGTTAAAAAAGAGGAACTTCAAAAGGTTTATGCCAATATGGCATCGGTACATTCTAAATTATACATAGATGCTCTTAATGCAGATAATCAGACTCAAATGCCAGAAAAACCAAATCTGTTAAGTGGTCTGAGAGGATTATTTTCCAGAAATAAGAAATAAAAATATGTATACAGAATAATGACACTGCAAAACAATATATTGTTTTGCAGTGTCATTATTTTTATATAAGAAATTCTATATTAAAGGTCGTTATTTACATAATGGTTAAATAACATATCTGTAATAGTAAAAAATGCCTTATTAGAAGGAACAGTAATATGTTTTCGAGTATGCACTTCATCAATAACAAAAGGTTGAAGAAGTTTTGATGCAAAAGAATGTTGGTTTGAGGAGGCAAACATATCCATTAACAATTTTGAGTTTTGGTTAAGCTGGATGTTGAGATTTGAAATAACAATTTCCAGTTCAGATTTAGTAAGTAAATAATCAAATGCATAAACTTCTAATTCTGCATTTATAATCTGTAACATTTCTTCGGCATCATCTAAAATAAAAGAATCGAGAACTTTGTTTGCTACATTACCAGCAATGGTTCCGCCAGCAACAGAACCAACAACACCACCAACGATAGTTCCACCTACAGGAAGAACTGCTGATCCGATTGCTGCACCAGCCAGCCAACCGCCAGAACCGCCAATGGCGGTAGAGGCAGTAGAAGTTATATTTTTAAATAATTGTTTTCCAGATATTTTGCCTTGAAACATTCGTGTTATATCTGCCGAAGAAAGAACTAAAGTGGATATTCCAGTGCTAATAGCGGTTCCACGTAAAAGTTTGGCAGCACTTTTCATAGCAGCAGCACCATATATATTTGAGCCTGGGCCTCTAAAAGCATTGATTAAAGTAGCAGAAGCATTGGGTCCCATAGCAGAAACAAGAGCTTCCGAACTTCCGACTAAGGCATTATTTAATCCTGCTTTAGATAATTGACTGGAAAGAACGGTAGTTAGAAAAGTAGTACCGCCTACTGTTAAACCGGATTGGGTTGCGACTTTTAGAGCGGTATCAAAATCCTCTCCCTGCCAGGTGGAGGTTGCAAATGTGATTATTGCAGTTATTCCAAATGCAGATGCAGAAGTAACAACACCGTTTATGGCATCATAGGATAAGGATTCAACAGTGCCTGCTTTTGCGATATTTTTTGCTTGTTCATAGGTGAAATGTCCTTTACGTATAATATTTTCAGCTTCAGAAGGGTCGGTTATTCCATCTACTTGTCCACGGCGTATTTTTTCTTTCATAGCTTGAACTGCAGAGTCATATTTATCAGAAGGCACTTCAATTTGCATTGGCTTATCGCCCTGCATATAACGAAATTTACCATGTCCATTATTTTCGAAACATTCATTGACACATTTAGAGCCACTTGCACAATATTTAGATTGGATATATACACCATCTACTATTCTATCAGCTCCATTTTTTGCGTTGTTGTCACCTAAAATTTTAGCCTTATGTCCAGTGAGTTTATCATATAAATTGTTTGCACGTTCTGCAGCAAAACCGTGTCCTTGTATAGCATGAAATTTTTCTTCGTCAAAAGATTTATTTACAATTCCATAATTTCCAACCCCAAGTCCACCAGCTACAGCGCCATAATTGTTTGAAAAATGATTTTGTTCTGAAAGATTATCAGAAAAAATGTTATCAAGATGCAGAGAAGAATCATTTCTAGTATGTGAAGACGCACTTTTCACAGAAAAATGGGTTTGAGTATTATAGAAATTACTTATTTCTAAAAATTGTTCATTGGCATATTCATGCATAAGGTCGTGTAAAAATAAAAGATTTAATCGGAAAGAAATAGGTGTTGCACTATGTTTTTCGTTGATTTGTTGATAAACGGTTTTCCATATAGACTCACGATCGAAAAATGAAAAGTCAAAAGTAGGTGTTAATTGCATAAGTATGGCATCAAAATCTGCATCGAGAGAATTTTTACACTTTAATATAAAATTCTGTTTTTTTTCGATAGTATTAAGAATAGGAAAAGTAATAAAAGTGGTTTTTCTAATAAGATTTTGAAAATCAGTTATAGCATCATTAAAAGTTATATAGTTGCTCATATGTACCATCTCCATTTATTATTAATATAGATAAGAATAACAAATTTAAATAAAAAATCAAGATAGACAGATTTTGTCTAAATTTAGGGATAACGTACATTGTAAAATATGTGTAGCTTTTATCACGAAATCAGCATAATTCATCAGAAAAACAACAAAAATAGAAAAATATGTGATAATATAATCGAAATTCCATTCCCTTTGTTTCAAGGCTGGCTTAGAAATGCAGTCTTTCTTTATAAATAAAGTAATAGCATGAGAAGCAAGATGGTGATGTGTGAATTTGGAGGTGTTTCGATGATTCGTCAGACAGGTTTAGCGCAGGCAATTGACATAGCAGGAAATCGTGCAAAGTACGATGAATGTGCAAAGAAGTTGCTGAGCTATAAGGCAATCATAGCGTGGATTTTAAAATCCTGTATAAAAGAATTTTCACAATACGAAGTGCAGTATATCTGCGATAACTGCTTAAAAGAAGAAGTAGAGGTATCAACCCATGCAGTACATCAGGATGAATTAGATAAGGATAAGAGATTGGGCGGAGACGAAAGAGTAGAGGGGATGAATACAGAATCCAACTCGATTCAGGAACATACGATATATTATGATATCCGTCTTCCAGCCTTTCTGCCAGAGAGCAACGAACGGGTTCGTTTGATTCTTAATCTCGAAATACAGTTAGATGATACACCGGGATATCCGATTGTAAAAAGAGGATTTTATTATTGCGAAAGAATGATTTCGGAGTAATATGGAACTGTGTTTGTAGATGAATATTATGAGAAGGTAGAAAAAGTCTACAGCATATGGATTTGTCCAGATCCGGCGAAAAAACGAAAGAATGGAATTTTTAAATATCACACGATAGAAGATATAAGGAAAATCAATTCTATAGAATGTATAAGAAGGATGTGATAAAATATATAAAAATAAGGAGGAGGAAAAGCAATGAAAAAAACAATGCACAATTACAGGAAACTTTTAAAGAAAAACCTAATGCTGGCTCTTATGTTTTGCCTGATTTTAGGAATAGGAATTTTTACAAATTCTGTACAGGTTAAGGCGGCAAATTCATTGAAGATTGGAAATATTCAGGCATATGGTGGAAGTCAGGTAGCTTTTGAGGCAACATTTAAAATGAATGGTTATCAGAAGATTGAAATTTACCGTTCGACTTCAGGCGGAGCATTTCAGTTAGTTGATAATTTCACAGAAGAAGGGGAGTTATGGAATACTTACAGTGAAGGCTGGTATACTGTAGGTAATAAGAAAAAGGTAACTTGCTATGCAGATAATACAAAGGTAGCTGGACAAGTAGTATTTGAAGATGATTCTGTTACTGTGGGAAATCGTTATTCTTATAAAGTAGTTCTCACCTGTTACGATGGAAGTAAAATTACGTCTGGAACGGTATCTGTTGCAGTAACATTAGATACAGCAGAGATTTTAAATATTTATTCTGCTGATGCGAAAAAAGTAAAGATAAAATGGCGTCGTGTTAGCAAAGCGCAAGGATATCAGATTTATCGTACAGAAGGTAAGAAATGGAAAGTAATTAAGACAATCAAAAGCGGTAAAAAGGTTACATTTGTAGATAAAAAGGTAAAGAAGAATAAGGTATACCGCTATAAAGTACGTGCTTACGGAACTGTGAAAGGTAAAAAGGTTTATGGCAATTTTGGATATGCATGTAAAGCATCATTGAAAAAGCCTACTGTAAAAGGAGCCTACAAAAAGGGCAGTATTTATGGCCCGGCACTTAATAACAATCAGTTAATGCAGGTTCGAAGAGTTGTTCAGAGTTTTAAAACAAACTATATCAAAAAAGGTATGAGCAACTATGAGAAAGCATTTATTGCATTTAATTATCTTAACCAGAATTGTAAGTATGCGACAAGAGGCTGGCAGTATAATGGAGCAAATACAGCTTGGGGAGCATTGGTATATGGTGAAGCACAGTGCTCTGGATATGCAAGAGGGATGAAAGCTTTATGCGATGCCATTGGAGTACCATGTTATTATGTTCATGCCAATAAAAAGGCATTAAATCCAAGCCATCAATGGAACCAGGTGAAAGTGGATGGAAAATGGTATATTGTCGATGCTCAGAGCGGATATTTTCTGGCAGGCAGCAAAACCTGGAGAAATGAAATTGGAATGTCATGGGATACAAAGGGACTTCCTAAATGTAGTGGAAGTAATCATAAACGAGGAGGATTTTACGGTATTTAGTTATTATTTAATTAAATAGAGCAGTCTTCTACATCAGCAGGATATTTCTTCACAGAAAGGTAGAGAATTTGTAAATTCCAAGTATAATGATATAAAACGAGTATATTCCATATGGGTTTGTATAAATATGTCGCAAAACTGTATGAATTATATTCATTTAACACAGGAAAGTGTAGTCGGTACTTATCAGTGGAAAGTGACATTAGAAAGGATGTGGGGCAGAACAGATAAGTGATTTATTAGATATGGAAGTTGAGCAGGTACGGGAAATTATAGAGAATGAGTAATCCAATCTAATAGATAAAAAAGAAACCGACATAACGCCGGCTTCAAAAGAGAGGAAAGTATGAAAAAATCTATCAAAAATCTGTTGTTGTTTTTGATGGTTTTATGATACTGGAAATTTGTGAACAGGTTGTGAGCAAAGAATGAAGATAATCTGACGAAAAAGAAATTGCTGACGTTTTTCTGTAAGAAATAGAATAGGTCAGCAGTATCAAAAGAAACCTATAACGAAATAGTGTCAAAAGTGGACCGTTGGGTTTGGCAAATCATATAAAAGTGAGTGTCAAATCTAACGGTCGTTTTTTGTGATACGGAAAGGAAAAGAATCATGGGAAAGATTTATGGGTATGTGCGAATTTCAACTAAGAAACAAAACATGGAGAGACAGATTCGGAATATTCAAAAAGAGTATCCCGAAGCGGTCATTATAAAAGAAGTGTATACAGGAATAAAGTTTCAAGGCAGAAAGGAATTAAATAAACTGATAAAGCAATTAAAGGCGGGGGATACCGTAGTGTTTGACTCAGTATCAAGAATGAGTCGTGATGCAGAAGAAGGGTTTCAAGTATATCAAGATTTATATAAGAAAGGAATAGAGCTTATTTTCTTAAAAGAGCATCACATTGATACAATGACATATAAAGCGGCTCTGCATAATGGGATTCCGCTTACAGGAACAAATGTGGATTATATTTTAGAAGGAGTTAATAAATATCTGATGTCATTAGCAAAAGAGCAGATAAGGCTTGCGTTCTTACAGTCACAAAAGGAAGTTACGGATTTGCGGCAAAGAACAAAGGAAGGAATTGAGACAGCCCGGATAAATGGCAAGCACATAGGTTTAGCATCGGGAACAAAGCTTGTTACAAAGAGATCCATCGAATGTAAGGAAAAGATTCAGAAATATAGCAGAGATTTTGATGGGATGCTGAGTGATAAAGAGTGTATACAGCTTATTGGAATTGCACGAGGAACGTATTATAAATATAAAAGAGAAATAAAAGACGGAATTTGTTAAAAGTAGATTATGCAATTAAAATTATCATAGCAGGTTGGACAGATGATAGCATAAGAAAACTGATTTTTAATTACATTACAGGGAAGGATGAGGATTGATTCATCCTTCCCTTTTTTCGACTTTTTTTATTTTCCATAGCAACTCCATTAAAGTTGGATTTTAATTATTTAACTTTCTACCGTAAATTCTCAAATCATAATGATACACCATCTTCCTGTAACAAGAGTAATATTCCATTACCATAAGGAGGATATATCCAATGGGAATTATTAAATCAATCGTAACTATCATTATTGTCATTACAGGAAGAAAAGGAGGAAAGTAAGATGGCAGCAAATGTAGAAAGTATGTTTTATACAAGAACGGCACCCTGGCATGGATTAGGAGTCAGGGTAGAAGAAGTACTAGGTTCTAAAGAAGCATTGATTCAGGCAGGACTCGACTGGAAAGTAGAGCAGACCGATGTATATGCAGCATCAGGAGAAAGAATTCCAGGATATAAAGCCAATATCCGAGATATTGACCGTAGCGTATTAGGAATCGTGGGTGACAGATATAAGATTGTCCAGAATGAAGAAGCTTTCGCTTTTACAGATGGATTGCTGGGAGAAGGGGTAAAGTACGAAACTGCCGGAAGTCTTGCCGGAGGGAAAATCGTCTGGATGCTTGCAAAACTTCCAGAGAAATACATTATCTCTGGAGATGCTATTGAACCATATCTAGTGTTCTGCAACTCTCATGATGGTTCAGGTGCAATTCGTGTCGCTATGACACCTGTACGTGTTGTATGCCAGAATACACTTAATCTGGCATTAAAAGGTGCAAGTCGTGTATGGTCCGCCAGACATACGGGCAATGTAATGAGTCGTATGGATGAAGCAAGAGAGACATTACAGCTTGCCAATGCCTATATGTCACAATTAGGACGGTCTATTAATGAATTACAGGCTAAGAAGCTTACGGATAAGAAAGTACTTGCTATGATTGATTCTCTGTATCCAGTCAGTGAGGATTTAAGCGAGATGCAGAAGAAAAATAATTTAAAACAGCAAGAGATATTAAAAGCCTGCTATTTTGATGCACCTGATCTGCAGGGAGTAGGAAAGAATGGGTATCGCTTTATTAATGCGGTATCCGATATGGCTTATCATGGTAAACCATTACGTCAGACAAAGAACTATAATGAGAATTTATTCAGGAAAACGATTGACGGTCTGCCAGTCTTAGATAAGACATATCAGATGGTGTTATCGGCATAAAGGGAGGGAATAAAGTTGAATCCAGTAAAAGATGTAGTTGAAGGGAAAATTCTTTCAGAGATGAAAAAGTACAGACAATCAAATAGTTTTACAACCACTACAACCGGCTGTGATACTGGAGATACAGAAAACACAGGACATCCGGTCTATGAAATTTTCTGTATCATTTTAAAGAAATTTGACCCAGTACTCTTAGAAAAGTTATTAGGGGTAGCCGATTTATTTGAATACTTAAAGCAGTTATGGAACAAGTCAGAGAAAACAGAAGAAAAGAAAGGTGAGGAAAGATAATGAAAACATTAGAACAGGAAGTATTAAAGAAAATTGCAAAAAAGAGTTTATTTGTAAAGCTGGTTAATACAGAAAGAAATGAGTCATTAGTTGAGCAGTCCATATCAAAAGAATTTTTAGATCTTTCCGCAGTCGTAAGAGTTGTTCTGAAAATGGATAAAGAAGGAATGGCTTCAATGGCATTATCAAAAGGGGATGCTGAAATCTTAGGTATGACCGAAGAAGAAATTTATGCTGCGGCATTGGCAAATACATTAAGACTTTTCCCACCTAAATTAATGAATTTAGGGCGATATGTAGAAATGAGTATTGGAGCAAAGCTTCCACTGGGAGAAGATGAAGTAACAACATATATCCTTACCAATCAAAAGGAAGTGGATGGAGCGATCTATTTTATGAGTCCAGAAGTAGTTGGAGCCATTGCTGAGGCATTAGAAGATGATTTATATATCCTTCCATCTTCCGTAAATGAGGTTCTTCTTGTAAGAGCAAGTGAACTGGAAGACGGAGTCGATGAACTGAAAGAAATGGTTCGAGATGCCAATGAAACCGTTGTGGCTGAAAAAGATATTTTAAGTTATAACGTATATCATTATGACAAAGAACATGGCATTACCATTGCAGCATAAAGGAAGGGGCAGTTAAAAATGAAATACGATATTGTGTGTTCCACGAAAAATTTATCAACAGAAGAATGGCTGAAAATAAGAACGCTTGGAATAGGCGGCAGTGATGCAGGTATCATTGCCGGATGTAATCCTTACCGCAGCATCTTTGAGTTATGGCAGGAGAAACGTGGGGAGATTCCAGTAAGAGAAGAAGAATCCGAAGTAACGCATTTCGGTAAGGTTCTTGAAGATGTCGTAAGAAAGGAGTTCATCCAGCGTACAGGCTTAATGGTAAGAAAGAAAAATTCCATTCTTAGAAGCAAAGAATATCCTTTTATGATTGCAGATGTTGACGGCATTATCAGTGAATTGGATGGTACTTATTCGATATTTGAAGCTAAAACAGCTATCGAATTTAAAAATAATGACTGGAAGAATGGAGAGATTCCTAAAGCTTATCAGTTACAGGTTCAACACTATCTGGCAGTTACAGGTTTTCAGAAAGCGTATATTGCGGTTCTGGTCGGCGGAAATAAATTCTATTGGACGGAAGTATACCGGGATGAACAGCTTATCAAGATGCTGGTAAGCATGGAATCCCACTTCTGGCATTGTGTCCGGGAGGGGGAAGAACCAGATGTGGATGCTTCTAAGGCTACAAGCCTTTATCTGGGGGCAAAATACAATAATGCGAAGGTCGGTTCTGTCATTGATTTGGATGAACAGATGCTTTCAGCTATTGAAAAATATGAGCAGATAAAAATAGAATTAGATTCATTAACAGAGCAGAAACGGCTTGTTGAAAATCAGTTAAAATCTGCATTAGCAGAAAATGAAGCCGGCAGAGCAGGAGGACATATCGTAAAATGGAAACAGGTAGTTCAGACCAGGATTGATTCGAGTAAACTCAAAGAAAAACATAAAGATATTTACGATGACTGCAAAAAAGAAGTAACTTACCGTAAGTTTTCAGTAGCATGATAGTAAAAAGACTGTGAGAGGGTATCTATAATGGTATCCTCTCTTTTTTGGAGGTATAAAATGAAGAAGATTCGGGAATTAAGAGCAGATGAGATTGAAGTTCGTGTAGGTGTTGTTAGGAAAAACGGTATATCATTATTGCTGTACAAGGATGCACGTTGTGATATGAATATATTAGATGAAACATTCGGAATCGCAGGCTGGCAACGGAAACATGAACTGATAAACGGGGCGTTATTCTGTACGGTTAGCATCAAAGACGAGAATGGAGAATGGATTTCTAAACAGGATGTAGGAGTAGAGTCTTACACAGAAGCAGTAAAAGGAGCCGCATCAGATTCTTTTAAACGTGCCTGTTTTAATATCGGCATAGGCAGGGAACTTTATACCGCCCCGTTTATCTGGATTCCGTCAGATAAAGTAAGTATTGCAGAGGGCAATGGAAAGTTAAAAGTAAGAGATTCTTTTAATGTGTCATACATTTCCTATGATGAAAATGGGAAAGTCATTAAAAGTCTGGAAATCCGCAATCAAAAGAATGAGATTGTATGTCAGTTTAACATGGGGAATAAAGTTTCTAAACAGGCTTTTCAAACGGCAAATAAAAACCAGCTTTCCGATTATCGTATGGGAAAACTGTATGATGAAATGAAACGTACAGGTGTGACAGAACAGCAGATTGTAGAACGCTTTCATGTATCTTTGGCGAATTTAACAGAGAGAGATTATAAGAGGGTAATGAGTGCGTTAAAGAATACAGATACAAGAGCAGCATAAGAAAGGAGATTGTCATGGAGAAAAATAAATTTATTGAAGAATTATTCTATGAATTATCGTGTCAGTTAGGTAAAGAATTTGAGATGAAACAGAAGCGTGTCTGGAAGAATAACGGTGTATCTTATGAAGGATTGGTTATTGAAAAGCTGGAAGAGGAGTTATCGCCTGTTGTTTCTTTAGACAGGTGCTATGAAGATTTTCAGGCAGGAATCAGTGTGCAGGAGATTAGCGAACAGGTTTTAAAAGAGTACCGCAGGACAGCGGGGAACATTTCGTTATTAAGTCAGCAGGATATATGGAGTTATGAGCGGATTAAAGACCGGCTCTATGTAGAGATGGTGAACAAAGAATGGAACGAGCAGTACTTGGAGCATAAATACTATGTTCCATTTCTTGATTTAGCGGTCGTGTATTACATAGATACACAGCCAGATTACAAAGAGGCTCAGTCACATCGAGGGACTGCGGTAACAAAGGACATTTTTAAAATCTGGTCGGTAGAGCCGGAAGTAATATGGAAACAGGTTTTAGAAAACATGGGAAAAGAAAGCCTGTTTTTGATGCTGATCGTGACAGAGGAAGAAAATTCACTTATGACTTTGGAAGATGTTTTGCAGAAAAATCAAGGAGCATTAGCTTTATTACAAAAGAGTGTCTTAGATGAAGCAAAGAAAAAGATTGGAGAGTCATTTTATATGCTGCCTGTTTCAATTTTTGAGTTAATGATAGTTCCCGAAAGTCAGGCAGATGAAGTGGAGGAGATGAAAAAAGCAATTATTGAATCTAATAAAGAACTGCCAGCGGAATACCTTCTTTCAAATAGTGTGTATTATTATGGAGACAAAGGAGAGGCAGAGATAGCAGGTTAGGCATATAATAAAAACAGGAAGAAGCATGATGTTTCTTCCTGTTTTTTATGTAAAAATATTTATCAAATAAAATTTTAAAATTAGTCTGCAACGGATAGGAATAAACCGTTTTGAACAGCAATGAACACATTTTTAAAAAGAAATGAACGAGGTGATAACTTATGTATGAGTACATTCCAGAGGTAATGACATTCAAAGAATGTAAAGAATTGTTAAAAGTCGGAAAAAATACTTTGCTTGATTTAATACACAGCGGACAAATATCAGCATTCAAAATAGGGAACCGTTGGAAAATAGCAAAACAGTCTGTAATTGAGTTTATTCGATACAGATAAGTCTATGTTATTATTTTTTCTTGTGATAATATATAGCTATACAGAATTATATAGATACAGGATGAGAGCAAATGTGTAATTTAAGTCAAGGAGTAGAAGAAAGAGGTATTGAAAAAGGATTAGCCGAAGCCGTTCTTAGAATATATAAAAAAGGTTATTCAATAGAACAGATTAGTGATCTGCTGGATATGAATATTGAAAAAATAAAGGCTATTATAGAGAGTAAGTAGTTTGAAAAAATAAAAAATACTGTCAAAGTTAAAAAGAGCTTTGGCAGTATTTTTTTTATGTTATAATGAGTATAAAATTAGCTAAATTCGTAATTATTGAAATAGAAAAATTGTGCTTAAAAGGGGCAGATAAATGAGTCAGATTACAGAAATTACAAGAAGGGATATATATGATTTATTTCATGATGGATATTATATATCAGAATGGCATAGTGAATTAATAAAGTATCCATACTATGGTAATACAGACAAGCTGTTAGCTTTTTATACATATATAGCGGATTCTTTTGGAGCAAACATGAATAGCTGGCTTGGCAGAATAACTAGAGATACAAACGTAAACGGTTCAGCAATGCCTGTAGATTTACTGATTAATTTTGCTCAGGATTATGCGGAAAGAGGCTATAATCATGATACAATTAAAAGAATTTTTTCAGTGAATCGTGAAGTCAGACTTTCTGATATTCAAAGCTAATGGATAATCTGACTCCAAAGCAAAGGCGGAAGAATATGCAACATATTCATTCTAAAGATACTAAGATTGAAGTTGTGCTTAGAAAAGCTTTGTGGGCAAAGGGTTATAGGTATCGAAAAAATTGGAGTGAGTTGCCGGGAAAGCCAGATATTGTTCTTATAAAATATAAAATAGCGATATTTTGTGACTCAGAGTTTTTTCATGGAAAAGATTGGGAAGTTTTAAAACCTCGCTTAGAAAAGGGAAACAATCCAGATTACTGGATTCCTAAAATAACTCGCAATATGGAAAGAGATATGGAAACAGATAAGAAATTGCTTTTTTTAGGTTGGACAGTATTGCATTTTTTGGGGAAAGATATATTGAAGCATCCGGAAGAGTGTATACAGGTTGTAGAAGAAACAATTTTGGCACAAAAAATAGAGTTGGATGCTTACTTATAAGAAAAATAGAAAATTTATTTAAAAAAAGTAAAATAAAAATTTTTAAAGGGTGGGTTAGATGTATTATAAATATGAGGTAAGTAGTAGGATTTTAGATGCGATTGATAATTTGGGTGAATTCTATTTTCAAATTGTTTTGCGAGAAAATATGCCTTTTATATTAGGAGACTGTTATTTTGTGGTTAAGAAATACCATAATCAAGTTTGCTATATTTCTGATAGTTTACAGATTAGTTATTATTCGGAAAGAGACAATCAGAATGAGGCTATGAGAAAAATCAGGGTAGCATTAGAGTTTTTTGTTTATTTAACGGGAAATCCATATAACAGTGAAGGTGGAATGACAAAGTCAATTGTTGATGCACGTCCGATTATTGATATTAACAAAAGCAAGAGGAAGTTATTAAAAATACAGGAAACAGAAACTGCATATCAAAGAATTAGGCAAAAGAGAAAATTGTTAGAAAGTACATTACAACTTTATAACCTAGGGATAAGATTAAATTTTTTATTTGGTGATGAAAATTGTGAGGATGCATTTTTTACATTTTTCAAAATAATTGAGAAAATAGTATCAGATGAATTTGATATTGAAAAAGAGGGAATTGATAGAGGAAAAGAAGAAACAAAAGAGTGCTTAGAAAGAATATTAAGTCAAACATATAATATTCAAATAACAGAGGAAAGATTAACTAAATTCAGTGGGGAGATTAGTAATTACATTTTTAATATTGTATTTGGTGATAATTATTATAGGATAATGTGGTTCTGTCAAAAATATAATATAAGTGTTGATTGTAACATAATATCAAAACTTGTTGTAATAAGAAATAAAATTGCACATGCAGAGAAGGTGACAATAAGTGGAGATGAATATGCATATATAATGAAATTGACTAGAGAAGTAATTAATGCCAAATTTTTTTCAAAAAAGCCATTAATCATAGATTCAAAGATTATAAATATATGAATAGAAAATTTAGTAATTACTTAATAAAAATTTTTGTATAGTTCAAAATAAAATACTGCCGGAAACTTTTTGGAATTAGCTTCTGGCAATATTTTATTTTAAAAACATATGTTTAATTACAATATTTGTCGGTGTTCTTAGCTAAGAGCATCGGCATTTCCTTTTTTTAAATAATCTATTTTAGATAGTTTTGCTTGTGGACAAGGAAAATTAGAAAATAAATAGATTGTGCTGTTTGTGCGGAGTAATCTTGAACGTCCTATGGCTTGTTCCAATTCTGTTGATATGAGGTAAAACTGGATGTTACACAGTAATTTATCTTCATATGACATCATTGGAAAACAGTACCCATTAAAAGAGACTGTCCTGCGTCGTAGAATTTGTTTGTGCAAATTTTTTCCAGTTCCATGTATGTAACAGGCAGCTAGTTTATATACACTTTCGGGAAGATGATATGTTCCAACAATAATTCCATCTTTTCCTGCGTAATAATCAATTCCTGCTACATTTCCAAAATGTAATAAACTTGTTAAGAAAGGCTATGCGCGTGTTTACTAGGTATATGGCAAATATAAGTATACTAATAAGTTAAGAGCTTCTGAAAAGATTGCCAAGCGAAAGAAGTTGGGAATTTGGAAAAATTATAAGGCAGCTTTTCCAGATAGTAAGAGTTCTTCTAATAAGAAGACTACGAAGAAAACTACAACAAAAAAAGTTTCTAATACAAAGAAGAATAGCAGTAAACAGACATCTTCATCTTCTTATGTGTGGATTCCACGCACAGGAAGTAAATATCATTCTCGTTCTTCATGCAGTAATATGAGAAGTCCGAGCAAGGTGAAGAAATCGGAAGCCATTAGCAGAGGGTATACACCTTGCAGTAAATGTTATTAAGATATTTTATAAAAGGAATACCATCATAACATAAAAATCTGACGGTATTCCTTTTATTTAAAAGAACATAGTATTAATCAAGTAATTGTCGATGTTCCCTTCTGGGTCATCGGCATCTTTTAAATAATCAATATTACAAAATGTAGCTTGATTGCAAGGGAAGTTAGAAAACACATAGACAGTACTGTTTGTACGCAATAATCGTGAGCGACCAACAGCCTGTTCTAATTCAGACGAAATTAGATATAGTTGAATTTTTTGTAAAATCTTATTTTTGTAAGACATCATTATAAAATCATATCCCTTATAGCTAACTTGTCTATTTTTATATGAATTTTTGCTTTTTTCCGATATGCCAACAGAATAAGCAATCAATTCATAAAGATATGTAGGAAAATGGGGTGTTCCAATAATTATCCCATTTTTCCCAGATAAATAATCAGTACCCGTAAGATTTCCAAAATGGAGTGTATACCCTAAGGGAAGTGCTTCTTCATATCTTTTAAAAGTAATGCCATAAACTACGTTATTTGTGTGAGATATAATTTTCTCAAATAGCATAGAAAGTGTTGGATAATCGGAGTTCTCATCCAATACAATGTTTTTAATTGCAGTTCTACTCATAGAGTATGCAGGATATTGAATTAAATTTCCAGTATAAGCAGCTTGCTTAACTTCATGATAAATAATATTTCTTGTAGGAAAGAAAATCTCATAAATTGTTTGGTCTAATGTCGCAGATAATATAATCATCTTGCATTTGGGAAGTTTGATAGGAGGAAGATATTTAATATAGTCATCCAACTTCATATAACATCCGGCTTTTAGAAATTCAGCAATATTATCATTTGTTTTACATCTTTTTATTATACGAGTATCAATTTCGTTAGGAATATAATCACGATTAATACAACATTTCTTTTCTTTTAATGCCAATAAGTCTTGAATCATTTCTCTTTTTGCGTATGATAGATAATTTTTTTCCAGAATTTTTTTGAGAGTAGAAATTTTAATTGACCCAACCCGTACAAGAATACTATTATATAAAATATCTTCATCTATTATTATTTCAAATCTTTTTAAAATCTTATCTGGAAGTGAAAGAAGTCGAGCATGAGTCATGATAACACAAGAGGATGTTTGTTCCAAATAAATCTGGGGATTTAAGTATACTCTGAATTTGTTGAGTTCTTCTGGTTCACAAACATCGCGTGCACATTCAATGATACATTGTCTAGCTTTTTCAAAATCTCCCTGATTATAATATTGCTGAATATCAAATCTCCTTCCTATCAATGGTAAATCATCAAAAGATGGAATATCAAATATATTTTCTTTTCCTATTCTTTGTATAAGTTCTGATTTTAAATCACTTGTAGGAACGGCGATTAATAATGGCTTTTTATATTTTCCTGAATTGATTGCATCAATATATAGTGAGGTTTTCCCAATTCCTGTTTGACCGGAAATTAGATGAATTTGATCTTTTTTTGATTTTAATGCTTCTTTTAATTCATAAGATATTTGCTTAAAACTTTCATCTACAGAAACAAAATCATGATTTCCATTGAATGTGATTAGTTTTTTCCCTTTTAGTGTTTCGACAATATTACTTCTATGATTACATGAATTACAATATTTACAATTAGAGCAGCTTGCTGGTTTATATTCTCGGTCTCTCATCCAGTTAAGATTATAACGCCATTTATTTCTGTCTGAGTCAGGATAATTTCTTTTTAATGCATCTAAAAAATCTTTTTCAAAGCCAACTATGTATAGGATGTTTGTGGCTAATAAAAATTTATCCCGATGAGATAAAATATTACCATCACCAGATACAAACTCTTTCCATAATCTGCAAGAGCACATTTTTTCGTAAGAGACTTTTTCAAGTCTCTTAGGTCTACTCTTTTTGCATACATACTTTTCAGACTTTTCTTCCTCTTCATTGGGTTCATAAAAAATAATTTTTGAAGATATGATTGGAATATCTAATTTATATTTAATATTACTTCCAATAATTTCTTCATTTTTGATTGGGGGGTGGATAGGAACACCCTCCTTGTGGGGGTGTG
>OIYU01000434.1_pt1 | contig 32406 bp, 46 predicted proteins | sample 1588321 | NCBI WGS metagenome assembly OIYU01 (sample SAMN03283258) | human gut metagenome | biome: human-associated habitat; material: feces | host: Homo sapiens | place: USA | collected 2013 | reverse complement strand
GGTGGTCCTGATCGCGGGGCCGTGGGTCTCGTCTGCGATCGGGAACCAGTTCAACACGGTGGCGGGCGCCATCGGGTCTGGCACCACGGGGGAGAACTTCTACGAACCCGAGGACATTCCCGACCCCGAGAACGGCACGGCCTTCGCGGTCTACTCCGAGGACGACCACAGCCTCATGTTCTACAAGAGGCGCGGGGTGCCCAAGGTGGGAGACATGTTCAACTACCGCAGGGTGACCGAGGTGTACACGGGGTTCGAGACCCAATTCTACGCCTATACCGTTGCATCGGACTCAAGCAATACCCCTTGGGCCGATCATCTCCTTGATGTAACGACAGCGCGAGTTGTTGATGAGGGAATCCGTCCGATTAGCCTCCGCGCGTGGTTTGCCCTCATGGAAAATATGACAACATGTGATGTATCTAAGCTCGATACGAGCGGCACGCAAAGCGTCTGGGACATGTTCTATAACTGCCGAAGCATTCATTTCCTCGATCTGTCATCATTCGACACTTCTGGTATGAATATCGGCTGCGCATTCCACAATTGCGTTTCGTTGAAAACCGTAGATCTTTCCGGTTGGGCAGCATCATCAGCCACAAGGCTTAATCATATGTTTTGCGGCTGCCGATCATTGGTAAACATTAAAGGTGACATTGAATGCTGGGACGTCTCCAATGTAAATAACTTCAGCTACATGTTCTGCCATTGCGAGAACCTTAACCTCGATTGCTCCGATTGGGATGTTTCGAGGGTCTCCAAATTTGAGAACTTCAGTAGAGATGCCCCCGGGGTCATTGAGCCGCACTGGGTAAGCGAGTCAACAAAATAGATAGCTTGCCGCACTCTGTCGGTCATTTCCTTTTCGAAGCGGCACGGTAACGCTCATCCGTTACCGAAGACACCTCAAGTCCCTTTGCTCTTCTGTGGGTTCGGGAAAGCTGTCTTCGAAAGTCGTCGCCGCATCTGTCGCGAGCTTCAACGGGGTCTTATCTTCTTCGACCGCAAGGCACAGGCAGGCATTAAAAGCGAAGGTTTTGCCCTCTGCGGACATCCTCGGACAATGTCCGCAAACGCCCCGAAAATGTCCGAAAACGCACTCAGATGTCCGCAATTGCATACCGCCCACCGATAACAGAAGAATCATATAACGGTACACCGATAACTATGCTACTATCCTAGCTGTCAGGCTGCACCCCAAACGGCCTGCTGGACAGATAGGATGACGATTTGAACACTCTGTTTGCAGGAGGCGGAGCTACATCCGCCTCCGCCCTTTTGCGAAACGAAAAACCGATAGGAAGCCGTATGTTCCGCTTCGAGGAAGAGCCGCACGATGATGGCACCTGTGTCCACGAGGCGGTCGAGTCGATGGTGGGCGAAATCGTGGACGTGGCGATGCCGTCCCCGTTCAAGGCCCACGGCTTGGAGACCGTGCGCATGATGATAGTCCAAGCGTACCCCGCATTTTTCATCGGCCGACGGGTGAACGGCAACAAGCGCAATCTCGTCGTGAGTGTCCGCTATGCCGATATCTCGAGCGGCGCGTGCATATCCGACCAGATTTCCACCGCAGTGCGCCGTGTCGAGGCGGCGCGAAACAAAGCGCTGAAGCAGGCTGGCCGCGTCGGGCGTGCGAACCGCGTGGCCAGCCTTATCGATTAACGTTTCTAGAAAGGAACCGACATGTCTGACATCAACAACGTTTCCCTGACGGGTCGCCTGACGCGCGATCCCGAATTGCGAGTCACGGCGGGGGGCACACAGCTCCTCTCATTCACCTTGGCCTTCAACACCTCGGTGCGCAACAGGCAGACGGGCGAGTGGGATGAGCGCGGCAACTTCATCGACTGCACCATGTTCGGGAAGCGAGCCGAGGCTCTCTTGAATTTTCTCGCGAAGGGGCAGAAAGTCGCTATCGCGGGCAAGCTCCGCTATGCGACATGGGACAAGGACGGTCAGCGTCACTCCAAACTTGACTTGATTGTCGACGAGATCGAGTTCTTGGGTCAGCGCCAGGGAGCAGCCCAGTCCGCGCAGGCGCCCGCCGTCCCTCAGGCCCCGATGCCGCCCGTAGTCGATACCTTTGATGAAGATATCCCGTTTTAAGGTCGGGAGGTCGATGCGATTTGGCAAGGCCTCGGCGAGCGGTCAGGCACTTATCGAATCCGTATTCTCGTTCATCTTTAAGGAAGGACTAAATGCCCTTTATTGATAAACTTCGCGATACGTTGAATGGTAGTGGCACCCGCAGTCGCTCCGAGCAGGTCGAGATCCTATGGCGTGCGTGGGCCTTTGCCGCCGTATGTGGCATTCTTGCCTGTATCGGCACGCTGGTTGTGACGATTGCCCGACTGGTCGAGCTCCTGACATAGTCCTTCCCGTGTTGGACTGTCATAGCATCACGCCGATAATACCGATTGATAATTATCGCCCAGCCGATAATAAGCTATCCTTATAGCCGTGGATGCAAATCGGCATCCACGGCTATTTTCATAAGGGCGCACCCGAACGCCCGAAAGAGACAGGAGATAATAATATGCTCAGTGATTTGCTGCCGATTGCCCTGGTCGTGGTGATCGTGGTCTGCGTCTTCGAGTCGTGCTGGCGAAAGTGTCCGCCCGATAAGTTGATGATAGTTTCGGGCGCGGGCAAGATGCGCAGTGTCTCCGGCAAGGGAACCTTTGTCATCCCCGGCTTCCAGCGTGTCGATATGCTCGCCCTCGGTGCCGTGCAGGTCCAGCTCGCGACCGAGAACGACATCCCGACCCAAGACGCTATCCTGATTCACGCCTGCGCCGTGGCGAATTTTCAGATCGGGCAGACCTCCGAACTGATCGAGACTGCCTCCAAGAACTACCTGAACATGGACAAGGAGGAGATGACCCGTCAGGTAACCGAGGTCATGCTCGGCAAGATGCGCGAGGTCATCGGCCAGATGGACCTGAAGGAGCTCATGCGCGACCGCGAGAGCTTCAACGCCAAGGTGTTCGACGGCTCCAAGGACGACCTTGCCAACCTCGGTCTCGAGTTGCGCACTTTCAACGTCCAGGACTTCTCCGATTCCCAGGGCATCATCCGCTCCATGGGTGCCGACCAGGCGGCGGAAATCAAGAAGGAGGCCGAACTCGCCCAGATTCAGGCCGATCAGGAAGTGGCAGAGCGCCAGAACCAACTCGACCTGAAGAAGGCCGAGCTAAAGAAGCTCGCCGATAAGGCCGCAGCCGAGGCCGATATGGTGAAGGCCACCGTGACGGCCGAGAAGCAACGCGAGCTCTACATTGCTCAGCAGGAGGCAGAGATCGCTGCGGAGACCAAGAAAGTCGAGCTCGCCGAGCGCCAGGCGGACGTGAGGGAGCGCGAGCTGAACGCGACTGTGAAGAAGCAGGCCGAGGCCGACCGCTATGCAGCCGAGATGGCGGCCGAGGCCGACCTCTACAAGCGCACGAAGCAGGCCGAGGCCGCCCGCATCGAGCGCCAGAACGCCTCCGATGCCGAGCTGTATTCCGCCCAGAAGGATGCCGAGGGCATCAAGGCTAAGGCCACGGCCGAGGCCGAGGCTACGCGCCTGAAGGGCGAGGCCGACGGTGCGTCCGAGAAGAGCAGGGGAGAGGGTATCGCCGCTGGCGTGAAGGCCCAGGCCGAGGCCTACAACGGCATGGAGAACCCCTACCTCCTCGCGAACCGCTACATCGACATCATGCCCAAGGTCGCAGAGGAGGTCGCGAAGCCCCTTACTGCAGTCGACTCAATCAAGATGTACGGATCGGGCAACGCTCAGAAACTCGTGAAGGAGACCACCACGATTGTCGACCAGGTCGCATCCGGTCTGAAGGACAGTACTGGGGTCGACCTGCCGTCGCTTTTAAGCGGCCTGCTGGCAAAATCCGATATGGATGCCGGTTCCGCCGAGAGTCTGGCAGACTGATGGCTGTCTCTTTGATAGCCTCGGCCCTGCTGCTCGATATTTTTGGCTGCGCGGTTCCTCTGACATGGATGGAGGACGCTAGGGCCTTCAAGGTCGGCGTATTTCTGCTTTGGATGGCGCTTATGGGCATTTCCATCCTGATGGGGTCGTTGTATCCTCGGGAGTTGGTAGGCGTGAACCTGTTGTTGAAGGTGGGTCTCGAATCCATCTGCCTTTCCTGCGCGATCTATCCCGTGCATGGGTTCGCATCGAATATGACGCCATATGGCACCGCGCAGGCCAACACGGTAGCCTGCCTCGCACTAATTGATCTATTCGTGACGGCTGTAGGGTATATCTCCTTATTGGTGGGAACGATCTGGTTCATCTTCTTCTGAGTTAGCGGGCGGTAGAGCCTGACCCCTTATTCGTCCCCCGCGGCCATCCTAGCCGCGGGGGACTTTGCTTTTACTTGCGAATCGACTAGGTAATCAAAAATCGACGTGCCGACAAACATAAGATAATGCTTGCATTATGCCGATAGCATGTTATCATATAGTTAAGTCAAAAGCGTACCCCAAGCGCTGTATGACGGACAGGAAGATGACTTGGCGACATCTATAAATATCGCATGGTAGCGGGCAGTATTCTGGCCGCTACTCGGGCTATCCATTGTCTGTGATTTCGTTCGGGGTCGCATGAAACCGAAGGGAGTCCGATGATGGGTGCCGATGGCGTGGCGCAGGTCGCAAGGACTATTGCAGTAATCAACAACAAGGGTGGAGTGGGGAAGACCACTGCCAGCAAGGCTCTCTGCGAGGGCATGGCCGAGCGCGGCCTCAATGTCCTCCTGATCGACATGGATGCGCAGGCGAACATCACGACGTGGGTGAAGGCCGAGACCGCCCCCGATGCTCTCACGGTGTTCAACCTGCTCGAGAAGCCAAAGATGCCTCTGTCCGACTGCGTGCAGTTCATGGACGGATGCGACATCATCGCGGGCGATATCGCGATGAAGGACCTCGACTCGGTACTCTCCCAGGGTCTCGGTCGCGAGCTTCGCCTTAAGCGTGCCTTGGAGCCGGCGATGGATGTCTACGACTACATCGTCATCGACTGCCCTCCGTCTCTCGGTCTCTCCACTTTGAACGCGCTCGTCGCGGCGGATGACGTCATTATCGTCACCGAGCCGTCGATGTTCTCGATTAACGGCTTCGGCAACGTCTACGACCTCGTCGAGTCCATCAAGGTCGATTACGCATTCAATCCCGACCTCAAAATCGACGGCATCCTGCTCAACAAGTACAGCAGGGACGAGGTCGCTTCCCGTGCCGCCGATGAACAGCTCCCCGCCATCGCCGAACTCGGCCATACAAAGCTCTATGCGGCACGCCCGATGAAGCATAAGGCGATTGAGGATGCGGCGAACAATAAGGAGCCGCTATTCGGCTTCCGTCCCAACGATGCCGCCGTGGCCGAGTTCCGCAAGTTCGTGGACGAGTATCTGGGTGGCGAGTAGCCATGGCTGCATCAGCGAAGAACCGCATGGACCTCACCGCGGATGCGAAACGCGCCATGCTGAACCGCCGTTCCGGTCGCGCGACTCCGCGCACGTCTGAGACCGTCAAGCCGACCGGCCCATATCCCTTCGGTGACGAGTGCGTGAAGGGGATGGCGACCGCAATCAAGGCCGCCTACTCGAAGGAGTATGCGGCGGCTGATTTCCCGCGACAGACCCAGGTCTCCTTCAAGATCGACTCGAAGGCGGTGGACCGCATGAAGGTCGCTGCCGTCACTCACCACATCCGCATGCGCGACCTCTGGGCGATTGCGACCGATATCGTCATCCAGGCGCTCGATGAACTCGATAGGGAAGGTATCTAGATGGACGAGAACGAAGATATTGATGAGGCAATCGATCGCGAATGGCAGGTCGAGCGCGTCTTGGAGCCGAAAGATTCCCTGATTCCGAAGGGGATGAAGACTATCGCCAAGACCCTTCGCCATGCGGGGCAGCTGCTCGCGGTTGCCACCAGCCCGAATCCAGATGACCCCGATGAGCCGTTCCGGGCCTTTATCACGGTCTCGCGTAAAAACCGTTCTGAAATCAAGTCGATTATCTTCGAGTTAGCCCCCGAGCAATATGAAGAACTATTCGACAATGAAAGTGAGTGACTCTATGGCTGATTCCGTTAACACCTTGCCTGTTATGACAGATGAGCAGCGCCGTAAGAACTTGGAGAAGGCTGCGGCCGCCCGCAAGGAACGCAAGGCGTTGCTCGATCTTATCCGCGAGGGGACCGTCAGCTTCGAGAAGGCATCTGCCGACCCGAAATACTGGCGTATTCCCGTAGTTCGCCTGCTGATTGCCGTCCCTGGCGTCGGCAAGGCAAAGGCGACCCAGCTCATGACGGAAGCCGGCGTTTCACCGACCCGTCGAGTCAAGGGACTCGGTTGCCGCCAGCGCGAATACATCATCGAGAACCTCCCGAAGCGCGGAGTCTAAACCATGTCTCTGCTAGGGTTGCTTCTCTTTTTGGCGGCGGTTATAACCTGCTACGCCGCCGCTATTGCCCTGCTTCTTTGCCCTTGGCTGGTGAAGGGGCCGCGGTGCCGTCTCGATCATCTTGGATATTGATTCTCCTTTTCCATCGGGTTTTTCCGTCTTTCCCGACCTTCCTTGGCACCTTTTTCCTCCTTTCTGTGTGTGATTCACGTATTGAGCGAGAGGCGGCACCGCAGCCCCTTCATTAGAGATGGGTTGACACGCCCAGCGCGGTGGACTCTGTTCGAACTTCACTGTTCTCCCCATTTATCCCTACAAACAGTGGTTTCTCGACACGCCATAGAGTCCATCGCGCCGAGCGTGTCGGCGAACTAAGTTACCCCTACTAGATTGGTGGTCTAATATGAGCCAACTGACTGCTGTCGATATTTCCGATAGCGATCGATTCGAACTTGCCGATGTCCTGAAGGAAGAGTCCGAATCGAGTTCGGCACCTCGTGCCCTAGAGGATATTCTGCAGGAAACTTGCGATGACGATTTCGACCCGATGAGCCAGCGCAGCTGCTATGAGCTGCTGGCGGCATATATTGCGCGACCGATTGCGACGGTTGTGTCGAGGAACGGTCATTCCGCCTGCTCGAATTGCGGGACGGGCATCCCATATCACGTCCGGTTCGCCGCGTACTGTCCTACATGCGGCGGCGGGACTCGGCGGCATGGTCGGGCACCGCCATTTATCTCTATGGAAAGAAGTGTATTTCCCTCGGTTATTGCCCATGGTGTTCCCCATACCACCCGAAACTCCTCAACGATATCGAAACCGTCTGCGGCGATATGGCCCTGATCGAGGGGGTAGACCTTGCGCTCGATGTCAGCGACCAGCACGGGGTGCATTTGACGATGTCCCACGATAACGATATCGACCGCGCTTGGATTCCTATCAACTATTGCCCGATCTGCGGGCGAAATTTTCGGAAGGATAGATAAATGACCGTTATCCAGTATTGCCGTGAAAAAACTAATGTGAGCGAACTCGTGATCATCCGAGAAGGCGGGTGGGTGACGTGCGCGGCCTTTATCGACCACGAGGATTTATTTCGCCTGCCGCCCTCTATAGCCAGGGCCGAGGTTGTTGGCGAAGAGTGCGGCCGGATTCGCCTTGCGAACCGGTCGGGCGGCGCATGCGACGCTCCGTGCATCTATCTCGATATCTAGTAGAGGGAAGTGGCTGGTGAATCAAGACGAGATTGCGGTCATCATTCCATGCTATAACGAGGCACTGACCATCGGCAAGGTGGTCGATGATTTCCACCGCGAGATGCCCGAGGCGACGGTCTACGTTTACGATAACGACTCGACCGATGCGACCGCCGCGATTGCGATGAAGCATGGGGCGACCGTTCGCTATGAGCCGCGTCGAGGCAAGGGAAATGTCTGCCGCCAGATGTTTCGGGATATCGATGCCGCCTGCTACCTCATGGTGGACGGCGACGATACCTATCCGGCCGAGGCGGCTAAATCGCTTTGCGAGCCGATTCTTGACGGAAAAGCCGATATGGTGGTCGGCGATAGGCTCTCCAACGGGACATATGCTAGAGCGAATGGACGGGCGTTCCATGGGTTTGGAAACAACCTGGTCCGCGGTATGATCAAATGGATTTACGGATACGGATATCCCGACGTCATGACGGGGTACCGAGCCATGTCCGAGCCCTTTGTGAAGACGTTTCCCGTCCTCTCCGAGGGTTTCCAGATCGAGACCGAGCTATCCATACACGCCGTCGACCGCCGTTGGCGCATCCAAAGCATTCCGGTTGACTATCGAGATCGACCCGAGGGATCGCAATCGAAGCTGGATACCTTGGGCGATGGCATCAAGGTTATTGCCACGGTCGGCACCCTTTTCAAGGACTATCGCCCTCTGAAGTTCTTTTCCCTGGTCGCGTTTGCGTTTTTCGCGACGGGACTGGTTCTGGGCATTCCCGTCGTTCGCGAGTTTATTTCGACCGGTCACGTGCCTCGTTTCCCGACCGCGATTCTCACTGTCGCGTTGATGTTTCTCTGCGCCCTGTCGCTTGCCACCGGTCTGATTCTGGATGCCGTGGCTAAGTCGGATCGCAGACAGTGGGAGCTTGAAGTCTACCGGTCCTTTCCATGCTCCCATGGAAGTTCGGTCGATAAGCCGTGGTGGGCGAACGAGTTTCAACATCGAGACACTCGGTAGCCGCTTTCAAGGGGTCGGCACCCCGTCATAGTTCTAATTGGTTTACGCTCTGTCGATAACCATGACTTTGATTAGTTATAATAACTATAGTTAATGCGAGCGTTCCCCAAGCGCTCCGATGGACAGGATGAAGCCGAAATGAATATCTACGAATCGCCCATGCCCTTACCTGATTGTGACTCCCGAATATCGTTCGCCGCGAGGCTGCGCTATAACTCTCGCCTGCATGGAGCGGCGGGCATCCCAACTGGTCACGCATCCATCGCCGGCATCATCGAGGAGACCATTGCAGACGAGATGCCCTTTACCGATATGGACACGGCAAGTGTGCTTGCGGGTTTGATTGACCCAGGCGTATGCGAGAACGTCAACAGCCCGCAGGCGGGACACTTCACCTGCTCCGTTTGCGGAGCGGATGTACCGCTCGGCAAGGTACGCATACCCGACGACGGCTGCGATAGAGGATGGAGGGTCGTACCTATAAACAACTGCCCCTATTGCGGGCGCAGGGTCGTAACTCCCAAAAGGTCGTTTCTGGAAATAATTCAGGGCGGCTCCAAAGCCCCACGAGACTAAGCCACAAGGACTGGACGTTCTATGGAAAATCCGATAAATATAAACCGAGAGATGGCGAACGCGCTCCGCGCCCTAGCCGTCACCGACCATAGTTCGATGGCTGGCCGCGTCGACGTGGTCACCGCATTGGCTAAGCTCGGAATCAAATGCCAACCCCTTGGGGGAGCGCTTTTCATCGGCGAGCGCGAAACGCTTGCCCTCGCAGACTATATCAATCGTCCTGCCGGCGATGCCGATGATGCGGAACGTTTCAGGTTCGATATCGCCATGTCCCTGCGACAAGCCGTTTCCAAGGCCGCCGCCGCAGAAAAGGATCTTTTGCGGGACGGCGATATTTGTGGTGAACGTGGTCTGCTCGACCTCTGCGATTTTGCCGAGGCACTCGGGTTGGACGTTAAGTATTACAACGAGGAATACCCCGCCGTCGCACAATCCGAGGCGGCTGGCTTCGCCGACGAAATCGACGTGCAGACATGCATATACGTCCGCGGCGAGAACGATGGATCGCATAACTTCGCGGGTCCTGTCTGGTTTTGCAACAGATGCGGTCACGATGAGGGGGAGTACGGCGCCTATTTCTACCGCCATTGCCCCATCTGCGGCCGCAAAATCGAGAAGACGGTGGAGTGATGGTGCCGGAGGAAACCAACGCAATGACATCTCAGGAATGTCGCGCCTTATGGCAGGCTCTTAAATTTCAATATACGGACATCGAGCCATATGATCTCGATGCCCTGCAGGGCTATATCGCCATCGAGTGTGCCGAATCGTGCCGCAAGGGCGAGACCCCTCGTTACACGATTCCCCGTCGCAAGGACGACAGCCTCTGCTGCAAGGTGAACCCCGACGGCGGCATCCTAAGGGCATACCTGAAAATCGACTGTCCTGGCCAGTGGAACGGCCGCGAGGCGGTCAGTTTCAACTCCGACGGCTTCATCGGCTTCTGCGGCTGGGCTGACTCGGTCAACAGCCAGCCGTTTTACCGCGCCTGGCGGGCATGGTGCTGCAACTATATGACATACAAGCTCGAAGATCCGATTGTCTTGATAATGAATGGAGTGGAAAGTGTTTGATACTGCTGATTGTGACCGTATCCATAGAATGCATGGCGATTCGGTCATCGTAGACCCCGCCGAGCTCATCGGACTCGCCGAATACCTTGAATCGATAACGAGTACGGTGTACTGGGAGGGCAGGGCTATCTGCGGCGCGGGAAACGATATCTCCAAACGCCTGCGGGAGATAGTCTGCCAATCAAGACCCTGCTGAGAGGAAACTGTTTTTGGATATACTTCCATGCCCCTTTTGCGGCAACACTGACATAGAGCCGACCCGATACGATGTCGACATCTGGGACGATAAGGACGGAAACACCCTTTATTTCGTCCGCATGATAATGAACTGCGGTAATTGCAACATGCATATGATCGGTCCCGACGGGGTGGCCGAGACGATAGACGATGCCGAAAGCGCAGCACAGGATGGGCTGATTCGTCAATGGAACACGAGATGGACCTCGGACAGGGGCGGTGCCCATGGCTTGGTTCATTAGATACGGAATCCTTGCACTTATTCTCGCCTGCGTAGTCAGCCTGTTCAGTATGGCCGTGCCGGATCCCAAAGCATCCGATAGACGTTTTCACCTATATATCGGATTCGTTGTGGCTGCGTGCGTGGTCATCTGCATCCTGTTCCAAGCAGTCGTTCCGACTGACTTTAAGGTAGTCGGTGAGAAGGACGAGGTTACCGAGACGCACTCCCTTGCCACGCTAAAGACGGACTCTCGCCTTTCAGGAAAGGAGGCGGTATCTTTCGGCTACCTCAACGAGGAAGATGCGTATGTCCTGATGGTGAGGCAAGGCGATGGCGGGTATCGAAGGAAATGCTACTCAGCTGATTCGACGGCAGTGTATGAGGATGTGGATGCCGACGAGGCAAGGGTCGATACGGTCAAGCGCTGTTCGATAATCCGCTGTACCTATAGGTTTCCTATCATCGGAGAGTGGGTGCGTGACTGGTGCCTCCTTGATAGACGGGAAGTCTGCATACATGTCCCCAAGGGAAGTATCGTGCAGGGCGAATACGACTTCCGATAGATGCCCTTGGGCCTACACGGTCCTCAAAAGTGGCGATCGCGAGATTGCCTTATTTATGTTCTTTTGCCATTTGGCACGGCACGAGCAAGGGCACCGCCCATAGCTTCGCCCTGGCGAAGGAGTTCGACAATTCGCTAAGGGTTATCAGAGTCGATTCATACTGCAGCTCCTCAGCCACGTAAGTTTCATATACGCCATATATCGATACGCCGTTAAACCTACCAAAAGCTAATGGACTGCCGGTTGCTGTGCTAAGATTGACGTCAGTTAATTGCGCTTCCCCAAGGCGCCGAAGACAGGAAATGAATCGATGCGGTTCCAGGAGAGCCTTTTCGGCTCTACCGGAGCTGTTGGCACGGCTTCGAATGCCGAGGAATTGCCCAATCGGTCCGCGGGGACGCATCCTTAATGCATGTACGAAAGGATGCCAGATGCTGTTCCCCGTGTTCCGAAAAGGGCGGCGCCTATGAAAAACTCTAGCCAGAAGATCAGACGCTTACTGGAACTCGGAATTACCCTCGCTATTGCCGTCGGCGCTCCGCTTTTAACGCATGTCGCCGTCGAATACTTCGGTGGCTCTGCAGCCGATCAATTTGTTACGTCGACTCAGACACCCGATGGAACCTCGACTTCAAGTCAGCCGATTTCGATTCCCGAATACGCCGGCAACCCATCCGTAACTCTTTCGGACACGAGCGGTTTGTCGCCTAAATCGGCACCTGACAATCCAATCCTTACGGATCTTGATTCAAGCGGCCGTTGCGGTTCGGTAGAGATGGTCGTATCCCTCGAGACTGCTCCCACACGAGGGGAGAAGCGCGGTTCGATCGGCATGGTTAAGCCCTCCGGCTGGCACACGGTGCGCGATGATTCGCTCGACGGCAAGTACCTGTACAACCGCTGTCACCTAATCGCTTGGCGCCTGTCTGGCATGAACGCCGAGAAACGCAATCTGATTACGGGAACCCGTTACATGAATGTCGAGGGCATGTTGCCCTATGAGGCGAAGGTGAGCGACTTTATTTTCGCCGGCGGCGGGTGCGTCTACTACAGGGTGACGCCCGATTTCCGCTCGGGCGAGCTGGTTGCCCGCGGCGTGCGCATCCAGGCATATTCCCTTGCGGACAAGGGGAAGAGCATCGATTTCGATGTGTATTGCTATAACGTCCAGCCCGGCTACAAGATTGACTACGCCACGGGAAAGGCGGCGAAGGTTAAATGACGGAAGAGACTGAAAACAAGTCTTGGTCGTTCCTTCCGTGGGGCGCTATTATCTACGCAACGATAATCTTGGCGGCGATCGGGACCGTTCTTTTGATAAGGGCGTTCGTGATTGAGCCATTCAATATACCCACTGAATCGATGTGCGACACGGTTCAGGTCGGCGATAGCGTCTTGGCCGAAAAGATTACTCTGGAGCTCGGGGGAACTGTATCGCAGGGCGATATCATCGTCTTCGAGAACCCTGAGAAGGACCCCGAGAAAGACGTGCTATGTAAGCGTGTCGTCGCACGGGCCGGGCAGACGGTCGATCTGAGAGACGGATCGGTCTATATCGACGGAAAGAGAATCGTAGAGGATTACGCGAAGGGCGATTCCTATCCCCTGTACATCGGGAAAGCGAAGCGGATATCCTATCCCTATAAGGTCCCCGAGGGCGAAATCTGGGTCATGGGCGACAACAGGGAGAACTCCGCCGATTCACGTTATTTCGGCGCGATTCCCGAGGACAGCGTGATCGGTATCTGCGTCATGCGCTATTTGCCCCTGAACCGTATCGACCTACTCTAAGACATATAGCTTGGCATTTAGGCTAACTCGAAAGGGCATCCTTTAATGGATGCCCTTTTGTAAACCTCTTTGTTATTATTCTCATTTTGATCTTGCATCCCGCCACATATACAACTATAATATATGTCGACAAGCGGAACGGATGGCGTTCCGCAAACCGGAAGGGAGATACACCATGAGTGACTATACGGATCGATTCCTCGAGCTTAAGTGGCGCGAGCTGGCAGACGTTCCAATCGACTACGACGACCCCGAGCAGCCCGATGGTGTTCTGGGGACGGACTGGTTCGTTTTCAAGAAGGGGGAGCCTCGTATCGAGGGAGTTTGGCGTTGGTTCGATTCCCACTACACCGCCGGCGTCGGTGCCTTGATATTCGGAACCGCCGAGTAGATTGATGGCCGTATGTGCTTTGGCACATACGGCTGAAAGGAGGACATGATGCAGCAGAATCGCAAGGAGATTGAGACGATTGCCAGGGTTCGGGGCTTAAATCACGAGGCGCTTCGCATGATTAAAAAGACTAAGGCGCTTGAGGAACCCGAGGAGGGCGTTTTTCGAGATCGCATCCTTGTGAACTACGAGCGGATGCGCATGGCGATGGAGAGAGTTGGACTTTTGCTTGAGGTCAGGTTGCACTCCAAAGACCGTGACTTTGGGGAGTATATATATCAGAAGGTGGAGCATGACTTGGATATTCTGGAAGAACAAATCGCCGTCTTGGACACCCTAATTGACCTATGGCAGCTACAGGAGTTTTAAAGTGCATCAGGTTTAGTGGTTGCTCATTCAACTCCATGAACACCTGATATCGGAAAGGAAACAGCCATGAAGAAAGTCTTTAAGTTCACTGAAACTCGTTCTTGGTACTTCGAACTCGATATTGACGATGGGGCGCAGGTCGAGAAGGCTCTATCGGCATTGGTTGGAACCGAGGGTTTTAATTATTATCTAACTGACCGCGCCGAGGATGAATATGAAAGCGTCTGGGATGAAGTTTCAGCAGACGAAAAGCGTACGTGCGGCGATCATGCTACCGACTATTTTCGAAGGGTAGCAGATAGGGAACTCGAGGGGGAGGCCCGTGACATAGTTTTGAAATCGCTGCGCGAAAGCGAATAGATCGCACTTTGTTCAATGGCTTCCATGCCGCTTTATTTCGTCCCGTTTTCCAAGATAAATCTTGAATTTCAGTCTATATCCAACTATACTATATGCTAACAAGCGGGATGAAAGGCATCCTGCATCCCTAGAGGAAGGAACATCCCATGTCTATCAATCACGTTATGCTTTCTGGCAACATCACCCGTGACCCCGAGGTTCGCATGACTGCGGGCGGGACTCCCGTCCTTTCGTTCGGCCTTGCCGTCAACGATCGACGCCGCAATTCCGCGACCGGCGAGTGGGAGGATTGCCCGAACTTCATTGACTGCACCATGTTCGGTACTCGAGGCGAGGGCATCTCCAAGCACATGGCGAAGGGCGACAAGATTGCCGTAGACGGCAAGCTCCGTTTCAGCCAGTGGGAGAAGGACGGTCAGCACCGTACCAAACTCGAGGTGATTGTCGAGGATATCGAGCTCATGGCTCGTCGCCGAGATCAGTAGGAACCAGTAGACGGACGGCTGAAAGGCCGTCCGTTTTCAGTTATTTTCCATGGTAGGTCTTGCATCCTGCTCGCTATTCAACTATACTATATGTCAACAAGCGGAACGATAGGCGTCCCGCAAACCCTTTTGGAGGTACTCATATGAGCTGCTACGTCGTTTCCGATCTTACGATTTCCGCAATCGTTGCCGCAATGGCAGACTGCGACTTCGAGCCCGCTGGCTTGAAGGACGAAAAGACGGGCATCAAGTACAACCCCGCGACTTGCGGTGAGATTGTCGGACAGATGCTCCTCGATGCCAACTACGCTGCCGTCAGCGAGCACCAAGGCAAGCATATCCGCGCCCATGAGTTCAAGCTCACGCAGAAGCAGGACGGGAAGCCGTTCACCCTTGGAGAGAAGTACGGCTGCATCCAGTGCTACGAGTATCAGACCAGCCAGCAGCCTGGATATCATGATTCGGAGATCCGCGACGTACTCGATTACGTAAGGGATGACTTGGCCGAGAAGGTGCTCGAAAAGTTCGGTGAGAAGCGCGTTTGGGGTCTGGAATAGCTTCATTTCGTATTAAAGGCGGTCGAGAGATCGCCTTTTTTCATGCCGGTCTCCCAATTAGATCTTGCATCCTGCTCGCTATTCAACTATACTATATGTCAACAAGCGGAACGAATGGCGTCCAGCAAACCCGAAGGGAGATACCCCATGAAGAAGTTTACGATTAAGGTTACCGAGCACAGGGAAGGTCTGTTCGTTGTCGAGGCCGAGGACGAGAACGATGCCCTGGAGCGCTTGGGCCGGATAATCGACACCGACTGCTTCTGGAATGACTTCGAGAATGGGAGCGAGTATTCCCTTAGCACCGAGGTCGAGACGGATGGTGAGACCGACGATTCGATAGGCGAGTGGAGCGATGCGGACTACCGCGATATGTTTGACAACTAATGTCAGCCAAAGGGCATCGGTTTATCCGATGCCCTTTTCATACTATTTTCCTTATCTGATCTTGTATCCTGCATCATATCCAACTATACTATATGCAACAAGCGGAACGATAGGCGTTCCGCAAACCCGAAAGGAGATATCCTATGACTGCATACAACTGGGCGGTAGTCGGCGTTCATGTCGAGGATGCCAAACTCACGCCGGTCGAGCTCTTTGAGGAGTACGAGGATGCCCGTGAATTCATGCTTTGCAGGATCCATACCCTAGTCGATGAATCGGGTCTTGCGTCCTATATCGATGATTGCGGGCAGGATGTTGACGTTTATTTAGGAGGAAAGGACTGCTATTACGGCGGCGCCGTTTCCTGGAAATGGAACGTCAAGCCCGTGTATTGCTAGTACGCGCGGGGCGGTGAGGATGCCGCCCCGATTTTCATGCTTTTTAACTTGCCGAAGGGCGAACCGGCAACAAGGGACCATCTAAGACTGCTAGACGCGATCGGGTGTAATCGCATGAAACGTGATTGCTGAGTTAGGCTAGCCTGAGTATTCCTTTCTAATCGCCATACTCACCGAAACTAATGCAATTGCATTTGAGAACTAATGTAATTGCATTAGTTGAGGACACGCCTCAAACGTAAAGAACTATACAGCCGACTGAGAGGAATCGAAAATGAAGAAGACCGTGATGTACACCGAGACCAGGACGTGGTTCTTTGAACTGAATCTGGCAGAAGATGCAGACCTCAATGAGACCATGCGTGCATTGAAGGATACGAATGGCTTCTATTCCTACGTGGATGATTGCACATCGGATGAATACGAAAGCGCTTGGCATGAGGTGCCGGACGAGTGGCGAGGTGAGGGTGACCCCGACTATACCGAGGACTTCCGAGCTATAGCCAAAAGGGAGTTGAAAGGCGAGGCTCGAAAGGTCGTGCTGTCTTCCTTGGTGGATCGGGAGCAATAGCATGAAAGAGCGGCCGAACGATTGCCTTTTTCACGCCATTTACCTAGCTAGATCTTGCATCCTGTCCCATATTCAACTATACTATATGCAGACAAGCGGGATGAGATGCGTCCCGCAGACCCGAAGGGAGATACCCCATGATTACTTTGGTCAACGGTAAAGGCGAGCAGATCAACGGCTTCCAGTTCTTGGACTGGAACGAGGCGGAGAGCTATTTATCCGAGCAGCGAAAGAAGGGTACACGCGGTTTGTATCTGCAGGGTAATTTTGTCGAGCCAGTTTCCTACAATGGGGCTTATTTCATTGTAGTCGGCTTTGCCGATAGTTGCGATCTGGACTACAGCATAGTTATCAAAGCTAGGCATATTCCCTGCGTAGATGAGATCATGGAATGGATCAAGCCTGATATGGAAAAGTTTGGATATTCCGATATCTTCGAGTATTACGTAACCGATGAATACGACGTATATACGGGCTACGACACCGAGAACATCGACAACTGGCCTATCTTCGGAGAGTAGCCCACCAACCAAAGGCGGTCGCGAGATCGCCTCTTTCATTTTCCCAAACGGATCTTGCTTCCGGTTCGTTATTCAACTATGCTATATGCGTACAAGCGGAACGGTAAGCGTTCCGCAGACCCGTAAGGAGTTCCCTAAAATGCAGAGGCAGGATTATATCGAGAAGATTGCAACCTTCATCGCCGACGGTTGGTACGCCACCGACGAGGGCAATCAAGCGGCAAGTAAAGCGGCCAAGCAAAGCGCCATGCATATCGCAAAGCGGGCCGCCGAGGAGCTGGGTCAATCGGCCGGCTATTGGCTCGCCGAGTCGCAATTCCGAGCGGCAGATCTGTATTAGGTCTCATTGCAGGGGAGGCGCCGCTATATCGACTTGGCGGCGTCTCCCTCGTCGACAGCCTCAATCAAGCGTGAATTGAACGATATGGGCGTGCATGCGGGTGACCTTGCATGTCAAGAAAGGTGGTTCTGGGCTGATGCTAGTTCTCAAGAAGGACGCGCTGGTAAAACTTCTCGGTGATGAGCTCTACGGGATCGAATTGGAGAACGAAATGCTTCAAGACCTCGAGAACCGCGCGACCGAGAGACGCGAGATCCTCGATATTGTCGGGAACCTTTGCGATGCCTATGGATACGCGCGGCGTGAGGTGCAGGCAAAAGCCCAAACCAGGCTCAAGAGACTGCTTGCATGCAGGGACGGAATGGACGATTGGGATCCCTACGCCTATATCAAATTGACCGAGCTGTCCAGGACCGTTTTGGGATCGGTAAGAGGCTAAAGCCGACACGCGAGCCGAATATCCTATACCGAAGATTTAGCCAAAGGCGGTCGCGAGATCGCCTTTTTTCATGCCGTTTTCCCAGCTAGATCTTGTATTCTTTCCCATATATAACTATAATATATGACAACAAGCGGAACGAATGGCGTTCCGCATACCACAGAGGAAGGAAACGACAATGACCGTAATCAAGCTAAAGACTGATGGCGAGTTCTACAGACAGCTCGTTGAAAAGCACAAAAGCCAGATGGAGGCACTTGTGCCGTTCGAGGATAACACGCTTTGATTTGGTATACCAATCGGGTATACTAACTAGGGAAGAAAGGAGAACGGTAGTGGTCAGAGTACACGGGAACGCTCTCAAGCATGGGCTTACCAGCGAGGAAGTCGCGTATGCGTGGGAGAACCCAATTCGATGCCGCCAGCGAAACGGCACAGATGATCCGCCGCTCTGGATTTCGGTTGGCTCGCTTCCAGATGGAAGGTTTGCCGAGCTGATTGGATTCATGGATATCGACGGTGTTTGGTGCGTATTTCACGCGATGGTGCCGCCGACAAAGAAGTTCAAGCGTGAGCTGGGATGGAGGTAGACATGAACGGAATTGTCGCCGAGAACGGCAAGGTCGTGACCGATGAGATGATTGCCGGCTGGGAAAGCGCCCTTGAGCGCGATGAGTGGCCCAGCGGATGGGTCAACGTCGGCGAGATTGTAGAGGGCAAGCTCCCGAAGGCCGCATCCGAGACCGTGACGCTGTCTCTCAAGGTTCCGGTTGCGATGAAGCGGGCTCTTGAGAAAGAAGCGAGGGCCGAGGGCAAGTCAACGGGCGCATATGCTCGTGGACTCCTTGCCGATGGTCTTATGGCCATAGGGTGAATAGGTAAAAAACGCCCGCCCGGCCTAGACCAAGCGGGCGGTAGCGAGAGGGATTGACCCCAACGGCGGCGATTCAAGGCGATCGGCGACGGTCGCCTTTTTCTTGCCCATATTCTCGGATAGATCTTGCATCCCTCTCGCAACTCAACTATAATATATATCAACAAGCGGAACGAGAGGCGTCCCGCAGACCCGAAGGGAGATACCCCATGAACCCCATCGATTCCAAGCTCAAGAAGATTCTCGCCATGATTGACGGCGCGACCTCCGAGGGCGAAGCCAGGGCGGCATCCCTTGCCCTCCAGCGCCTCCTCGCGGCGAACAATATGACCATCGAGGATATCGACCTCACCGACGATGCCCCCGAGGTCAACGAGGCCGCCGAGGAACTCGGTAAGCGCGTCCCCGAGTGGGTCAAGCTCCTCGCGTACGTTATCGCGAAGAACTACCGTTGCCGTTACTATATGCAGACGAGCTACGGCGCCTATGATTATTGGACCGGTCGCCATCCCGTGACCGGCACCCGCTTCGTTTTCGTCGGTGAGAGCCAGGATGCCGTTGTCGCGTCCGGATGTTTCCGCGCCACCAAGCATGCGATCGAGACCTGCTTCAAGAAGTTCTGCGACAGGCGTGCTGAGGAGTATGGAACCAAAATCGGCCGTCGTGCGGGCGTGAAGAATAGCTATTGCCTCGGGTTCATCGAGGGTCTCGAGAGCTCCTATCGCGAGCAGCTCGAGCATGACGAGACTATGGCTCTGGCGATTGTGGTACCCGAGAGCGTCATGCGCTACATGGACGAGAAGCTGAAGCTCAAGAAGATGAAGAGCCAGTCCATTACCGTTTCCTCCGACAAGTCGATCGGAGATGCCGGCAGGGCAGACGGCTACGGCTTCGGCCAAGGCGACCGTATCGCAACCTGCGCCTAATGAACGGCACGGGCAAGGGAGGGCAACGCTCGCCCCTGCCCACTCAATTCTTTTTTTCTGTGATTGCAATAGGTCTATAGCACGAATTTGAATGGGGATTATGCTCCATGTTACTGGTAGAATCAACCAAAAGGCATGACTTAGGTGAGTCATGCAACCCCGCTACAGGAAGGAACAGACATGTTCGATTTCAAGTGTTCAATGCAGGCCCAGCTCGATAACCTATGGCTCAAGCCTGAAGATCTCGCCCGCGGTCTCGATATCCGCGTGTCCAGCGTGCGTAAGTGGCTCGACCCCGAGCTCGATTGTCTGCCGGTCAAGGACGCTTTCGACTGGGTGTATGCCCAAACCGAGAAGCTCGGCGACCTTACGATGCAATGCCTGAACGATGCAAATGGGTCCCACGAGAAGTTCGGCCGTCACATCATTCGCTGGTATCGCGATGAGGATCTGCCCGAGACCGAGCCGGTTGGCCTTTACAATCTCGCAAGCAGTCTGGTCGCCGATCAACTCGATGCGAAGGATATAGATTACTCGTTTGTCTACGCGTGCCGTGATGATGAATGGATCGAGCTGAATCTGGATTCCTTCCCCGATATCGATCCGAAGGCCGAGTTTACGGCCCAGGCTGATATCTTGGGAGTGCCGACGTCGGAGATCGCAATGGCTTTGGGCATTACGGGTCGGTCTGTCAAAGATTGGAAGAACCCGAAGCGCGAGAGGATGCTGCCGGTAGACGATGCATGGGACTTCCTTGATGATTGCGCCGATGAGATCGAGGCTCGCACTTCCGAGCTGCTCGCAAGCAAACCCGATCCGATGCCATACCACCCCATGACTCGTTTGGGGTCGTTGCCCAAGCAAGACCGAATCGATAACCTTGCGGCCTTGGCGGCTTCAAAGCAAATCATGAGCGACGGCAAGACCGTTGTCGAGTTCGCATACGTTAGAGCCGTTCCGATGGGACTGGATAGTTGAATCGCAAGGAATTGTGCGCAGGCGAAGCATGCCGCCAGACCTGGGTTAACAGATGAATGGAAAGTGATATAGCCATGTCGATAAGCGATGGAATGATTCGTGCGGAACAGCGCTCATTGGTGCAATTGGAAATGGCTAAACGCAAATGCGCGAACTGCCTCTACTGCACTTGCGACGGTAACGTTCGGGACGATTTGCACCGTCCTGAAGACACTACAGTCGAGTATCTATGCCACCGCAGGGATGGCCACGAATTCGAGACTGCCCATTCGAACCGATGCAATTACTGGAAGAAGCGGATAGACGGCTAATCCTAGCGCCGCGTTTTCACATCCTCACGAGGTTTGTTTTCATCAATCCCGCGCAGGTCGAACTGTTTGTTTCCGCGTTTAAGCACGAGCTGCCAGCCGCACGCATCGCAGATCTTGACGAATTCATCGATGGTGAATCGCGTATTGTTGTGCAGGCGCGTCGACAGACTGCCTTTCTGCTTGCCGGTTTTAATGGATGCATCCGCAAGCGTCATGCCGCAGTCTTGCACCATATAGCGAATAGCGTCGGACGAACCGATCCGTTCAAGCACTGAAAACCTCTTTCAGATATACGATAGTCTATTTCGATTATAGCCAATCTATAAATGTTCTAGACGTGTCGGAGCGATTCAGTGCAGTAAACGGCGCTGATTTACAGCCCTGTTGCGGATGGATCCCTCTTTCCGTTGCCGCTGCGGCATGTCGTTTTGAATATATACAGGCTGTCCCAAGATGTAGAAGCCAATTCCAACATTAGGAGGACAGATGGATAACGACACCCAATTCGATCCGGCAGCCATTCGCATGGAGTATTTTGCCCTGCTCTTGAGCGGCCGAAAGTACGATGACCTTGAGCTTGCCGTCGCTCAGGAGATGCTGAAAATAGACCGTCTCACCACCGAGCGATCACTGCCGTCCATGGTTGCTCATTCAGTGAGAATCGCGGCAACTATTAACTCAGTTGAATTCGAGGAAACCTCGCAGCGCTATCTGATTAAGTTCCTGGCAGACAACGGAGACAAGGAAGAGCGCGTGCGTTCTGAGCGAACGGATGCCAATCACAAGGATGCTGTAAAGAAGATTTGGCAACGAGATTTGGTCGGGCACCGCGTCATTATTTTCAAATACAAGGACAAGGTCGGATCTAAAGAAGCTCCCAACGGCTATCGCATCTCTCCGTATTGCATCGACCTCGGCAAGGCGGAGTAGTTACAGATGAAGCGCAACAACCTTAAAGATTTAAATCTCAGGGCGATTGTGGAGTCCGAACTTGAGAAGACCAGCTGCGATGGACTCTATTCCCCGTGCGGCCGTTGTGAGCGAGGATGTTCCCGTTCGGAACTTTTCTCCTGCGGCAAGGCGTGTGCAGACTGCCGTCCCGGTCTGCAACACCCCGGAACGAGTGACCTGAAGATCGTTTCATATGATGAATACTGTGAGGTCGTTGACCGAATCGAAGCCGAACTCAAACGCCTTGAGGAGAAGCGCTGTGCTGAGGCGGCGGCAAAGAGGAAAGCCGAGCGGCTCGAAGCGAAGCAAATTAAGGAGGAGAACGCCCTTAAAAGGAAGCAAGAGCGCCTCGAGAAGCGAAAGCAATTCAAGGAAGGTCTCCGTGCGCGACGCGAAGCGTTCGTTGCGGATGTTTCGGCTGCCGTTCGCACGAGCATTCTCTGCAAGCTCTTAAGTGGAGTTTCGATTGGCTCTATCGTGTTTTCGGTTATCTCGGTCGTATTTTTCGAGGTTATCAAATACGAATGGATTGCTTCAGCGGCAAAAGCCGAGGCGCTCGCGGCTGTCTATCTGTTCCAGAAGCTCTTTATGTTTGAGGCGATTTACGTCTTCGTCATCGTCGCGTTCACAATCGGTTTGATTTTCGTTCGCGTCTTGCGCGGCGATTGCAAGGCAGATTTCGAACTTGAGCAGCAGGCTGAAAAGGAAGAGAAGGACGATCAGTTTTTCCTGTAGACCTCAGTAACTCATGTATCTATAGTGATTTCAGTGCCAGATTAAAGGGCCAATCCAAGACTGATTGGTCCTTTTTGTTACTTGTTTCCAGTGACGAATTCGGCGGCTGAACCCGTTTTCCATGACCCCAAAAAGATGCGCCACGCTATTTAGCAAGCCATTTCCCTGATGCTAAACAGTTTGAGGTGCGACACTACTGCGACAGAAGTGCGACATTTTCCTTGCCGGACATTCCATCAAAAGATAACTCGGCTCTTTCTGGACGTACTTCGAAAGCGTTTATCATTGCAGCGATTGTCTGATTTCCAACAATTGACTAAGGACTTACCGATTGCCACGCAAATGGTTTTACCGATGCTAGTTCGCTAAATCCGCTTTCAGAACAGATCATTAATAAGCTCAGCAACCTTCTTAATAGCATGTCACCCCATACTCAAAAGTATTTTCTGCAAGCTCAAATTGGTTTTCCATGCTCATATTTGCAGAACGTTTCAACTATTTTAGGCTGAGTCCCTTGCGAATCGAAATGAGTCACCGCTCCAAATCATTGTCTCGGCAATACTCAAAATCAAATTGGGTATCTAACTGGAAAGCTAATCGAATAGCATGAGGAGTGCCTTTAATGGCACTCCTGAGTATCACTGCTTGTTATTATTTTCATTTGGCGTTCAATTAGAAAGACAGTCTCAATTGAATCGAGATACCGATTTAGAAAGGACACTTCAGTATTTCTGCCCGTTTGATTTTAACGAATCAAACGGAATCTATCTATTCATCTGTCTGGATTGTCATTTGCTGTTGCTAATTTCTGGCGTATCGGAAAGACGAACCATATCTGAAAACATAGACAGAGGCATGGAGGTTCAGTTCCATCCGCTTGTTTTTCGGCTGATTTTACAAATCAGAAGCGAACTCAATGCTTACCGTACGCTCTTTTCGGTAGTCGATTTATAGCTACGGACTATTGTCGCGAGCGCATTTCAAGCAATTGGTACAACTTGCACAGCGCCTTTAATGGCGCTGTGCCGAATCGCTATTTGTTCTCATTCTTATTATCGAAAGTTGCATGCAGCGACATGGACCGGCTGAGATTATCTTTAGCGCCGTGCAATAAAAAGTATTTAGCACGTTCGATTTCCCTTACATCTGACCGTTTTTTCACTGTCGCAAACTTCCAACCGTTACCTATTTGAATACGTGCCGTCCAATCTGCAAAGGTTATTTTCTTTTCGATTCTGTTGTTCTCTAACTAATTTCTACGGCCGATTGTACTTTGTAAAATGCCGAAATAGGTTTTCGGATTGCCAATCGAGAGCTTTCAAAAGTAGTCTGTACTTTCATTTTAGGTTGCACAGAAAGTGGTTGGTGGCTTTCCAATTAGATCGTGGGGCATTTGCGCTTTTATATTTCGCATCCTAAAGTCAGTCGAATCATCGTTCAGATTTACTCATTACGATTGGTTTTTCCTAACAAATAGTTTGCCGCCACGAGCGTTTCGATATCGTTTCGTTTGTGATTTTGAGTCAGCAGTTGCGCCGCAAACACTTTAAAAAACAATTCAACAGTCTCGCAGCCGTTCATCGAATAGGGAAGAGACGCAGCCGAATCGCGACCAAGATTACCGAACCCGCCCACCGATCGCACTTGTAAGACACGCTCTAAATCATCACGCCGGCCCCTTCATAAACGCTATTTCCCACCTGTTGCTTTGTCGGACATTCATCAGGATCCCTATAGGTTGTCAGACATTTCCGCTCCACAGTTGTAGCGTTGCCAGACATTGAATTGACAGCTAACACCAGTTTGTCAGACATTTACCAGCACCCCTATTTCCGATTACTTGGTTACACAGAAATGGATCGTACGGCCAAAAATCGCCCCGAGTAGAGCCGAATCACCCCGCGGCGCGGCCGCCTGCCCTACGGACAGGCGGCAGGTGCAAAACGGCCTTGCCAATTATGGATGCCGTTGCGGCAACACCCAGCCCAGCCAAAATACGTGCCCCAAACTACCCATAAAGGCCATTTTGCACGCCAGCTGCGTTCAACGTCAGACATTAGAAATGTCAGACATTGAACCTGCGGCAAAGCCGCAGCTGGGGTCGCTAGCGGCCTGTAATCGCTTCGCTCCGCTCGCTCCCGCCAAGCGAAATGTCCGACAGGCTGTCAGACATTTAGATCCGCTTGACGGACGGCTTGCTCGCGAAGCTCACTATCGGCCGTATGTAAGGAGATACGAAATGTCAGACATTTCGCCAGATGAAAATGAACCCCAGACCGCCACGCCCAATTTGTCAGACATTAGCCCCCGCATATCCCAAATGTCTGACATTTTGCAGCCCCAAACGCCGACTCCCATGTCGCCCCAGGCGCAGCCCAACCAGCCGTGCGAAACGCCGCCAGCCAGCCTGTCAGACATTTTGCCGCCCCCAAACGGCGGTCAGTCCGCCACCCGCCGCATCACAGTCCGCCTCCCGACCGCCGACCTTACCGCCCTCGATGCCCGCGCCGCCGCCCTTAACGCCAGTCGAAGCGACTACCTCCGCACCCTAGTTGCACTCCCCGTCACACTCGACTTGACATCCATCCGCCGCGCCACACCGGGCACCGAATCCCTCGCCCGTCCGCTCGGCCCAGACCTCGCCCTCATGCACTCTGTCGACCAAACGGAAAGTTTGGCCGTGCAGACCATCACCGACAGCATGCTCGAATCCATCTCCAACGAGGTTCGCGCCATCGGCGTGAACTACAATCAGGCGGTTCGCGCCCTCAACCGCATCATCAAGAAGTACGGCAACCATCGCGCCCTCTCGCAAGATGAGCGCACGGAAATCGTTGGGCTCTACGAACGTCTCTCGAAACAGAACAAGGCGATCTACGATCGCCTCAAGACTCTCGCCGAAGATGTCGAGGCCCTGTCCGCCAAACCGTCCGTAAACCTGACTGCCGTCGGTCTCGCCCAATCTGAGGCCCCTATCAATAAATACGAACCAGAACGTCGCCGCCGTATCCGCGGTAAAAAGCACGGTTCATCGCGTCCTGACCAAAGTGAGGAAGAAGGCCACGTATGACCTACATGAAGATTCTCTCTGGACATAGTTCTGCCAAGTGGATACGCTACTACCTCTTCAAAAACGACCGCGCCCTCGACAAAGACTTCCTCAACCTGACAGATCGCGATTGGAAGGGGAGGGACTGGGCGAAGGTCATGGACAGGACCCGTGAGATTTTCGGCAACAACGTTCCCGTCAAAAAGGACACCAAGGTCCGCACCTATGAACACTTCATCATCTCATTGGACGAAAAGGACGACGGCGTTGAACTCGATGACTTCCGCGACTTCGTGAACGAGTGGGCATCCAAATGGTTTGACTCGCGCGGTCCGGAAGGACAGGGCATCGGCCGCTTCGAGGTGGCCATTGCCTACCACGATGACAATAAGGCTCGCGGAGTCCAAGGCAAGCAGGGCATCCTGCATGCCCATCTCGTCATCAACAACACCGAGCTCGAGACGAAACGACGCATCTCTGGTCTGCGCACCACCAAGGTCGTCCAGGCAATGCGAGCTGACCTGCAAACCATGTCGCTCGAACGAGGCTGGCATGCGTTTGCAACTGATGGCAAGTCCTACACTCAGGCCGAGATGGACGAAAAGGGTCTGAAAGTCTCCCGCGGCAAGAGACTCGATCGTGCTATGTCGGCTCTCGATAGAGTCCTCGCGAACGAGGCAAAGGGCGCACAAATCGAGGACTTCAGCGAGGCGATGCAAGACCTGCTGGATAAACGTCATCCGATCGACAAGCTGATACCCGAGACATTTACGGTCGGAGCTGCTCCTAGTTCACAGCCGAAGGTCGGCGAGGGTGACCCGATCGCTTCCGACAAAGTCTCCGGTTTTTCGTACACGACCATGAGAACTGAAGACGGGCGAGTGATGCGCCTTGTTGTCCCGCATGGATTCGGCGATTCTGAAACCATGGCGGAGCGGCAGATTGAAACCCGCGAAGGCTGGTCTTGGAAGGACGACATTCGCGATCGAGTTGATGTAGCGGTGAGAATTTCCAAGGGGCCTGCGGATTTTGCGTCAAAGTTGGGCGAACTCGGCATCAAGGTTAATTACAACCGCGAAGGAGATCTTGTCTACCATCATCCGAGCGACCCCGCATCACGCAAAGTAAAAGGCTCAACGCTCGGTAAGCAGTATGCTGCGACATCGATAGAACAGGTGATTGCGGAAAAGCACACAAGCCAACGCCAAAGATCTCAAAGTCTACCGAGCCGTGAGCGCTGGATGAACGATGACGAGCGTGCCGCAGCACTAGCGATCGCAAAAGCAGCCATCCCGTGCACGCGTGAAGGTGCCGAATTGATGGGTCGATTAAAATCGACCATAGAGCAGAATGACTCCGCTGCCCGCGATGAGATTCGTCACGGTATGGGAGTAGAGTATCCATCTTCTCTAGCAAATTCGCTAGGCATCGAATATCCCAAACCTTCTACTGTCGGGGATAGCCGCCGAAAGAAGATGACTGAGGAGGAAATCCTCGAAGCCATGGCAGATATACGCGATGAGAAAGGTTTTGGCGGTCTCGCTGCGAACAACCCAACGAATTCGGCTACGAAGTCCAATTCCGGACAGCAGCAAGAGGACGCTGCCGAGATTCAAAAATCTAAGCACCATTAAGGAGTGACCATGATTATTGCCATCGAATACAAGAACGGTCGTATGAAGGAGTTCGACACGAGTTCCTTCACGACAACAAACGCGATGAGCGCCGGCGACAAGACAGCCAGGAACGTCATGACAGAACTGGATCTTCGCCTCGATCTCGTTGAAACTGTCGGGTTGAGACTTGACTTCTATTGGTACGATGCGGCTCCGCAAGGAGAGCGAGTCGAAATCCCCGGTCTCATGGATTCAAAAGGCAACCCGGTATGCCTTACAGCTGCATCGAGGCGTTTGGGCACTTCCGTTCTTCTTTGCACCTCAAGGGGCATCGAGCAGATTTCCCGAATCATCGTCCAGCGTGCCAACGGCACGGTTGACGCCCTTTGGCGTCAGGGTTCGGGCGACTGGCTGATTAACGGTGCAAAATTTGAAGCGCAGCGTGTACTTTCATATACGGATGCGAATGTGACCTCAATGAACTCCCAAGCAATCTTCGTTTTCAAATATATGAAAAAGGCCAATCCGATGATGACGGACGAGGAGATTTGCAGACTTATCGGATATCCGCTTGAAGCCTACAGGGAGATTCAGCTCGACGAAGCCAAGAATGCGGAGGGCGTGGTTGGCGCCGAACTCATCGAATCGGATGCCAGCGACAGTTTCCAATCGGCACACGACTCCGAGGTACTGGACCACGACGATTCATCTAGCGATGATGCGTCATTTGGTAAGCATTTCGCCGTGGAAGACGATGATGATGCCTTCGATGACGATGAGGACTCCTTGTTCGACGTCTGACATTTGCCACGGCGGCCTCATTCATGATATTTTGAGTGTACTGGCGTAACCCCAAGCGCCATGAAACAGGAGAGACGAATATACCGCCCGACCGCGCGAGGCGCGGCCAGCTATTTCCAACTTGATTACATATGACTGACTCGGTATGACTCGACTCGTCTCTCCGCTCGTCCTGACAGGAGATGACAGGTTTTGCAGAAGCGCGAAGAGACACGAATGCAAGAGGTTGCCGGAATCGAATCGAAGTGGTTCCGATGAAGTCGGCGGTCAAGGTGAGCGAGGCTATAGCCAGACTTCGCAAGTATGGTGACACGGCAGAGCTCGAGGAGGCAATCGACGATTTCCTCGCGGCCTATGGAGAGCTTCGCAGCCAGTTCTATTACGAAGATCAGGAGGCGCAGGCGAATGCCAAGGCAGCCTCGACGCTTCTCGAGGCCATCGATCGCGGCTTGATCGAGTTGCCTCAGACCGATGACGGCATCGTCATCATCCCAGACATGAAGCTGCGCCTGCCCGACGGCGCGAAGCTCTATGTCAACTCAATTGAAATCGAATCCACCGCGACCGGTCACGCCCCGATCGTTCACTTCGAGGATGGCTCCTCCATTCGCTGTCGCCGCGGTTCGGGCGTCCAGATTGTCCGAATGCCCCTAGAGGAGGAGCAGAATGACAACTGAAAGTGAAGCCCCGCTTGCTTGGCCGTTCCGCATCCCTATTCTGCGTGTCTTCCTGCTACCGTTCGTGGAAAACAGGAAGCGTGACCGCCTGCTGCTCATCCTGCTCGCCTGCATCATGTTGACGGCAGGCTTCCTCATGCAGGGGAACGGATCGTATGACAGCGACGGCTGGTTCCTGCTCGCCACGGGAAGGGAAATCGTCAAGCAGGGCATCCCGTACACGAACCCGTGGTCCTTCTCTTCCTACAAGCCGATTGTCGTCCAGCAGTGGCTGCACGATGTCCTGCTCTACGGCTCGTATATCCTAGCGGGCTACGCCGGCACGATACTCTATCAGGCTCTCCTGGCTGCCATCGTCGCACTCTCTATAGCCTTCGCAATCCGAGGATTTGACGATAAACGCCCCACTTTAGCCCGCCTGCTCTTCTGTATAGGCCTCGCCCTTTTCGGGGCGGGAATCTACATCTCAGTCCGTCCTACGGCATGGTCGATGGCATGCATGTGCCTGACAATCGGCGTCTGCACCCGCTGGCGGCGAACCGGCGACTGGCGCTACCTTATCGCCCTGCCCGCAATCACGGTGCTGCACGTCAACATGCAGTCTGCCATGTGGCTCCTCGATGTCTTCCTTGCTGGTTGCTTCCTGCTGCCCGACGATCTCGCCAAATTCAAAACCGTCACCCCCGAGGAGATGCTCAGCGAGATCTTCCCCCTCAGCCTCGCCTTGGTCGCGATGCTCGTCGCATCCTTTGCGAATCCCTACGGAGTTGATGGCGCCCGCTACGTGATAACGTCGATGGGGGCTGCATCGTACGGCAACGTGATTTCCGAGATGAAGCCCGCCTTCGAGGCGACCAAAGGCTTCTGCGTAATCTTCTTTGCGGCTGGCATCATTCCTACGGCGCTGGTGGCGGCCTTCTGCCATAGGCGCATAGACTTGTCTATGCTCGTAATCGTACTCGCCACCTTCATCGCGACGATGCTCCATTGGCGAAACGTATGGACCTTCTCGATTGCATGCGCCCTCGCGTTTGCGAGCATGCTTCCGAAAACGGAGGACCCGTCACCCTTGAAATCGCCGGAGACGGCGAAATTCATCGCCCTGATAGCCCTCCTTGCTGCAATCGGCCCGATAGCTGCGAACTGCTATGTCTGTGCCACGAACGGTGGGCAGTCCTGTTGGATATCCTCCGAACGCTCTGCGGATTCCCTGGTGAAAGAGATTGACGAAGGAGGCTTCTACGACCCCGTCGTATACGCCGAGGATCCCGTCATCTACAACTACCTGGAATGGAAGGGGATGAAAGTTCCCTTTGACTTGCGCCCCGAACTCTGGGATGAGAAGGGCGTCATGGGAGTAACTTCCCCCTACCGCGACTACGTGGACGCCATGCAACCGAAAAAGGCAAAGCTGACCTACCTAACCTCCAATGGCTTCGACTACTACATCGTCTCGAAGGATTCGGCGCACTGGTATGAGAAGAGCCTGAACCTGAAGGTTGTCAATGCCACGGATACGCTCGTTCTGCTTGAGAACGCAGGGTAGGGAAGTAAATTCAATCTCTAGCGTAACGTCTACGATGTCGCGGCCTACAACCGCAAGGTGACCTCTTTCCCGATGAACTTCCTCGCCCATGCCTTCGGCTTCGACGGCATCGGCCAATACAAGGCGAACGCCGCTGCCGCGAACGCCCCCGTTGTCGACTTCAATTGATATCGGACCGTAAATCCTGACCTTGATATAGCCTTCCGCCGATGCGGGAGGCTATACTATTATTGATGTATCGGAAAGCGTACCCCAAGCGCTTCAAGAAGACAGGAAGTGAATATGGCAGCTTATGAAGACCCGCGCGATTGCGGATTCGACCCCGAGCTCGTGAAGACGGCCCTGATGTCGCGCGAGCAGTTCGGCTCCAAGCCCCGAAAATTGGTTCTCGGCATCGACATGGGAATCGCCGGCATCGGAGTCTGTCTCATGGACGAGCTGAACCAAGAAATCGTCCTCATGGCAACCCATCTGTTCGATTGCCCGTGGAATCCGAAAAACAAGACGAGCCTGGCATCGGCAAGACGCCAGGCGAGGTCGCAGCGACGCAATATCGCCCGCCGCGCGGCGAGGAAGAAGCATATCAGCAAGATTCTGATGGCTCACGGCGTCATTCCCGAGGGCGCGTCTTCCGAATGGTTCTCCGTACGCAAGGGCGAACAGGACAACATCCAGCTGCGAGTGAAGGGCCTGAGCGAAATCCTTTCCAGTCGCGAGCTCGCCCGCGTCCTTTACGGATTCGCCGGTCGCCGCGGCTACATCGACCACGGCAAGGCCGACAACGACAAGGATGCCGGCAAGGTGAAGAAGGCCCTGAAGGAAAACGCCGAGATTATGGATGCTAACGGCTACGAGACATTCGCCCAATACCTCATAACGCAGCCGAAAATCCGCAACCGTCAAGATGACTACATCCATTGCGTGGATATCGACATGGTTGTGGACGAAGTCCACGCGATTTTCCGCCATCAGCGGGAACTTGGAAACGGGCTTGCCACTGAATCCCTTGAAGGGGAGTATCTCGCCGCGCTGCGCTGGCTCACAGACACGACCAGGCGAGACGGAATCATCTACTCAAAGGTGGGCTACTGCACCTATCTCGGCGAGCCGATTAAACGCGGACCGAAATCATCCATCTCATCCGAGATGGTTCGCGCCTACCAGACGCTAGCGAACGTCAAGATCGAGCATATCGGGTCAGTCGCTACGCAGATTTCGCCCTTGACGCGCAACCAAATCGTTCACGACCTGTTCAAGGTCTCCAAGAACCCGAAGCCGCTGAAATGGTCCCAGCTGCGCAAGAAACTCGCCCTGGCCGATACCGACACGTTCGCGGGAGTCCGCCAATCGGACGAGGCGAAGGATGTTTGCGTCAAGGTTCCCGCATGGAACGCGCTCTGCTCGACGCTCCATGACCTGAATCCGGTCCTGCTCAACCGCCTGCGCGATGATACCGATCTCGCGGATGCGGTATGCGCCGCCGCTACGTTCGCGTCCTCATCGGAGGCCTTCGCCACGCGAATTGCCGAACTCACCGACGGGCTCTCGAAAGAGGATGTGGATGCGCTCCTCGAACTGCCCTATGGCTCGAAGCTCTTTACGGGATACGGCTCGACGAGCCTGAAGGCGCTCCAGATGCTCCGCGATGCGTTCGAGGACACGAACATCAATCGCCTGTATGATGCCGAGGTCGCAACGGGGCTATACGATGCGCGGAAAGCCCTTTCGGCCAAGCGCAACGTAACCGATGACGGTCTCCTGAAACCCTATTCGAGCTATTCCCCGATCTGTACCAACCCGGTCGTCCTGCGTTCCTGCGCTCGGCTCCGCAGGATTATCAACTCGGTTATCAGGCATTACGGTCTACCCGATACGATCCGCGTGGAGGTTGCTAAAGAGCTGAAGCGTACAAAACACGAAAAGGAACTCGTCGATGACGGCAACAAGTACAACAAGAGGAAAAAGGAGAGGCTCTGTTAGACCAGAATTGACATATAGGTGATGCCACCGTGGTATAATGAAAC
>OIYU01000389.1_pt1 | contig 34664 bp, 28 predicted proteins | sample 1588321 | NCBI WGS metagenome assembly OIYU01 (sample SAMN03283258) | human gut metagenome | biome: human-associated habitat; material: feces | host: Homo sapiens | place: USA | collected 2013 | reverse complement strand
TAGACTGAAAGTTTTTCACTTTGAATTGCAGTAACATGGGTATCTCACTCCCTCTTACTTATAGGATACTCTTAAAAACGAAAATATGCAATCTGAAAACGAATTTTTTGAAAAATATTTTCAAAAAGTCAATTTAAGAATTTGAATCAAGAGAAATTGTTCGCTTGTAGCGTTGTGAATTTATCAACAGCTTGCCAACTATCGAGCAAAGTTTGCCAACTACTTGCCAACTTGAGTTGGCAAACTGATGGACACTTTCCCTCCCGTTTTCCCTGTTCGTTCAGAGCAGGGATTTTTCTTTTTCTGTCTAATTCTAGCCATCTTCCTTTATGCGGGGAGATTCCTCATCACTGAGCACGGATTGATACCGTCAAAATTGCTGAAAGACGATGGCTTTCTCTCCATCCATTTGTGAGGCGACAATTTAACTTTGAGGCTCCTTTTTTCTTCAAAAACCGCAAAATAGAAGCAGACTATTTTGATCACACCCCCACATATGGGGGTACCCCCCTGTCATGGTGACAGGGGCCCCCCTTGTTTTCTTTTGGACTTCTCTCTACAATGAGGAACACAATTTGAGGCAGGGATGTGTTTCCTGCCCGACAAACTTGCGAGGTGTTGGAAATGATTTCTCAATAACAGGTTCTGGTTATATGGATACTGCTCCCACCTTTTCTAAAAAGAGGTGGGAGTTTTTGTATCCCCCGCAAACGAGAAAAGGCACAGAGAAGGAGCAATCTCCTCTACGCGTATAGGCAGAAAAAAAGCAGCCGGTTTGCCCTTTCTCCCACAGCCCGGCAGCTTTGCCTTAGACCGTGAAAGCTGTGTTGTTTCGCAAATATGAATACTACTCCCACCTTTTACCTGGGAGTCACGAAAGGAGTGTGAAAACTTTGCCGAAAAATCAACCTGAACTGAAGCTCATCTCCCTGGAGGACGTAGTGGTGGAGCCGGTGCGCTGGCTCTGGTATCCCTACATCCCCCTGGGGAAGCTGACCATCCTCCACGGCGATCCGGGGGAGGGCAAGACCACCCTGGTCCTGTGGATCGCGGCAGCCTGCAGCCGGGGCCAAGCCCTTCCCGGCGGAGAAATCGGGGAACCGCTTACTGTCCTCTATCAGACAGCCGAGGACGGCTTTGGGGACACTATCAAGCCACGACTGCTGGAGTCCCAGGCGGACTTGCACCACATCTACACCATTGATGAAACGGATTTCCCTCTCTCCATGCTTGACGAGCGCATCGGGGAGGCCATTGAGAAAACCCATGCCCAGCTGATGATCCTGGACCCCATGCAGGCGTATCTGGGGGAGAAGGTGGACATGAACCGGGCAAACGAGGTGCGCACCGTGATGAAGGGGCTGACCAAAGTGGCAAACCAAACCGGCTGCGCCATCGTCCTGGTAGGACACCTGAACAAATCCCAAAGCGCCAACAGTGCCCAGCGGGGCCTGGGCTCCATGGACTTTCGGGCAGCAGCTCGGAGCGTTCTGCTGGTGGGCCGGGTCAAAAATGACCGGGACATCCGGGTGATGGTCCACGACAAATCCTCCCTGGCCCCAGAGGGGAACTCCCGAGCTTTCTCTTTGGAGAACGGCACGCTCCATTGGCAGAAGGGATACGAAACCCTCACAGCGGACCAGCTGCTCAGTGGAAGAAGCCAGGACTCCAAACTCACCTTGGCGGAGGAGCTAATCCTGGACACCCTGGACAGGCGTTCCATTGTTTCCGCCAAAGAGATGTACCGCTTGGCGGAACAAGCCAACATTTCTCCCCGGACGCTCAAGGAGGCCAAGCGCAATCTGACCCACTATGTGGAGTCTGTCCGGCAGGCCAACGAGTGGAACTGGCAGAGGAAACAGTAAGAGTGCAAGGGGGCAAATTACGGCTGAGGACACTTGCTTATCTGGTGTTCATAGGCTTGAAATCGTCTACATCTTGTGTGTTTCCTCAAGAGTGTTCCATGGTTCTTTGCCTTCTTGCACCCTTTTGGGAAGGATCAAAAGGACGCACAACAACCGCTCCACCCTGGGAAGCCAGGGAAGGCCACACCGGCCCAAAAGCCGCCCTGTGAGCGTCTGTGTGGCCGGTTTGGGCCCCAGGTGGGGGAACGGACCCGTCCCCGCCCGTTCCGGGGCGATTTGGGCCCCACAGGGCCCAGTTTGGCAGAAAGAAAAGAAACCGCCTCCTCTCCCGGTTGGGGGAAAATTTGGGGGTGTGATTCTCAAGCAGGTTAAAGGGTGTGGGTCGGTGAACCGCCCACACCCGGATCACCTCGCCCGGCAGAGCCGGTCGTTGTGGGCTTTTTGCCCTCTTCCACCACCCAAACAATCCGGGGTCGGTTGGGAGGCATTGGGGTTACGACCGGGGTCAGAAACACGAAATTTCCCGGTGGCAAGCCATTTTTGCGGGTGTCACCGCCGGGGTCAACGAAAGGATGAAGAAAAACATGGCAGATAAAGACTTGAAACAAAAATTCGCCCTGTGGATTCGCCCCTCTCTTCTGGAGGAAGTGGACTCCCTCTACAAAAGCGATAACTGCGCCAGCCGCAGTGAGTTCATGGAAAAAGCCCTGAGGTTCTACATGGGATACCTTTCCAGCCAAGCAAACCAGGACTACCTGGCCGATGTCATTCCCTCCACGGTGAAGGGGATCGTGGACGAAAGCTCCAACCGCATGGGCCGCCTGCTGTTCAAGCTGGCAGTGGAACAGGCTGTGATGTCCAACATTCTCGCCGCAGTCTGCGAGGTTGACCAGCAGGAGTTGGAACGCTTGCGCAACCAATGCATTCAGCAGATCCGCAAGACCAACGGCATGATTTCTTTCGACGAGGCCTTGAAATGGCAAAAAGATGTCTAACGACATCTTCCCGAGTTTTGCTTGACGGTTTGAAAAACCGCCATTTTGCTTACACAAAACCGCAAAAGATCGCGCTAAAGATTGAAGAAAGGAGAACCTATTTGGCAAGCATCAAGAAACTATCTGGCCGGAAATTTAAGATCACCATCAGCAACGGCTACCGCCCTAACGGGAAGAAAATCTGCAAGGCCAAGACCATCACCGTGCCGGATTCGGTGAAGCCCCGGGGCATCCCTCGGTACGTTGCCCACGAAGCCGAAGAGCTGGAACGCCTGGTGAAGTCCGGCTACTCTGAGGACCGGGACACCACCTTTGAAACATACGCCACCCGATGGCTGGACCGTCAGGTGAAATACGCCTCCGGCACCTTGGCCAGCTACCGGCGAATGCTGGAGGTGGTCTATCCCTACATTGGATCTATCAAGCTGGGAGAGCTGCGGCCCATGGCCCTGGAAAACATGCTGATCGAGCTGCGAAAGAGAACCAGCCACGGCAAGCCCATCCAGGAAGCCACCGTGCAAAAGTACCTGACCGTGGTGTCCGCTGTACTCAGCGACGCCAAACGCAACGAGATTATTTCTAAGAACCCCGCCCGGATGATTGACCTGCCGGAAACAAAACGCCGCCAGCAGTTCATCCCCACGGACGAGCAGGCACAGGACTTGATTCTGGCCCTGCTGGATGAGCCCTACCACTACAAGCTGTTCTATGTGCTGGCCATGTACACCGGCTGCCGCCGGGGTGAGTTGTGCGCCCTGCGGTGGAATGACTTTGTGATCGTGGAGAAGTACCGCTCTGTGCTCACGGTTTCCCGTTCTCGCACTGTGGTAGCTGGACAGGGTGTGGTGGAAGGACCTACCAAGAATAGTCGCTCTCGTACCATCGCTCTGTCCGAGGACATGACCTCCTTGGTGCAGGGGTTCTGCTATTATCAACGGGAGATAGCGATGGAAAACGGACGGAAATTGAGCCCTTACCTGTTCGTCAACGAGAAAGGCCAGCCCATCCATCCGGATACGTTCACAAAACATTTGCGCCTGATCTTTGAGGAGAACGGCTTCCCGGACAACTTCCATCTCCACACCCTGCGGCACTATTTTGTCTCCGCCATGCTCCACGAGGGGGTGGACAAGCAGACTGTGGCGGAGATGGCGGGCCATGGGGACACCTCTTTCCTGGAGCGCACTTACTGCCATCCTCAGATGGCCTTGAAGGAACAGGCGGCGGAAAAGATGGATCAACTGCTCCTCCACAGCCCGTAATTCAGGTACCTTGCTGGAGGTTGCGGGTAGGCTTACCTGCTCCTCTTGTCCAAAGGGTAGAACGTGAGAAAAGCGCTGGACTTTCCAGCCCACGTGGAGTAGTGTGTGGTTGCCTCCACAGGGCAAATCACAACAGGAAAGAGGTTCTTCACGATGGCAAGCATCCGTAAACGAGGAAACAGCTACCTGCTGGTGGTGTCCATGGGCTATGACCCGGAAGGACACCGCCGCAAGCCCCAGCAAAAAACCGTCCACCCGCCCGAGAATCTGACCCCCAAAGCCAAGGAAAAATGGCTGGAAGAGGAGGCCGCCCTCTTCGAGCGGCAGTGCAAAAACCAGCCCTTAACCGTGGATAAGTCCATCACCCTGGCAGAGTACACCACCTACTGGCTGGGACACATCGCCCCCGGCAAGCTGGCAAAATCAACCCTGGCCCGGGACAAGCAGGACATCGACCGGTTCCTGCCGACCCTGGGCAGCTACAAACTTACCGAACTAAAGCCCGAACACTTCCGCAATCTTTACGCGGCCTTGCGGAAACAAAAGAACTCTGTGACTGGAAAACCGCTCTCCGAGAGCACCGTTGAGGGAGTCCACGCTTGTCTGTGTGGAATCCTCAGCGATGCCATGGAGAGCGGTTTTTTGTCGCAGAACCCAGCTTGGCGCACCTACAAATACAGCGGCAAGAAGAAAAAGCAGCGCCATGTGGCCGACGAGGAAACCACAAGGAAACTCATTGCTGCGCTGGAGGAGGAGAGCGTCAAGTACGAAACGTATTTCAAACTTATCATCGCCACAGGGATGCGGAGGGGAGAATGCTGTGGGCTAAAATGGAAGGACGTGGATTTCACCGAGAAGTCCATCCACATCTGCCGGAACGTGGTAAAGGTCACGGGAGAGGACATCATTGTAAAAGAGCCCAAGACCGCTGCCGGGGACCGGTACGTGTACTTCTCCCTGGAGATGGCAAGCCTCTTGAAAGAGTACCGCTCCTTCTGCCAGGGGGAGCTGAAGCTCCACGAGGGCAGAGAGCTGACCACAGAGGACTACATCTTCCGTCGCCATGGGGCCGACCTGCCCATGACCCCAAGCACCTTTACCTGGCGGTTCAAGCTGATCCTCAAAAAACATGGTCTGCCCCAGGACCTGAACGTTCACAGCCTGCGGCACACCGCCGCCAGCCTGATGATCTCCGGCGGGGCGGATGTGGCTACCGTATCCGGGCTGCTAGGACACTCCCAGGTGTCCACTACGCTGGACATCTACACCCATGCCTTTGACGAAAAGAAACGAGAGGTCAGCGCCGAGATGCAAGGAAGAGTGGGAGTGTGAACAGACGAAGCAGAAGGCAAGGTCATCTTCCTTCCTCCAAAGGGAAGGAGATGACCTTCTTCTTTTTCTGCTTTGCGTACCGCAAGGTGGATGCAGCACCGCCCCAGTCGTGCAAGACGCAGCTCACCACCACGTCCGCAGCGTTTACCATCCATCGGTTGCGGCAGCAGATCGCAAAGCGCCGGGGAACCGTTTCCAGGGGAGGATACAAAGTGGCGTCGTAACCGGACGTATCCTTTGCAGAAGGGAAATAAGCTAGGACAAGAACTAATTCCACCTGTGGATAACGCTTTTTGTGTTCCCGAAGAACGGAAGCCGCCAAGCTGTCAAATTCCCCGTAGCCTCCCAGATAAAAGGTAGTTGCTCCCTGGAAAATCAGGCGTTTTGTCACATCAGTCAGCCACGTTTTGACCGCCTCCTTGTGATCCAGCTGGCTATGGCCGCAAAAGGTTACAATCATTTTCATCACCTCTGCGACCATCATATCCTATTCTGTACGATTAGTACAGCTACAGGGACTAATTTTAGCTTTCCTGACCCTATAATACTTCTAAAAAGAAGGCTGGGAGGGTGAGGAAACGTGAAACTGAATCAGGCAGTCAGTAAGCGTCTTTCTGAGTTGCTGGACGAGCGCAACATGACCCAGTATCAGCTCTACATGAAAAGTGGCGTTCCTAAATCCACCATTGGCAATATCATCAACTGCTCCTATGATTCCGTAAAGCTGCGGGTCATCCACGAACTGTGTCAAGGTCTGAGCATGGATCTCCCCAGCTTTTTTGCCTCTCCACTTTTTCAGGAAGAGAATCTAGAACCGTAAAAACCTCCGGTACTTTCCGGAGGTTTTTTAAAAATGGGGTGATTGGGTGCCAATTACGTTTTGGCCTATGCGGCAATATATGGAACAACATCATATTTCTTTTTACCGGCTGGCCAACGAGGGCATCGACGCCCAAACACTGCAGCGCATCCGTCATGACCGACCCGTAACAACGGACACCTTGGGAAAACTGTGCGCCATCATGGGTTGCCAGCCCGGGGATTTGATTGAGTATCAGGAAGATCCTGTGGAAAAGTAAAATAAAGGCTGTGTGATAAGCCACTAACCCTCTTGCGATGGTTGGGGCTTTTTTCTGTGGATAGAAATCCATTGGAAAACCACTAGTTTTATGCTATGCTATAGTGGAATGAAAGGACGGATGGGTATGACGGAAAAGCAGCAGCGGGATACAGCGAAAGCATTTGTTTCCTATTGGAAAAACCATGGTGATGAGAAGCAGGACACTCAGCGATTTTGGATGGACTTGCTTCAAAATGTTCTGGATGTAGAGAACCCTAGCCAGTTTATTGAATTTGAAGTTCCTGTCAAACTGGACCATACCAGTTTTATTGATGGGTATATTCCTGCAACCCACGTACTGATCGAGCAGAAAAGCTCAGAAGTAGACCTGAAAAAGGGGCATAAACAGTCAGATGGTTCGCTGCTTTCACCCTTTCAGCAGGCACGAAGGTATGCCGGGTTTCTCCCACATGACCAGAACCCCCGGTGGATCGTTGTCTGCAATTTTCTAGAATTTCAGATCCACGATATGAACCGCCCCAATGATGAACCTGAAATTCTCCGATTGGACGATCTGGAAACAGAATTTTACCGTCTGCATTTCCTAGTGGACACGGGTAATACGAACATTAAAAAAGAGATGGAAATCTCTTTGCAGGCTGGCGATATTGTAGGGGTTCTGTATGACGCTCTCTTGGAAAAATACAAGGACCCTAGTGATCCCGAAACGCTCAAAAGTTTAAACGCTTTGTGTGTTCGGCTGGTATTCTGCCTCTATGCTGAGGATGCCGGTATCTTTGGAAGCCATGGGATGTTCCACGACTATTTGAAAGGTCATACCCAGGACACTCGGCGGGCATTGATCGACCTGTTTAAGGTGCTGGATACGAAACCGGAAGATCGTGATCCCTACATGGATGATGATCTGGCGGCTTTTCCCTATGTCAATGGTGGCCTCTTTGCAGATGAATCTGTGGTGATTCCTCGTTTGGACGAAACTATTGTGGACTTGATTCTGCACAAAGCCAGCGAGGACTTCGACTGGTCTGAAATCAGCCCCACCATTTTTGGCGCTGTGTTTGAAAGCACCTTGAATCCGGAAACCCGTCGATCAGGAGGAATGCATTACACCAGTATCGAGAATATCCATAAGGTGATTGATCCCCTATTTTTAGACGCTCTCAAGGCAGAACTGAAATCCATTCAGGAAATCGCTGTTGAGAAAACACGCTCCTCCAAACTGAAAGCCTTCCAGAAAAAGCTGGCTGGCCTTACATTTTTAGACCCAGCTTGTGGTTCCGGCAACTTCTTGACAGAAACCTACCTCTCGCTGCGCCGGTTGGAAAATGAGGTTCTGCGGTCTTTGACCACCCAGGTCATGCTGGGCGGTGTGCAGAAGAACGACCTAATTCAAGTATCCATTGGGCAGTTTTATGGCATTGAAATCAATGACTTCGCCGTTACGGTAGCCCGTACGGCACTGTGGATTGCAGAAAGCCAGATGATGAAGGAAACAGAAGAAGTAGTCCGTATGTCTCTGGACTTCCTGCCACTGAAATCCTACGCCAACATCACTGAAGGCAACGCCCTGCGCCTAAACTGGGAAGATGTGGTCCCCAAGTACAAACTCAATTACATCATGGGCAACCCGCCATTTGTGGGATTCACATTTATGACAGCTACGCAAAAGGCTGATATGCAACAGATTTTCCCCGGTGTTAAAAATCTTGATTTTGTAGGATGTTGGTATAAAAAAGCGTCAGATTATATTCAAAAAACAAAAATTGAATGTGGTTTTGTTTCAACAAACTCAATAACTCAAGGAGAAACTGTTGCACGTCTTTGGCCTTTTTTAAGGATCACTATCAATTTTGCTTATAGGACCTTCAGATGGGATAGCGAAGCAACGATTAAAGCTCATGTGCACTGTGTCATTATTGGCTTTGCTGCCTTTGAACGTGAAAGAAAATTGATTTATCAAAATGGAACCCCTATTTTGGTTTCCAACATCAATGCTTATCTATTAGATGCTCCAAACATTTTGATATTCAGTAGAAATAAACCTTTGTGCAAGGTTTCGAAAATGGTATATGGAAACAAACCTGCTGATGGTGGCTATTTGATTATAGAAGAAAAAGATTACCCTATGTTTGTGGCTAAAGAGCCAGAATCTCTCAGATTCATTAAGCCTTTGCTCGGAGCAACAGAATATCTTCATAGAAAGAAAAGATATTGCTTATGGCTTCAAGGCGTATCACCAGCAGAAATACGCAAATGCCCAATGGTAATGGAACGAGTAAAATTGTGCAAAGAGAGCCGTGAAAACAGTATTGCCGCAGGAATTCGGAAGTTTGCAGAAACCCCTACATTGTTTGCCCAAATTACACAGCCTATTGGTAACCCATATATTATCGTTCCTCGTGTGTCTTCGGAGCGACGGCGATATGTTCCCATTGGATTTATAGATAGCAATACGATTGTTACTGACGCAGTGCAGATTGTTCCAAATGCATCTATCTATGAATTTGGCATAATGATTTCTAACGTCCATATGGCCTGGATGCGGGCAGTTTGCGGCAGATTAAAGAGTGACTACCGCTATTCGAAGGACATTGTCTACAACAACTTTCCTTGGCCCACCCCTACAGAGGAACAAAAGGCGAAAATCGAGCAGACCGCCCAGGGCATTTTAGACGCCCGTGCCTTGTACCCTGATTGCAGCCTGGCAGACCTGTACGACGAAGTAACCATGCCTGTGGAACTGCGCCGTGCCCATCAAGCCAATGATAAAGCTGTGATGGCAGCCTATGGATTCCCCGTTCGGACTACCACCGAGTCCAGTTGTGTAGCAGAACTGATGAAGATGTATCAAAAATTGGTGGCGAAAGAGCAGAAATAAATTTTCCATTCAATATTTACCACTATATATTGTGTTGCCAGCTTGAAACCTCAGTCTATATGATGTATAATTATTATGTAAATTAACCAGAAAGGATTTGGTAAAAAACTGCATGGCTAACACAAAGGTACCTTTGGGGGAAATTCCGAATTGGGTCAAATCCTATGAGCGCATTCAGAATGCGGTTCAGATAATTGCTGAGCCAACCCAAATGAGTCAACTACTACGCACATGGGAGCAGGTCGTTAAACTCTCCTGTTATCCTTCTTCAACTGTCCCTCCATGGATAGAAAGCACTCAAAGGATGGCAGAAGCCCTCAAACCTGCTGTTGCTGTATGCGAACAATTGCCCAAAATAGAAGAATCGGTCATAAGGGCTGTCCAACTACAGCAAGAAATGGTTTCAAAACTTGGTTTAACAGCCACATTCTGGAACAGAATATCTGATCAAGTGAACACTTGGGTTCAGTCCATAGACGCGGCTACTATAGGAGAAAGTTTCAGCCAGCAGGAACAGTTCCAGATTATCGATACCATTGAGAAGGCCATCAAGGATGACGAGTTCATACATACCGAACAGTCAGAACCAATTCCTATTTCTCAAGAGGATCAACAAATTGTTGCTGACGAAGTAACCGGCATTCTTTCTTCTGAAAAGAATTGGGATAAACGCTTGGCGGCAAGTGTCCAAAAATGCAAAGAAAAGAATCCTACAGTTTCCAAGATTTTAATTTTAATCTTTTGGCAAGTTCTTGTACCAATACTTGTAAATTTAATGTCGAATTTTATAGGGCAAACCTTATCTCCAGCTAAAATCTATGAATCTCCACAAACTAGTTCATCTGTGATTTGCACTTTGCCGGAAAATCAGCTTGTAGCAATCGTTGGAGATGAACCCTATTATTTCAAAGTTCGAATTTCCAACGATACAGAAGACCAAGATATCATTGGTTATGTAAGTAAGCGATCTATTGTGGTCCACAGCAGTGAGGAATTACAAGAAGATTCGCAGTCAAAAGCTGAGGAATAACCCGTGGCTATAAATTATCTTTTGACTTTTACTGCTAATCCAACATAGGAAACACAAAAGAAAAATCCCAAAGGAATAATCCTTTGGGATTTTTTGGTGCGCCCGACTGGATTCGAACCAGCGGCCTACAGAGTCGGAGTCTGTCACTCTATCCAGCTGAGCTACGAGCGCAAATATTTATGAAAACCACGGAAGCGGTAGTCAACCTTTTGAAAAACAGTAGTCAAACAGTAGTCAACGGCGGGATTTTTTCTTTCTGCCAAACCCGCAAAGCCCGATAAACACTGGCTTTTTCGGGATGTCTCAACTGGAACGGCCTGAACCGTCGGAGTCTGTCACTCTATCCAGCTGAGCTACGAGCGCATATATCAGGAAAAACGCAATATAACGTATTCCATCCTGTAAAAACTTGAACAACGTGCGCCTTTAAAAGGCCTCTTTAGCTTACACCCAATTCCACGCGAAAAAAGGCGAATTTTGACGAACAAAAAAACTTTTGTGAACCCCGCTACTCCTCGTTGCGAAGTTTCTTCCTTGCCTTGACCCAATCCACCGTCTCTTCCACGCTGACCTTTTGAGAGGCGCGCAGCAGGGCAATCAGCTGTTTTTCCTCCGCAGAAAGCTCTCCGATCCGGCTGGGATCCGGCATAGCTTTCTTTGGGCAGCGCTCACGGTCTGTCAGCAGAAACGGCGCAACAGGCTCTTCTTCAAAGAAAAACTCAATGGGAGCTCCGCAGATGCGGGCAATCCTTCCCAGCGTTACAGGGTCCGGCGTGGTTTTTCCAGTTTCGTAATACGTATAGGTTGCTCGGTTTACATTCAAAGCATCCGCAATGTTTTGCTGCGAATACCCTGCCTGCAACCGGGCCTGCCGAAGCCGGTCCGCCAAAAAGCCATTGGAGCCGCCAAAATTTCTACCCATAATTACGATCCCAGCGCCCTCCTCCTGTATCGTCTGTTTCCTACAGCGCCCTCAGATCACACAGGCTGTCATGCTTAGTATGTCCCGAGCTCTGTCAAACAACCGCTCAGAAAAGGCTTTCCATGTAACGTGCGGAGTTTATTATATACCAGTTTTGATAGAAAAGCCAGCGTTTCTTCAAAGTTTAATTCTATTGTGAACTATATTCACTTTTTCTAACAGATCCTTCCCACCCGAAAAAATTTCCCAGGCACATTGACTTTTCCTAGTTTAGGATTTATAATAGAAAAGTCCCAAATGTTCAGGGATGTTTTGCGGGCGTAGTTCAATGGTAGAACATCAGCTTCCCAAGCTGAATACGAGGGTTCGATTCCCTTCGCCCGCTCCACGTCGCGGCGAACCCTTGTGGTTCGTCGCATTTTTCTGCGCAAAATGCGGCTTCACCGTTCGGGTTGCCGCTCCTCTCCGCGAAAAGTCACGCTCGGCTCGGCTGCTCGGTTGCAAGCGCCCTCGCTTACGCCTCACTGTCGCTACCAACTTTTCGCGGTTGAAGGGCATTGTTCTTTGGGTATCTATTTTATCACCCCAACCCAGCGGCAAGCTGCCGCTCCCAAGTCGCGATCATCACTTTTGTGGTGGTCGCGATTTTTGTTGCCCGCGTTTGCGTGTGAAATGAAATTCAGGGGCTTTGGGAAGCACGGAAGGGGATGTTCCGGCACCCTCTACCATCTTTCGTGAACCATCGGGAAAAATCCCGCAATCCGAAGCGCGCTGCTTCGTCCCTCCTGATTTTGAAAAGGGCCACCAACGGACTGTGTTGGTGACCCTTTTTCATACTTTTCTCAGCCGGATCGCCATGTACTCCTTTCCAGGCAGGGGTACCCGGAAGTTGCCGGAGAAGATACCCAGGTCGGTGACGGTCATCTCCCAGGTGTCGATGACCTCCACCCGCCAGGAAACGCCCTCTTCCTTGCGGAAGTTGCAGAAGCTGGGCCGGCCAAAGCCGTAGTAGTGGATTTCGTGCTCCTCTTGGTGGGTGGGAGAATCGGGGACTGCTACCACGTGACAAAACAAAAAATGGCCCCCGAAGGAAGCCATTTTTTGTGTATGCAAAAGGTTTACTTGTTTGCGAAACTCTGATCAAAATGGGCCAGAATGCTGGCTGCCTGGGCACGGATAGTGCTGCCCTTGGGGTCGATGGTGCCGTCCTCGTTTCCGTTGATCAGGCCGTTGCCATTGGCCCAGCTCAGAGCGGTCTCCGCCCAACCGCTGATGGCGTCCATGTCCGGGAACTGGGTCAAGTCGCCAGTAGCCGTCAGGTCGTAGCCCTTGAAGCGGGCGTACTTGTACAGCATCACGGCGAACTGCTCACGGGTCACGTTGCTGTCGAGGTCGTACAGGCCGCCGCCAATGCCCGCCACGATGTCGTTCTGGGCAGCCCAAGTGATGGCGTCCACGGCCCAGTGGCCGGAGGTCACATCGGTAAAAGTGGAATCACCGGTCACAGTGGGCTTGCCTTCCAGGTTGTAGAACAACTGGGCAGCCTGGGCGCGGTTCAGCTCCATGTAGGGCTCGAAGGTGGTGGCGCTGGTACCGGCCATGATGCCGTTCTCGTACACATAGGCCACGGCGTCATAGAACCAGTCCTCCCCTTCCGTCACGTCCTCAAAGGGCCAGGTGGGCTCTTCCGGCTCGGAGGGGGCACCGCCACCGCCGGGAGTTACCGGCGCCTCATATTTGGTCCAGCTGATGGCGAAGGGCGACAGGCTGTTTACATGGAAGTGCAGGCCGTCGGACTCCTTGCGCACGTCCTCGATAATGTCCACCCGACCAGCATTTTCGCCTGTGGTCAGCATGTGAGCCACAGTAAAGGTGTCGTTGGAAGTGGCTTCTTCATTGATCGTATCATACGGAACGACCACATCCACGCCACCTTCGGGCATTTGGGTGACGACCACCCACTGGCTGCCGTCCCAATACATCAGGGCGATGTCCATGTAGGTGATGCCGTCATAGCTGCCAGTGATGGCCGTGCTCAGAAGAGTTTGAATTTCTTCCGGAGTATCAATTTCCAGATTTTTTAGGCTGTCGGGAATATCATAGTCCTCTAAGCCTTCGTCAATCACCAACTGGTGGGCCTCGATGTCCGCATCGATATTGCCTCTCACGTTCTGGATGGTCACGGTGTAGCTACCGTCGCTGTTGCGGGTGGCGGTGACGGAGTCACAGCCAGCAGCAGTCCCGGTTTGTTCCAGGCAGTCATAGCCGTTGATGACCAGTTTGCTAAAGTTGGCGTAGCCGCCTTCCACGTTCAGCCCCACGGTAAAGGTCACGTCGCCGCCTTTTCGGATCTCGTTCGTAGGTGCACCCTCGTAGGTCTCGCCGGGAGTACGCACCACGCCGGTAATGGTGTAGCCGGCGCCGTTTTCGGGAATGAGGTAGCCATTATACACCTCGAAGAAAACTCGTACAGTTAGAGCGCTGGTCAGGTTCTCTACCGTCAGGGTGTTCTGGTAGGGGCTGGTCATGCCGTAGGCTGCCATGTTGCCCCGAGTAACTTCTTCTCCGTTCACCGTCCACCGGGCCACCATGTACCCCTCCTCTGGCACGGCGGTGAAGACCAGCTTGCTGCCGCCCAGCACCTGCACAGTGGTGTCGCTGGCGATGCTCTCGCCGTTTGCCGTTGCCGAAACAGTACCACCGAAGCCTTCCACAGCATAATTCACATCATAGCGCACGGCGCCGGTGAAGGAGACGGCAATTGTATGGGCCGCTGTTACATTGGTCAAGGTCAGGGTAGTCCTATCCGCGCTGACGCCTTCGGTAACGGGCTCGCCGTCCACCATCCATTCATTGACGTGGTAGTACTGGTCCGGCGCGGCGGTGAAGGTGATACTGCCGCCATGGGACACGGTAACACTCCCATTTTCGCCGCCGGGCACAGAGATCGTGCCGCCGGAACCAGCAACCGTATAGGTCAAAGTGTAATCCGTATCCACCAGCTCAAAGAGCGCCTCGATTTGATAGCTTGAGGCGGCAGGGTCCGCAGCCTGGCCGTTGGGAACGGTCCAGGTGAAGGTTTCATCGCTTTCTCCATTCTGGGGTTCGCCGTTTACGGTCCATCCGGTGAGCTCATAGCCGTAAGCAGGCTCGGCTGTGAAGCTCACCTCGGTGCCGCCCCGGATATCGGCGCTGGTGCCGGTGTAACCATCGGCCGTGACAGTGCCCCCGGCAGCGCTCCAAGAGACCGCATAGGTCACTTGCTGGAACTCCACAGAGATGGCCGCGCCGGTGTTTGCGCTCTGCGACGTGTAGGTGAAGGTGTTCTGCCCTTGCGTATTTTCGATTCTCTCGCCATTGACGCTCCAAGAAGTCACTTCATACCCCGTCTCGGGCTGCGCGGTGATGGTTACAGACGCGCCTTCGTCCAGGGTAAAACCGGTTTCCATGTTGTCAATCTGGTCCACACCACCTGCGATGGCGCTGGTGATTTCACCATTTTCTCCCGCAGAGATGGTGACCTTGTCGCCGATCTCGCGGAACTGGACAGTAACGCTTGTATCAGCCGTCAATTCGGACGCGCTCAGGGTCAGCGTGTTGCTGGTGTTGCCTGCCTGCACCTCGCCATCGACCTGCCACTCCTGCACGATATAGCCATTCTCCGGGCTGGCAGTAAAGGTGGCGGTGGAGCCGTCGTAGACAGTGTTTCCACTGACAAACTCGCTGTTCTCATAGCTATCCATGCCCTTGCGCTCCACAGAGACGGACAAGGCGCCATGCGTGCCAGAGCCATCCCCAATGGTGTCCACTACATAGTAACCGACGGTGTAGGCGGCAAGCTGTTCCCAAACGGGAACGATCGTCACATCGCTCTGCACATTGTCAAGGGTATAGGTCATGTTGTCGGTGGTAGCGCCGGAACCGTTGGTGTAGCTCAAGTCCACACCGTATGTTGCCTCCATTTCACCGGCGTCCACCACATATCCGGTAGCGGGCGCCAGCGTAACGGAAATGCCGGTGCCAGTGTACACATGGCCGTTCTCAGAGGGTTGAACGGTTTCGCCGTCCAAGGTGTACGTCACAGTGGCAGTGCCGTTTGAAACTTCCTTAACGGTGACAGAGGGCTTTTTCCGCACCACCACGTTAACGGTGGTGTCAGCAGAGGGGTTCTCCAGGGTGTAGGTGAGCTGGCCGCGGCCCTCCCGCACCGTATCTGTGTTGACCTTCCATTCCACCACCTCATAGGCTTCAGCCTCTGTAAAGGTGAAGTCCACATTCGTGTAAGAGGGGTATTCCTTTCCGGTTTCCACCGTGACGCCATTGGACGTGGCTGTCAAGGTGCCGCCGGTCACAGGGGAACCAGTATCGTCCACCACGCCAAAGGTCAGCGTGTAACGGTTGGAGCCGCCGCCGCTGGCCACAATGCGGACGTTGGTATCCGCCTGCACGTTGTACAGGGTGTAGCGGTTGGCGCTGGCGGAGACCGTCTCCCAATCTCCATCGCCGCGCTGCACCTCCCACCGCTGGATCACCACGCCTACAGAGGGCTGGGCCACAAAGGCCACATTGCCGCCCTTGGTTGCCTTGCCATCCGTCAATCCTTCCGCAGTGACAGCCACACCCGAAACGGGCTGGTTGTTTTCATCCACGACTTCATAGGAGACAGCGTACTGCTCCTCGGCTGCGAACGTCACTTTGACCTCGGTGTCCTCGGTGATCTCCCGCTCCAGGGTGGTTCCCGTGTTATTTGTGCCGTCTGGGTTCTGTTCCACCCGGCCGTTGACAACCCAGCTCTCCACCACATAGCCCTGGTCGGGCCCGGCAGTAAAGGTCACGGAGCTGCCGTGGGCCACGGACACGCCGCTGTTCAGGCTCTGGCCGTTCTGCTGGGCGGTCACAGTGCCGTTGGGCGTCGATTCATCCGCAGAGAAGGTCACGGTGCGGTTCTGGCTGGTAAAGGCGGCCTGCACCTGCAAAACAGGGGCCGCGTCTTCACCGGAGCCCTCGCTCTCCCCTTGGGCCGCTTGGATCAACGCCTCCAGGCTGGAAACGCGCAGGATGGCGGCGCTCTCTGTCTTGGTAAAGGTCACAATGCCTTGGAACGCCTCATCCTCCCATGCAACGGCCGTTCCGTTCAGGGTCACGGTCCACTCCGCAAACTGGAAGCCAACGGCAGGCGTGGCAACAAAGCGGAGCCCATAGCCCACGGGAATGGAGGCCCCGCTGACAAATCCGTACTCGGAATTCTCCACATACTGGGCTTGCAGCGTTCCGTTTTCCCCAGCGGAATAATTGACGACCGCGGAATGGCTTAGGTTGGTAATCTCCCCGCTTGCCAAGGTGACATTGTACTTGCTCTGAAGCTCCGCTGCCGCGGCGATTCCCTCCTCATCGCTCTTATAGCTGAGAGTCACATCGTACACGCCGCCCACATCCCGGATGGCCCCATCGCTTCCATACAAGCCGCATTGGACTGCAATGGCCCGCTCCAAAAGAGCTTGGTCCTCCTCTAAAAATCCGCCGCTTGCGGTCAATTGGATATCGTCCAGTTCCGCGGGGACGGTTTCGTCCTCCATCCCCTCCCAAGCGGGGGCAATGGTAATCTCAGCCCGGGTCACTTCCAGCTGGGCCGTGGCCACTTGGACTCCCCCAAGAGAGGCGGTAAAGCGGTAGGTCCCCGCTGCCTGGGGCCGATAATAGGCACTGCCCTCTATCGCGGCCGCATCCTCATCGCTGCCGCTCAAGTTGAGGACGGTGTAGGAGACATCGCCTGTAACATCCTGCCATGGATCACTGGGAGCAGTCACGGTGCCGCCATTGGCGGTTGCTGCTGTACGGCTCTGCAGAGTCAAAGCCACGCTGCTTCCGTCGTACACCATGGAAGAGGCAGGCGCGCTGCCTTTGCTCACCACCAACCGGTATTCAGTTGTAGCCCCTTCGGAGACGCTCCCTGCGTAGTAGTATCTGCGGGAGGTGGGAAGACAGGTCTCGCAGGGCATGTACATGGAACTGCTCACCTAGGCCACCCGGTATCTGGTTCTGGCCAGTTCCACCCTTTCCGTGCTAGGGCTGGTCCGGGCCCTGGGGCAGCTTCAGGCCGAGACAAGGGCCCTGCAGGTGCGGCAGCAGCTGGCTGTGGAGAGCTATCAGAACATCTTAGAGCAGAACCAACGCACAGACCTGATGCGCCACGAGTGGAAAAACCAGGTTACAGCGCTGCGCCTGATGCTGGGGGAAAAGAAACTGGACGCCTTAGGCGCCAGGCTCTCTGAGCTGGAGGGGACTTTGGACCACCTGTCCCCCAAGACCTACACCCAGCACTTCGCCATCAACGCCATCCTGCAGAACAGCGCCGCCAAAGCCGCGGCCATGGGGGTGGCATTCCATGCCCAGGCGTCCATTCCGGCAGAGGTGGAAATCCGCGAGGAGGACCTGTGCGCCCTTTTGCTCAACATGCTGGACAACGCCTTGGAGGCCGCCAGCCAGGCGGAGCCCAAAGAAGTCTGGTGCAAGCTCACCCTTTCCCAGGGCTTTTTGGCCATCCAGTGTGAGAACACCTTTAGCGGCGAATTGAAGCGGGATGAGAAGGGGCGGCTGCTCTCCACCAAGCGGGAGGAGGGCCATGGCTTTGGGCTATCCCAGATGCGGGCCGTGGCGGAAAAATACCACAGCGTGCTGGATGTGAGCTGGGAAGAGGGCCGCTTTACTGTACAGACAGCTCTTAAGGCCTGAAAAGAACAGCCCTTCCGGCCAGGGCCGGAAGGGCTGTAAAACAGGAAAGGCCACCCCGAAAAACGGGAACGCTCATCGGGATGGCTTTATTTCAAGTTTAGAAAGCGGACAAACTGGCGCTGCATCGATTCATAATACCCCCGACTGACTGGGACCTGAGAACCATCCTGCAAAAGAAGCTCTCTCCGGCCGGTCTGTGCCACCCAGGCCATGTTCACCAGATAGCTGTTGTGGCTGCGGCAGAATTGATCCGGGGGCAGCAGCCGCTCCACTTCCGACAGGCTGCTGCGGAAGGTCTGCTGGCCCTCCCTCATGTGGACCACAACCCAGTGGTTCTGGCTCTCCAAATAGCGGATATCCTGAATGGGGAGCACCGTGGTCTTGTTGCCGGTACACAGCGTCAAGGTGCGGGGCCGGTGGTGCAGGCGCAGGTCCGTTCGCAGGGCATCCTCCAGCTCCTCCCGCTGGACGGGCTTGAACAGGTATTGGATGGGCCGGACAGAATAGCCGTCCTTTAGATATTGACTGCTGCCCGTGATGAAGAGGATGCTGATGCGCTCGTTTTCCTCCCGCAGCTTCTGGGCAAATTCCATGCCGTTTTGGCCCTCCATCAGGATGTCCAGGCAGAGCAGGTCAAACGGGGCGCCGTCTGCCAAAGCCTGCGCCAGCTCTCCGGCAGAGGCAAACGCCTCCACCTGATGCTCCGGCGCCAGCTGAGAAAGCAGCTCCCGGCACATCTGTAAAAGCGCTTCCCGAATGGGCGCTTCATCTTCACATATCGCAACGCGGTAAATCGGAGATCGCCTTCCTTTCTCAGAGCAACCCTTGCGGCTAATGATGATAAATATTATTGTATCACGTCCCCGCGGCGATAGCAAGCTGCGTTTGCCGCCTCATCCGGCAGGGCTTTCCACCGGGAAAGCCCTGCCGGAACAGCCGCGTCCAAGGAAATTGCGGGCATTTCGACATTTTTCGCCCAACAGCGCCTTTTATTCATGCTACAATACCAGCAGATTCGCTGCTTCAGGAGCCATTCCATCCACCGCCGCATCAGATCCTCCCTTTCGCCGGAAGAGAGCACGCTCCTTGGTCTAGGAATTTCCCCAACACAGCAAACCAGCGGCAGCCAAGGAGGGAGTTTCATGGAAGACACCGGGCGTTGTCAAAAACATAGACGGGAGCTGTCCCTGCCCCCGGACCAGCGGGAATTTCCGCCGGTGCCCCTTGTGAACGTGGACATGTTTGAGGATAAAGATTTTCTGGTCAACCGCCTTTATTACGCTGTGCCAAGTTTTTCCAAGGGGCGCCTTCACTGCCTGCTCTACTATGAGGAGAACACGTTCCGGAAAGAGAAAAACGGCAGCTTGACGTTGGTTCATTCGGAAATTGTGGAGGAAGGCTCCGCCACCTGCCCATCTCCGCGATAGCTTTCCCTGGCTTTGCCAGGGTTTTTTTGTTGTGCAGCTGCCGGCTGGCCCTATCACCCCTTGCATTTTGCCCGGGCGTGGAATACAATCGTACACAGCGGAAACCAGAGAAAAGCCTGCGCCAATTCATTCTCCGGCGCGGCGGAACAGGAGGAACCATGACCAAGGAATTTTTTCAGGGCAACCGGGCAAGGCTTTACGCCCAAATGAAGGAGAGCTCTCTTCTGGTGCTGTTCTCCGGCACGGAAGTGCGCAAGACAAACGATGAGTTCTACCCCTTTTACACCAACCGGAACTTTCTCTACCTTACCGGGGTGGACCAGAAGGAGACCGCCTTCATCGCCCGCAAGGACGGCCAGGGCCAGGTCACGGAGAAGGTTTACATTCTCCCCCCTGACTGGCTGGCAGAGCGCTGGACCGGAGAGCGTTTGAAGCCGGACCAGGTGCAGGAGCTCTCCGGCATCCAGCATATTGGCTATGCAGCGGACTTTGAAAGCGACCTGCACAAGCTGGCCGCCAGCGGCAGCTACCGGCACCTGTACCTGGACCTGTACCGGGTCTCCCCTGCCGACCGGGACGAGCCCGCCCATCTGCTGCTCCGGCGGGTGGCCAGCGACTACCCCTTCCTGCGGGTGGAGAACGCCAACGCCCCCATCCGCCGCATGCGCACCCTCAAGCAGCCCTGCGAGCTGGAGGCCATGCGCAAGGCCGAGGAGATCACCTGCGCGGGCATCACCTCCATGATGAAGGCCTCTAAGCCCGGCATGTACGAGTACCAGTACAAGGCGGTGTTCGACTATGCCATCGGCCAGTATGGGCCCCAGGGGCCCGGGTTCCCCTCCATCATCTCCGCGGGGAAGAACAACTTCTGCATCCACTACTACTCCTACAAAGGCCAGGCCCACGATGGGGACATGGTGTTAAACGATGTGGGCGCCTGGCACGACTATGTGATGACCGACGTCTCCCGGGGATGGCCCTGCAACGGCAAGTTCAACGAGCGGCAGACCCTGCTGTACAACATCGCCCTGGAGACATCCAACCACATGTTCTCCCTCATCAAGCCCGGCATGCCCATGAAGGACGTGGACGGGGAATCCCACCGGTACTGCGCCCAGCTCTTAAAGGACGCCGGGGTGCTGGACGAGGTGGGGAACATCGGCAAGTACATGTGGCACGGCGGCGCCCACCATGTGGGCTTTGACGTCCATGACGCCGTGGAGACGCCGGAAGTCATTGCCCCCAACATGGTGTTCTGCGTGGACATCGGCATCTATCACGAGGAGTGGGGCATCGGCTTCCGGGTGGAGGACAACTGCCTGGTGACCCCGGACGGCTGCGAGAACCTCTCCGCCCTGACGCCCCGCACCATCCCGGAGATTGAGGAGACCATGCGCCGGAACTTCGTGGCGTTCCAATAAGAGGCGGTCTATGAACGATGTGCTGATGATCGTCATGGCCGCCGGGGCCGTGCTGGGCGGCGTGGACCGGCTGCGGGGCAACCGGTGGGGGCTTGGAGACAAGTTCGAGACGGGCTTCATGCTGCTGGGCTCCATGGCCCTCTCCATGGCGGGGATGATCTGCCTGACGCCGGTGCTGGCCCAGTGGCTGGGGCAGGCCATCGTCCCCCTGTACCGGCTTATCGGCGTGGACCCCGCCATGTTCGGAAGCCTTTTGGCCATCGACATGGGCGGCTACCAGCTGGCCAAAGAGCTGGCGGAGGACCCCCTGCTGGGCAGCTACGCCGGGCTGGTGGCGGCCTCCATCTTTGGGTGCACCCTGGTGTTCACCATTCCTGTGGGCATGGGGATGATCCCCCAGGCAGACCGGCCCCTCTTTGCCCGGGGAATCATGCTGGGGCTGTCCGCTATGCCCGTGGGCCTGGTGGTAGGCGGCCTGCTCTGCGGTTTGCCGGTGCTGGTCTGCCTGCACCAGAACCTGCCCATTTTTGCCCTTGCACTGCTGCTCCTTCTGGGGCTGTGGAAATTTCCCCACCGGATGGTCAAGGGCTTTATCCTGCTCTCGGAGGGCATCCGCTGGCTGGTAACCATTGGCCTGGTGCTGGCGGCGGTGGAATATATGACAGGGTGGTGCCCTTTGCCGGGGATGGCCCCTCTGGAAGACGCCCTGGCCACCGTGTCCTCCATTGGCATTGTGCTGCTGGGCAGCCTGCCCATGGCGGAACTGGTGCGCCGCCTGCTGGTGCGCCCCTTTGCCTGGCTGGGAGAGCGCTTGGGCCTGAAACCCCAAAGCCTGACAGGTATGCTGGTGGGGCTGGTCAGCGCCCTGCCCACCCTGTCCCTGTACCAAGACATGGACCCCCGGGGGAAGGTGGCGGCAGGGGCGTTCCTTGTCAGCGGCACCAGCCTGCTGGCAGCCCACATGGCCTTCGCGCTCAGCGTGGAGCCCTCCATGCTGGCGCCTTTGATAGCGGCCAAGCTCAGCGGCGCGCTCGCGGCGGTGGTTCTGGCACTGCTCTTACAGGAAAAGGGTTCCGCCCGGCCGGGGACCGCTTTGGGAAAATAGGCAGGGGTCTCCCCTCCCGGCAAGAAAGGACCGCGCTTTGATCGATCAAAGCGCGGCCCTTTTCAGCTTTTTACATATTCCTCCATCCCCTGGCGGAGATGTTCATAGATGCGGCCGGCGTGCTCGCAGCTCCAAAGGCGGCTGCGCCGCATCTCCTCCAGCGTGCCGCCGTGGATGATGCCGTAGGCCAAGTGCCGCGCGTCCGGCTCCAGGTGGTACAGAAACTCGTGAAAACACACGCTGGCCTGAAAATCCCCGTGGGGCTGCTGAAGCAGCTGGGCCAGGGGCAGCGGAACCTCCACACTCACCGGGCGCTCCAGGGAGACTTCTTTCCAGCGGGAAGCGCCGCGGGTCCTCCCGGAAAACGGACAGGAACGCGGCCCAGGCACACTGGCGCAGCTCTTCATCCGTTTGGGAAAGGTCCATCTTTTCCAGAACGGCGTTCACAAACTGGTCAATCTGGTGCTGCTCCCAAAGGGAGAGGGGCTTGAACTTGGTCCTCACGCGCTTCTCCTCCTTCTCGTTTTCCTCTGGGGCTTGCTGGGGGGGTCCAGCAGAGACAGCGCAGGGGGAGCGGATATCTCCTGGCAGCGGCCCACCCAGGCCTCTTGTTCCTGGCACCACTCCATGGTGTAAAAGTTTACGTTCCGATCCAGCACAGGGAACACCGCGCCGCGTTTCGCCAAAAATCCCCTGGGGAAGGCGGTGCTTTACTTTTTCTTTACAAAAATTTCACTTTTTATTGACGTTGCCCCGTTTTGATGATACTCTTGTATTGCTGGAAAAAAACGGCCCCCACGTGTTCCTTTCCACGGGGTGGCCCGTCCTTCCGGTAAACTTGAAGGTAGGTAAGGAAAGCATATGGATGTATCATTCTCGTACTTTATCAACGCTATGGCCCAAAGCCCTGTGCTTTTAATCACAGTGCTTCTAACCTTGGGCGTGATCTTCGTCAACGGCTGGACAGACGCGCCCAACGCCATTGCCACCTGCATCACCACCCGGTGCATGCGCCCCCGGCCAGCCATTCTCCTCAGCGCCGCGTTCAACTTTTTAGGGGTGCTGGTGATGACCCGCATCAACAGTTCGGTGGCCTCTACCATCAGCAACATGGTGGATTTCGGCGGGGACACCCACGAGGCCCTCATTGCCCTGTGCGCCGCCCTGTTCTCTATTGTGGTGTACAGCGTTGTGGCCTCTATGTTTGGCATTCCCACCAGCGAAAGCCACAGCCTCATTGCCGGCCTTTCCGGCGCGGCCATTGCCATCCAGAACGGCGTAGGCGGCATCAATATGTCAGAGTGGGTAAAGGTGCTGTACGGCCTGGTGGCCAGTTTGGCCCTGGGCTTCTGCATCGGCTGGCTGGTGTGCAAGGGCCTGACGCTGCTGTGCCGCAGAATGGACCGCCGCCGGACCAACCGCTTCTTTACCGGGGCGGAAATTTTTGGCGCCGCGGCCATGAGCTTTATGCACGGCGCCCAGGACGGCCAAAAGTTCATTGGCGTGCTGTTTTTGGGCGTGGCCTTCTCCAACGGCATGAACAGCGTGGAAGGCGTTTTGATCCCTGTGTGGCTCATGCTTTTGTGCAGCGCGGTGATGGGCATTGGCACCAGCGTGGGTGGTGAGAAGATTATCAAGGCTGTGGGCATGGATATGGTAAAGCTGGAGAAATACCAGGGCTTTTCCGCTGACCTCTCTGCGGCGCTGTGCCTGCTGCTTTCCAGCCTGTTCGGCATCCCTGTCTCCACCACCCACACCAAGACCAGCGCCATTATGGGCGTGGGGGCTGTCAAACGGCTTTCCGCCATCAACTTTGGCGTGGTAAAGGATATGGTTCTCACCTGGGTTTTCACCTTCCCTGGGTGCGGGCTCATCAGCTTTGTAATGGCAAAATTGTTTATGGTGCTGTTCTAAGGGACCCCCCTCTGGAGCAGCCCCCGATACCGGATAAAGGAGCAAAATTATGTCGAAAAAACAGGACAGCTTTTACTATGAAAATTTCAGCGAATGTGTGGCCTGCGCCTGCCAGGCGGCCCACTATTTGGAGGACACCCTGAAAAGCTTTGACCCTCAGCGCCTGCACGACGTGCTGGACGGGCTGCACCAGGTGGAGCACGCCGCCGATGAGAAAAAGCACGAGCTCTCCAACGTGCTGGCCCGGGCCTTCATCACCCCCATCGAGCGGGAGGACATCCTGCTGCTAAGCCAAAGCATTGATGAAATCACGGATAAAATCGAAGACGTGATGCTGCGGCTGTGGTGCAACAACATCCAGTCCATCCGGCCGGACGCCATCGAGCTGGGCGCGGTGCTGATCAACTGCTGCGAGGAGCTGCGGCTGCTGCTGGATGAATTCGCGGACTTTCGCAAGTCCAAGAAACTGCGGGAATACATCATCCACATCAACACCATGGAGGAGCAGGCCGACAAGCTGTTCATCGACAGCATGCGCCGCCTGCACACCACCTGCACCGACCCCTTGGAGATCATCAGCTGGCGGGAAATTTACATCTACATGGAAAAATGCGCCGACGCCTGCGAGCATGTGGCAGACGCCGTGGAAAGCGTCATTATGAAAAACAGCTGAACCAGCAATACGAAAAAAGAGCGGTTTTCACACCGCTCTTTTTCTTATTCCTTCCCTTTTGTAGTTTGCTGGATCACATGGGCACTGCCCGTTTTCCCTTTGGGGTGCGCTACGGGGAAGAAAACAAGGCCTCCCCCTTCTGGGTCACTTCAAATTCCGCCCGGCCGATGGAATCCACATACAAGCTGTAAGTGCCCGGCAGAGCCAGCACACAGGGCTCCAGCTCCAGTGTGAAGGAGACCGACTCCCCCGCCGGCAAGGAAGGGGCGGGAGGCCCCTCCATCGTATGGACCGGGAGGGGGTACACCCGGTGGGATTCCCCCTGCTCCAAGTAGTCAATAGCTGGGTCGACGTCCACCCAGTACAGCTCCTCATCCGTCCGGTTCTCCAGCGTGTACTGGATGGAGCCGGAGCCGTCCGGTTCGCGGCGCACCTCCTCCAGGACAAGGGTGACGCCGTTGTCCTCCGGCACAGAATCGGGCAGGCCGTACCAGTAGGCGAAGGCCTTTTCCGGGACCGCGCTGGTCTTTTCCAGATAGAGCAGCGTACCTCCCACGCCCAAAGCCGCTCCCACAGCCATTGTCAACACCAAACAGGCCAGGGCTTTCCCCAGCCCCTTTTTTCCCGCTCGTGTAGGGATGTTCACACGCTCACCGCCTTTCCCGTTCTCAAAACATCACGTCGCTGTTGAGCCCCACACGGAACGTGACCTCATCCCCAGATTCCACATACAGCCGGTATGTCCCGGGCCGGGACAGCACGCTGGTGTAAAATCTCAAGGACAACGGCAGCTCCTCGCCGGGCTCCAGCGTGATCTCCCCGGAAGATCTTTCCGAGTTGGGACTGGGGTAGATGCGGTGGTACTCCCCTTGGTACAGGTAGTCCAGCGCCCGCATGGACACGGAAAAGGAGAGGGGCTGCTCCGTGTCGTTTTTCAGCGTATAGGCCAAGGTCCCAGCCCCGGTGTGTTTGCGGTTGGCCTCTGTGAGGGTCACAGTGACGCCGCTCTCCTCCCGCACAGGGGCTGGCGGCTCATACCAATAGGGAAAAACTTCCTCCGGCGGGGGAAGGGCCTGCCATTGGAAGAAGAGGGTGCCGCCCACCCCCAGAGCGCCGCCCACCGCAAGGGCCAGGACAAAGCACAGCAGCTTCACGAAAAATCCCCGTTTTCCCTTTGAAACAGACATCGGATCACCGCCTTTCTCAGACATAGGGAACCTCTTTCTATTTATATTATACCATATACATAAAAAAAGAAAGGTCTTTTTCAAAAAACTCACGCAAAAAACGGCCCCTGAAGAGAATTCTCAGAGGCCGCTTGCCGGTCATCCATCAATCGGGTTCGCCCAGCACGTCCCAGGGAGTGAGCATGCCCAGGACCCGCTCGCCGGGCTTGCCGTTTTCCGTAATAAAAATCACGGAGATCCGCTTGTTTTTGCCCCGCACCTTTTCAAACTTCCGCCGCACAGAGAGATAGGTGGCATCCTTGGGGACAAAGTCGTAGTTCTCCATGTGGGCGTCCACTTGGATATGGCGCCCCAGCTCGGCCACCGTGGTCTCAGGTTTGATGCCCTTCCCCCCCGTGCGCAGGATGTACTGGAACACAGACCCCACGCTGAACACACCGCAGAACTCCCCGTCGTTTAAAACGGGAATGTGGGAATAGCCGTTTTTGTCCATCACCTCCATCAGCCGCAGCACCTTTTGATGGAGGTGGGCCTTCATCACTTGGTCCCACTTGGTGGCGTAATCCAGGGCCAGGGGCGGCTTGCGGACAAAATCCAGCACTTCCTCCATGGCGGCCACCACCGGGGCCGAAGGCTCCACAATGGGCTCTCCCCCCAGGTTGGCGCTGTGGGTCAACAGGTTGCGGATCTCCCGGCAGGTCTCCAGCTGGTCCCGCACCGGGGCGCTGTCCTCATCCCGGATGAACTCGAACACCACGCTGGAGTAATGCCTCCGCGCGTTGCGGTACTTGTCCTCCAGCTCGTCCTCCAGCTGTTTGTACAGGTCTAAAAATCTCTCGATGCGGCTCTGCGTCCGTTCCCTATCCATGGCGTTCCCCCGTCTCTCCATCCTGTTGTGCCCACTCCTCCCGCGGCGGGGAGAAATGCGTGCTGTCATTTTCCTGCGTGCCCAGCCCCCTACAGCAGCTTTTCCGAAGGGAGGGACTCTGCCCGGCGCAGCAGGCTTTGGGCGTCCTCCTCCACCGCCTGGCGGAAGCTCTCCCGAAAGCGCCGCAGGGCCTTGATATCCCCGATGAGGCTGTCCCGCTCCCGTTCCAGCTCTTGGCACACCCGGCGCTGGCGGGCCTCCTGCGAGGTCTCCTCCCACTGGGCCAGCCGGGCCCGGGCCTCCTGGAGCTCCTGGGTCAGGCGGTCTTTTTCCTGAAGGAGAGAATCCCTCTCCTCCCGCAGCTCCTTTTCCTGGATTTCCCAATCCTGCCTGTCCTCCTCCAGGCACACCGAGAGCTCTTCCAAGAGGGAGTCCACCTCCTGGGCCAGGTACCACTTGCCCTTGGCGCGGAACTGGGCCCGGCCCAGGGCCTGCTGGGAACGCTCCATCTCACTCTTCCTCCTTCCAAAGCTCCAAGGCCAGAAACTCCTCCCGGCCGTACAGGGCATTCAGCGCCTGCAGCAGTCCATTGGCGGAGAGCCTCTCCGGCAGGCCCAGGCGTTTTTGCAGCGCCTGCCGCCGGGCGGCGCTGTCCGGGCGGCCAGTCAGCCCCAGCTCATAGAAATCCCCTTTGGTCAGGGGTTCCCGCTGGGGAGAGGGGGCGCCGCCGTCCTCAATGGTGGCCCCGGCGCGCTCCAGGGCCTGGCGCAGCACCGAAAGCTCCATGCCCTCCACCCCCAGCTTCCCCTCCTTGGAGGGGGCGGCCTTCCGGCGCTCCTTCCCCAGGATATCTGGGATGTAGGCGTGCTTCAGCTGCTGGGGAGGGATGCAGGAGGACAGCTTGCTGCGGATGAGGAACCCGGCGCCGTCGCTGTCCGTCAGGACGATGAGGCCCCGGGCCTTGGCCAGGGCCCGCAGGTACTCCAGCTTTTCCCGGTCCTTGAACAGGCCGAACCCCCCCACCTCTATGATAACACCCTCCACCAGCGAAGAGAGTTTGATCTTGTCGTATTTGCCCTCCACCACGATGGCCTCTTTCACGCGGATCATACCCGGTCCTCCTGGGCGGCCAGCAGCAGCTTGGCAATGAGCTCATCCAGGATGATGCGGGCCTCCAGCCGGGAGCCCTTCAGGGCCAGGTCGGCCTCCAGCAGCAGGTGCAGGCTTTGGCGCAGCACGCCCTGGGAGATGCTGCGGACATTCTTCTGGGCATTGCGCAAGCGGAAATCCCGGCCCTTATAGTCCCCGTACTGGGCGGCATCCTGATAGGGATGGCCGCTCTCCAAAGCGGCCCGCACCCGGTACATGTCCACATAGCTGGCCCCCAGCGCCCCCAGGATGGCAATGGGCTCCTCGTTCTGGTAAAAGAGCACATCCAGCAGCCCGTAGGCTTTTTCATAGTCCCCCGCCACCAGGGCGTTGGCCAGCAGGAACACCGTGGTCTCTGTGGACTTGGGCACCATGTCCTCCACCATCTCCCGGGTGATCTCCGGCGACTGCCCCTGCCCCGTGGCCAGCGCGTAGGCACAGAGCTTGTCCATCTCGCTTTTCAGGGCGGTCAGGTCCTCCCCCGCATAGTCCAGCAGGCGCTCCCCACTGGGCCTGGGCAGGACGCAGCCGGACTTTTCCGCCTCCCGTCCGAGAAAGCGCAGCAGCTCTGTGCGGCTGCGCCTGCCGCAGAGCACCACGGTGCCCCGCTCCTCCGCCTGCTTGAGGAACTTTTTCCACTTGGAGGAGCGCTTCCCGTCAAAATCCAAGGTGGGGTACCAGAACACCAGGACCGTGGTCTCCGGGCAAAGCTCCCACAACTCATAGAGCTTGTTCAGCTCATCGGTGCTCTTGGACTCCACATCGAAATCGGACACAGAGACGCACTTGCGCTCCGCAAAAAAGGGCAGCGCCTGGGAGGCGTCCCCGATGGCGTCCAGGGAGGACTCATTGGTAAAGGCCTGGTTGTTGAACTCTGGGAAGGTCCCCCCTGCGGCTTTTTTGATAAGCTGCTTCGAGAGCCGCCCCACCATGTACTTTTCCTCTCCCGCCACCACAAACAGGCCGGAGAGCTCCCCCGCCGCCATCTGCTTGCGCAGCGCGCTTTCTTCCACCGTGGGCATGTTAGCCCTCCCTTCTCACGGAAACGGTCCCTTCCGGGGAGACGGATACCTCCACGCACCCCTCCTCCACCGGCAGCACCGCCCCCTCCCCCTCTGGGGAGAAAACCAGGCCTTGGCCGTTTTCACCTATTATACCATCGGTCTGCCAAACAGACAATGGGGCATTTACCCGGGTCTGGGGCTGGTTGGTAAACAGCAGGCCGCAGTTTCGGCTCTGGCCAGGGCCCCATTCCACCAGCACCTCCACCCCATAAACGGAGAGCAGCAGCCCCTCCCACTGGGGCAGAACCTGGGCGGAGACTCCCGCCCAAAAGGAAACGCTGTCCCCGCCTCCCAAAAATACGGGGAGCGCGTCCCCCAGGGCAAGCTCCAGGTCCCGTCCCACATAGGCGTCCTCCGGCAGGACCAGCTGCTTCGCCCCGTACTCCTCCAGCACCTGCACCGCCGCCTCCCGGGCTTCCGGGCCCCGGTCCGGCAGGCACAGTGCCTCCACCTGGGTGACCCTGTAGCGCTGGAGGAGCTCCGCCACTGCGCCTGTCCGGTACCCGCCCAAGGAGAGCACCGCGGCCTTTCCATCCTGAATCATCACCACGCAGGAGCTCTCCTCCGCGGCGGGCGCCGCGAATATCACCATATCCTGGGTAAGCCAACCCTGGAAGACGCCTCCAAACACCGCCAAAACAGCCATGCATCCGCCCAGCACCGCCCGGAGGGGCCGGTCCTGCCCCACCAGGCCCGCTGCCATCAACAGGAGCAGCAGCCCGATCACCACCGCCAAAGCCACTTCGCCGGTGAGGGGCAGGAAGGTCCCCTTCCATTGGGCAAGAAATCCGGCAGCCCCCAGCAGGAACCGGGCCAGCCACCCCGCCGCCCAGACAAAGGGAGCGGCCAGCGGCGCGGTAGCTGGCAGCAGGGAGAGGAATGCCCCGCAGAAGGAGGCGTACAGCAGCAATGTGCTGGGGAACACCAACAGCAGGTTTGCCAAGGGCGTCAGCAGGGGGAGCCCGCCAAACACCGCCAGCTGTACGGGAAAGGTCCCCAGCAAGGCGGCTGCCGTCACTGCCAGGGAGGCGGCCACCGGCTTCCACAGCCGCCGGGCCAGCCCAGCCAGGCGCTTTCCCGCAAGCGCCTGGTAAACGGGCCGGTACAAGACCACAATGCCCAGCGTTGCCAACACAGACAGGGCAAACCCCAGGTCCCCGCCGGAAAAGGGAGCGAACAGGCACACCAGCAGCACCGCCAAGCCCAAGGAGTTCAGGCTGTCCGCCCGGCGCCCGGTGGAGTCCGCCAACAGCAGCACCCCATACATGGCCGCGCCCCGGCAGGCGGAGGGCTGGAACCCGGAGAGGGCCAGGAACAGGACCAGCACCAAAGCTGTCAGCGCGTTGCGCACCGCCTTGCGGATGGGGAAGCGGCAAAGCAAAAATTGCATAAAGCCGGCCAAGATGGTCATGTGCAGCCCGGAGACCACCAGAATATGGGAGACTCCCAGCTGCCGGAAACGGCTCATGTCCTCCTCTGAAACGCCGCCGCTGTCCCCCAGCACCATGGCCCGCAAAAGCCCAGCCTCCCGCCGGGGGAGCAGCCGGTCCATGGCCCGGCCCACCTGATGGCGCAGCTGTACCAGCATCTCCCCCGGGGAAACCGCGCTGTCCCTCTCCACAGCGATGCCCCCGTACTGGGAGAGATAGGCCCCAGCCTGGAAGCCGTCCGCCAGGCGGGCGTTCCGGGTGGAATAAAGGCCGCCGCCCTCCTCAAAGGCGCGGAAGGTCACCAGGCATTCCACCCTGTCATAGGGATCGCAGGCAAGGGGCATGGTGGAGGAGAGCCGCAGGGTGAAGGGCCCAACCGCCTCTAAAGCGCCCTCCTCCTGCCCCAGGGCCTCCACCCGGAGCTTGTAGTAGTAGCGGTGGTAACGCTCCTCCGGGTAGTCCAGCACCTGGGCCCGAACCTGCAGCTTCTCCCCATCCAGTCCCTGCCAGGGGGCTGCCTGCTGCCAGGCCAACAGGTAGAGCACGCAGGCAGCGCCCGCCAAAGCAATTGCTGCCGCCGCCCAAAACAAGCTCCGAAAGGCGGAAAGAGCTCTCGGGGTCTCCCCCGAAAGCTCATTCTCAGTCCATATTCCCCGGCGCCCCCAGAAAAAGCCCAGCACGGCCCGTCCCAGGGCAATGGCACAGGCCAGCCCCAGGCATAGGAAACCCAGGGGCCGGGCAGCGTCCGGTCCCAAAGCCGCGCAGAGGGCCAAGGCCCCATAGGCGGAAAATCCCAGCAGGGCAAAGGGCCTGACCACCGCTTACTTGAAGAACAGGGGCAGGGGCTCCAGATAGATGATGTCCGTCCGGTCCTTGGCGTCGCCTTCCGCCAGCACACAGGCCTTGCCCACCACCTTGCCGCCAATGGCGTGCAGCAGCTCTTCCATGGCGGCCAGGCTTTCCCCGGTGGAGATCACGTCATCCACAATGAGGATGCGCTTGCCCTTCAGGTTCTCGCAGTCCGCCTTGGAGAGGTACAGCTTCTGCACGTGGTCGGTGGTGATGGACTTCACCTCCACATGGATGGGGTCCTCCATATAGGCTTTGATCCCCTTGCGGGCCACCACATAGTTGCGGCAGCCAATGCGGGCCATCTCATAGGCCAGGGGGATGCCCTTGCTCTCCGCCGTGACGATCACATCGTGCTCGGGGCACTTCTCCATCAGGGCCTGGGCAGTCCGTTCGGTGATCTCCACGTCGCTGAACATGACAAACCCCGCGATGTCCATGTGGTCGTCAATGGGGCAGATGGGAAGCTCCCTCTCACACCCCGCTATGTTGATTTTATACACTTCACCCATTGCTATTCCTCCCTTTCTCCCGCTTTCTTGTCAGAAAGCAGACAAAGAACTTTGCTTCGCGCACGCCGCTTTAGAGCGGCGCACCCCGGTGTGGCCGGGACCCCTCGCGGCAGCGCGTGTGCGGCCCACACCGTGCCCGGACGCCTTCAGCGTCCGTCCCGCGGCTTTTCCCGCCGGGGTCACTGGGCCGGGAAGGGCGGCCAGCCCATCTGCTGTTTGCCCAGCAGGTGGAAGTGCAAATGCTTGACAGTCTGCATGCCGTCCTTGCCGCAGTTGTTCACCACCCGGAAGCCGTTCTCCAGGCCCAGGTCGGCGGCAATCTTCGGAATGGCCTCCCATACCCTGGCGATAAGGCCGCTGTTCTCCGGGGTGACCTCCATGGCGGAGGCGATGTGCTCCTTAGGGATCACCAGCACATGCACCGGGGCCTGGGGGTCCTGGTCGTAAAAAGCGATGACGTTCTCGTCCTCATAGGCGATCTTCGAGGGGATCTGCCCCTTGGCGATTTTGCAGAAAATGCAGTCAGTCATGGGAATGCTCCTTTCCAGTATGTTGTATGGAAACCGGCGTCAGCCGATCTGCTTCTTTACCAGCTCTGGCACAGCAGCCAAAGCGTCGTCCAGCTTAGATTGGTCCTTGGCGCCCGCCATGGCGAAATCGGGGCGGCCGCCGCCGTTGCCGCCGCAGAGCTGGGCCACCTCTTTCACCAGCACGCCGGCCTTCAGGCCCTTCTGCTGGGCAGCCTTGCTGCAGGCCGCCGCCAGGGTGGCTTTGCCGCCGGAAACCCCGGCAAACACCGCCGCAATGGCCTCCGGGCGCTCCTTAGCCTTGTCGCACAGGGCCCGCAGGGCGTCGCTGCCCGTGCCGGAGAGCAGGGCAAATACCACCTTCACGCCCTCCACTTCCTGGGCGTTCTGGAACACGCCTTCCAGGCGGTTCTGGGCCAGCTTGGCATTGAGGGACTCAATCTCCTTGTCCTTCTCCTTCAGCTGGGTCATCATCTGCTGGGCGTGCAGGGGCAGCTCCATGGGATTTACCACCTTCATAGAGCGGGCCGCATCCAGCAAAGTGGCTGCCTGCGTGCTCAACAGGGCCAGCACGCCCAGGCCGGTGACGCCCTCGATGCGGCGCACGCCAGAGGCCACCGAGCTCTCGCTGACAATCTTGAACAGGCCCAGGCGGGCGGTGTTGTCCATGTGGGTGCCGCCGCACAGCTCCTTGGAGAAGCCGTCCTCTACGCTGACCACCCGCACCACGTCGCCGTACTTTTCGCCAAACAGGGCCATGGCGCCGCTCTTGCGGGCCTCTTCAATGCCCATCTCCTGCACGGACACAGGCACGGCCTGCAGGATCTCCCGGTTCACCAGCTCCTCCACCTGGAGCAGCTCCTCCGGGGTAAGGGCGGAGAAGTGGGTGAAGTCGAACCGCACATGGCGGTCGTTGACCAGCTGGCCGGCCTGCTCCACATGGTCGCCCAGCACTTTCCGCAGGGCCGCCTGGAGCAGGTGGGCCGCCGTGTGGTTTCGCATAATGGCCTCCCGGCGGGCGGAATCCACCTTGGCGGTGAGCACATCCCCCACGCGCAAAGACCCTTCCGAGACCACCGCCCGGTGGAGGTACACGCCCTCGTGCTTGGTGGTGTCCACCACATCCACGGAAACGCCCTCGGCTTCCAAAATGCCGGTGTCGCCCACCTGGCCGCCGCCCTCCCCATAGAAGGGGGTGGCGTCCAGCACCACGCTGACTTCAGCGCATTCGGCAGCGGAGTCCACCCGCTGCCCGTTCTGGATGATGGCGGTCACCTTGCCTTCGCCCTCCATCTGGGTGTAGCCGGTGAAAACAGTCTCCTCCAGGCCAGAGGCCGCGCTGCCCTCACCCTTCCAGGCGTCGGCGCCGGCGTCCTTCCGGGCGCTGCGGGCGCGCTCCCGCTGCTCCTGCATCAGCTGGCGGAACCGCTCCTCATCCACCTGCATGCCCCGCTCTGCCAAGATCTCCTTGGTCAGGTCCAGGGGGAAGCCGTAGGTGTCATTGAGGGTAAAGGCGTTGTCGCCGGAGAACACCTTGGAGTCGGCCTTGTCGATCAGGTCGTTTAAAAGGGCCATGCCCTGGTCAATGGTCTTCTGGAAGCTCTCCTCCTCGAAGGAGACGATCTTCTTAATGGTCTCCCGCTTTTCCAAAAGCTCGGGGTAGGCCTTCTCGTTCTCCTGGATGACGGTGTCCACCACGTCCTTCAAAAAGGCCCCCTGGATGCCCAGCAGCTTTCCGTGGCGGGAGGCCCGGCGCAGCAGCCGGCGCAGCACATAGCCCCGGCCCTCGTTAGAGGGCAGCACGCCGTCGCCGATCATAAACACGGTGGAGCGGATGTGGTCGGTGATAACCCGCAGGGACACGTCCTTTTTGGGGTCGTCGCCGTAGTGTACCCCGGCGATCTCCGTGATCTTCTTCATAATGTTCTGCACGGTGTCCACCAAGAACAGGTTGTCCACGTCCTGCATGACGCAGGCCAGGCGCTCCAGGCCCATGCCGGTGTCGATGTTCTTTTGCACCAGGTCGGTGTAGTTGCCGTGGCCGTCGTTGTTAAACTGGGAGAACACCAGGTTCCACACCTCCACAAAGCGGTCGCAGTCGCAGCCCACGCCGCAGGTGGGCTTGCCGCAGCCGTGCTTCTCCCCCCGGTCGAAGTAGATCTCCGAGCAGGGGCCGCAGGGGCCGGAGCCGTGCTCCCAGAAGTTGTCCTCTTTGCCCAGGCGCTTCATGTGGCTCTCTTCCACGCCGATCTCCTTGGTCCAGATATCCCAGGCCTCGTCGTCATTTTCATAGACGGAGATGTACAGCTTGTCCTTGGGCATCTCCAGCACCTGGGTGAAAAACTCCCAGGCAAAGGAGATGGCCTCCCGCTTGAAGTAATCGCCGAAGGAGAAGTTGCCCAGCATCTCAAAATAGGTGCCGTGGCGGTCGGTGTAGCCCA
>OIYU01000385.1_pt1 | contig 34851 bp, 31 predicted proteins | sample 1588321 | NCBI WGS metagenome assembly OIYU01 (sample SAMN03283258) | human gut metagenome | biome: human-associated habitat; material: feces | host: Homo sapiens | place: USA | collected 2013 | reverse complement strand
ACCCGTGGATGCCCTTGGGGTACACCTCTGCCACTTCCGGGAACTGCACCTCGTGCAGGTACTCATTCCAAACTGTAACACGAATTGCCATCTATTCAAAACTCCTCTCCGAAACCTGCTGCCCGCTCAGCGGCAGGGCAGCCATTTTTCCTCTTCCGCCGAACGGATGATCACGTCCAGCGCATGCTGGATACGGCGCCCCTCCTCAATGGTGGCGGCCATCCCATCGCCGCGGCCGTTGAGAATATCCGCGAAGGACTGCATCTGGTCCGTGCGGAAGCGGTCCGGCACCGGCAGCTTTGTAAAGGCGCCCACCCGGTCATAGGGGGAACCAATACAGACTTCCAGCTCATCCACCCCAGGGGTCACATCCAGGCTGTAAACCAGAGCCCCCTTGCTGCCATAGATCTCCATGCGCTGATAGTTGCCGCGGCCATAGGCAAACCGGGTAACGGAGAAATTCGCGGAAGTCTTGCCATCCATCTCCATCAGGTAATGGCAGAAATCGTCCACATCCACCTCGCCCATGCCTTCGCCCTCTTCCAAACGGCGCTGGTGCACAAAGGTATCGGCATGGCCCACTGCCTTGCAGTAACCCTTTCCAGTGACAAAGCTCACCAAATCCAGGGCATGGCAGCCCAGATCGCCCAGGGCGCCCGTCCCTGTCAGGGACTTTTGATACCGCCAAGAGCGGGGCAGGTCGTAAGAGGGACCGCCCCCTCCCTGCAGATACTGCATGTAAACATGGTAAATCTCCCCCAGCAGCCCCTTTTCTACCAGCTCCTTGGCGTAACGGGCCGCAGCCTTAAACCGGTAAGAGAAGCAGACCATGCTGGGCAGGCCCCGCTCCGCTGTCATCTTGGCCAGGATATCGGCCTCCTCCGCGGTAAGGGTGACTGGTTTCTCCAGGCAATAGGGCTTTCCCGCCTCAATGGCCGCCTTTGCCACCTCAAAATGGGCGTTGTTAGAGGTGGAGATGTCCACCACATCCACATCCGGGCAGTTGACCAGATCGTGATAATCCCCAAAACAGTGATCCTCCGCAATCCCATAGGCCTCACGGGCATAGGCCATCCGCTCCGGCTTGAGATCACACACGGCCACCAGCTCCAAATCTGGGCTTTTGGCAATGCCGGGCAGGTGCACTCCGCGGGAGATCCCGCCAATGCCCACACTGCCCACACGAAAAACCTTTCTCTCCATTGTACAAAACTCCTCCTAAAATTCTGCGGTCTTGCCAGGCAACGCTCTCCAGGCGCCCAGAAAGTAAAGGCAGGGCCTGGAAGCCGGATCAGCCTCCAGGCCCCGCACAAACTACTTTTAAGCGAAACGAATAGCGTTTATCAGCCTGCGTTATTGTATACGTCCAGAGCCTCCTGATAAATCTCCATCAGGCGCTCCAGGCCCATCTGGTTCAGCTGGTCCACATAGGCGTCCCACTGCTCCTCAATGCCGCCGTTGACAATCCAGTTGGCCCAAGACTCGTTGACATACTTGTAGATATCCACGGTCAGAGAGGAGATCTCCTCGGCCTGCTCGCTGGTGTAGTTCACCAAGGGATAGGGCTTGGCCACGAACTCCTTCATGATCTCGTCTTCCTTCAGCTTCGCGCCGTCGCCGCTGTCCTCGGGGAGGATGATCTTCTCCTCAAACTCGGGGCTCACATATTTGGGGCCGTGGTCGCGGGGAGAGATCTCCCAGTACCACTGGTCGCCAGTCTTGCCTTCGGGCGGATCCAGGAAGGTGACGGTGCCGTCATCCTGCTTCTCCAGCACCACGCCATAGGGGCCCCAGTAGGACTGGACCGAGATGTCGTCGGTGGCGAAGTGGTCGGCCCAGCGCATCGCTACCTCAGGATGCTCGCAGGCAGTGGTAATGGTGAACTCGTTGCGGGAATAGGTGATGGTCTGGTCATTGCCGCGGATGTAGCGGTCCCCGTTAGGGCCTGCCAGAGGAGGCATGGGGACGTACTCATCCTGGTGCGGCTGGGTGCCAGAGGTAACTTCCCAAGTGATGCCGGTGCCCACCAGGGCAACCTCTTCGTTCTTCATCTTCGCGTCAGACATAGAGCCGTCCTGCGTGATGAACTCCGGGTCCATAATGCCTTCCGCGTACAGCTTGTGGAAGAAGGCCACAGCCTCTTTATAGCGCTCGTCTGCGGGGATAAAGACCGGCTTTTCTGTCTCCTGGTCCAACGCCAGATAGTTCTCCTCCAGGCTGTCGGTAATACCCCAGGGGTTGATGTAACGGATCCAGTCAAAGAGGCTCTGCTTGGCGCTGCCCGTCAGCGGGATTTCATCGGCGACGCCATTGCCGTTGGGGTCTTTCTCCTTAAAGGCCTTCAGCACCTCATACCACTCGTCCACGGTGGTGGGCATCTCCAGGCCCAGGTTGTCCAGCCACTTCTGGTTGATGAAGGGGGTGTCACAGCCCTTGGGACGCAGGGGCTTTTTACCGGGCAGAGTGTAGATATGGCCATCCGGGTTGGTGACCATCTTCTCCATGGTGGGCTCAGCCTCCCAAGCCGCCTGGATATTGGGGCAGTACTTCTCCACATAGTCCTCCAGCGGGATGAACAGCTCCAGGTTGGTGGCGATGTCCATGTCCTTCAAAGAGTTGCTGCCGAAGAAAACGTCCGGCAGGTCCCCGCTGGCCAGCAGCAGGGACTTCTGCTCAGACCAGTCCGCGTCACCGGCATACTGCCAGTTGATCTTGACGTTGGTGTCCTTTTCCATCTGCTGGAACATGGCGTTTTCCTCAAAGTCCGCCATGTTGGCGCCCTTCACATACAGGAAGGTCAGCTCTACCTGCTCGTTGACGATGGGAAGGCCGGTCTCATTGAAGTTTTCGTCCGGAGTGGACGCCGCGCTGGAGGTGGAGGCCTCTCCGCTTCCAGAGCTTTCCGCAGCCCCGCTGGAGCTGCTGCTTCCGCCGCCTCCGCCGCAGCCTGCCAGCATGGAAGCCGCCAGGGTCAGGCAGAGCAGGGCCTTGCCCACTCTTGTCCATTTGTTCCTCATGTTTACATCTCCTTGCAATTGGATATTTTGACTTTTCAACCGCAGCGCATGTGGCAGCGGCAGTGTCACATAGGGAAGGGACTCATCCCTTGATGGCGCCGATCATCACGCCCTGGCTGAAATACTTCTGCACAAAGGGATACACGCACATAATGGGTACGGTTGTGATGATGATAACGGCATACTTCATCAGGTTGGCGAGCCGCATAGCCTCTTGGGCGGCCAGACCGTCGCCGGCGCCCACCAGGGACTGGTTGGTAATTAAGATATTTCGCACCACAAGCTGCAGCGGTTTTAAGTTCTCGCTGCGGATGTAGACCAGGGCGTTGAAATAGGAGTTCCACTGGGCCACTGCAATATACAGCGCAATAACAGCGATGACCGCCTTGGAAAGGGGAAGGGCGATAGAGAAGAAAAACCGCAGGTTCCCGCATCCGTCAATCTGGGCGGCGTCCAGCAGCTCCTTGGGCAGGCTGCTGTCGAAAAAGGTCCGTGCCACAATGATGTTGTACACCACCACGGAGAAGGGCAGCACCATGACCCAGAAGGTGTCGTACAGGTGGAAATCCCGAATGGTAAAATAGGTGGGGATCAATCCGCCGTTAAAGAACATGGTGAAAATGAAGAAAAATGTAATCAGCTTGCGCCCCACCAGGTCCTTTCGGGACAGGGAATAGGCTGCGGAGATATTGACCACCAGGCCGATGAGGGTGCCCACCAAAGTGTAGAGGATGGTGTTCCAATAGCCCATCCAGATATCTCCGTGGCGGAACAGCTCTTTATAGCCGTCTACGGTAAACTGGCTGGGCCAGAACCACACATTTCCGTTGGCAACCTCTGAGGGATTGCTGAAGGACGCGATGATGATAAAGTACAGCGGGTACGCAATGATAATCAGGATCAATATGCACAGGGCGTACAAGAAGATATTAAAGGCAATATCCTTGCCGCTGGCCTGTTTCTTTGCTTTCTTTGCTTGTGTCATAGAACAGATTCGCCTCTCTCACCAAAAATTCTCTGCATCCGCACGCTTTTACCACAGGCTGGTGTCGCCCAGCTTTTTGGAGACCCCGTTGACCAGCACCAGCAGCACAAAGTTGATGATGGTATTGAACAGGTTCACCGCAGCGGACAAGCTGTATTGGTTGCTGATCATGCCGATTTTGTACACATAGGTGGAAATGACTTCGCTGATAGAGGTGTTCAAGGGATTTTGCATCAGATACACTTTCTCAAATCCCAGGTTCATAATGTTTCCGGCCCGCATAATCAGAAGGATGACAGCGGTGGGAATCAGGAAGGGCAGGTCTATGTAAATCAAACGCTGGAACTTGCTGGCGCCGTCCACGGTGGCCGCCTCGTACAGTGTTGGGTCAATGGCAGCCAAGGCCGCGATATAGATAATGCTGTCCCATCCAGCGTGCTGCCAAACGTCGCTCCACACATAGATGTGCTGGAAAGCGCCTGCCTGCCCCATGATGTTGGGCGGGCTTTGAATTCCCAGCGCATGCGCCAAGTTGCCATAGATCCCGTTGCTGGGAGAGAGCAGGATCAGCATGATGCCCACCATAACCACTGTGGAAATGAAGTGCGGCAGATAGGTGACCACCTGCAGTGTCTGTTTAAAACGCTTTACCCGGATCTGGTTCATCATCAGCGCCAGGAAGATGGGGAACGGGAAGCCTGCGATCAGGCTGTACAGGCTCAGCGTGATGGTATTCCAAATCAGGTTTTTAGACTGAAAGGAGTTGAAGAAGGTTTGGAAATTGGCAAACCCCACCCAGGGGCTCCCTTCAATGCCGTTGGAAGGCGTAAAATCTTTAAACGCAATCTGCACACCGTACATGGGCAGATAGTTAAAGCAGAACAGCAGCACAACCGCGGGGAGCAGAAGCAGGTACAGCCCCCAGTTCCGCCGAATGCCTCTGCAGGTGTGGATGGCCCGGGTCGACCAGGGCACCCTCTCTTTTCCCACTGATTTCACTGACATAAACTTCATCATCCTTTCTCCATGCCGCCCCAAACAAAGTCCGGGATTTTGGGTATCCGGCCTCTTCTATGCAGCTTATTATAAGGAGGGAGCTTGGAAAACAAAATGGCGGCATTTATGATTATTTAACATTTTTTGTCCAACGCAACTCCCTGTTTGCTTCATTTTGCCGTCTTCCTGCCCAGCGGCGGCGCGGTGGGGAGCGAAGCCAAAGGGACTCTTCCTTTACAAAGGGGGCAGGAAATGCTATAATAGTTGTATAGACAAATATCCCAGGGACACTGGGAGAACATGGATTGGAGGAGTCATCATGCAGGAACAGCGCATTATGGCCGGATGGAGCTTTTACCGGGGTGTTCCAGACCGGTTCTCCACGCCGGAAAGGACTGTTGTAGACCTGCCTCACGACATGCAGGTAGGGCTGCCTCAAAGCAGGGAGGCCAACGCAGCCTCTGGGTTTTTCCCCGGCTGCGCGGGCACCTATGAGAAAACCTTGGACATCCCCCAGGAGTGGGAGGGGGAGAAAGTCTTTGTGGAGTTCGACGGCGTGTATGGGAACACCACGGTCTCTCTCAACGGCAGCCGTCTGGGCTTCCACCCCTACGGCTACACGCCCTTTGTGGTGGACTTGACCCGCCGGGTGCGCTTTGGAGAGCCCAACCGCCTGGAGGTGGCCGTAGACAACACCCAGACCCCCAACTGCCGGTGGTACTCGGGGGCGGGCCTCTACCGGGAGGTAAAGCTGCTGCACGGGCCGCTGTGCCGCATCCAGCACCGGGGCATTTTCATAAAAACAGAGAGCATCGACGGGGACACCGCCACCATTTCCGCGGAGGTGCGGGTGGTCAACGACGGCGCCCTGCCCTTCCACGGCCATGTGGACCTCACGCTGACAGCTCCCGGCGGGGAGGCGGCCCAGGGCCGCACTTCAGTTTGGGTGGAACCGGGTGAAACTGCCCCCGCCCGGCTGCGGCTGGTGGTGCAAAGCCCCCAGTTGTGGGATGTGGACACCCCCGCCCTGTACGCCGCGGAAGCCGCCCTCACCTCCCCGGGCAATGCGGCCCCGGTGGACCGTGCCTCCACCCGCTTCGGCATCCGCACCGTGGCGGTGGACGCGGTCCATGGCCTGCGGGTCAACGGCAAAACCGTGAAGCTCAAGGGCGGCTGCATCCATCATGTCACCAGCCCCTTGGGTGCGGCGGACTTCGACTGCCAGACCCGCCGGGTGCTGAAGGCCCACAAAGAGGCCGGCTACAACGCCCTGCGGCTGGCCCACAACCCGCCCTCCCAGCGGTTTTTGGACCTGTGCGACGAGTATGGCCTCTTCGTCATCGACGAAGCCTTTGACGGCTGGCACGTCGGCAAAACGCCCCACGGCTACCACCAGTTCTTCGACGAGTGGTGGGAGCGGGATGTAGAAGCCTTTGTGCTGCGGGACAGAAACCACCCCAGCGTCATTCTCTGGTCCATTGGCAATGAGGTCTTCGAGCGGGCCGGCACGGGAGACGGATATCTGGTCTCCCAGCGGCTGGCAGAGAAAGTCCGCTCTCTGGACAGCACCCGGCCGGTGCTGCTGGCCCTGTGCACCCTGTGGAACGGCCTGGATGACCAGGACGCCCAAGAACTGCAGCGCCGGGCAGGGGAACCGCTGGGACAGAACGGAGAATCCAGCTACACCAACGAAATCTGGGCGGACCGCACTGAGAGCATGGCCTCTCCCGTGGACATTGTGGGATATAACTACATGGAGGACCGGTACCTTTCCGACCACGCGCTCTTCCCTGACCGGGTCATCTGCGGGACAGAGTCCTTCCCCATGGCCATTGGCCGGGTGTGGGAGCTGGTGGAGCAGTGCCCCTACGTCATCGGGGACTTCACCTGGACCTCTGCCGACTACATCGGCGAGGCGGGCATCGGCGCCGCTGTCTATGTGGACCCCTCCACCCCAGAGGAGGAGCTGGCCGACCACAACAGCCGGCCCTACCCCTGGAAGCTGGCCTACGACGCCGACTGGGACATCCTGAACCAGCCCCGTCCCCAGCTGGCCTACCGGAAAATTGTGTGGGGCGGCACAGAGACCTATCTGGCTGTGCGGGACCCGGAGACCTACGGCAAAAAGGAGCTGCTCAGCCGGTGGGCCTGGCCCCAGGTGTGGAACAGCTGGACCTACCCCGGCTTTGAGGGCCATCCCGTTCAGATCGACGTCTACTCCCCCGGGGACCGGGTGGAGCTGTTCCTCAATGGAAAGTCCCTGGGCGCGGAACCCGTAGAGCGCTTCACCGCCCGGTTCAAGACCACCTATCAGCCCGGTGTGCTGGAGGCAGTGAGCTACCGGAACGGGACGGAGCTCTCCCGGGACCGGCTGGAGACCGCCGGGGAGCCGGCGCGCCTGGTCCTGCGGCCGGAAAGCACAGAAGCCCGGGCCGATGGGGAGTCTCTGCTGTTTGTCCTGGTGGAGTTTCAGGACGCCCAAGGCCGGCGGGTGCCGGGGGTGCGGCTTCCCCTCAGCGCCCGGGTGGAGGGGGCTGCCAGCCTGCTGAGCTTTGCCTCCGCCAACCCCCTCACCGATGAGAACTACGAAAGCGGGCAGGCCGCCAGCTTTGACGGCCGGGCCATGGCAATCCTGCGGGCAGGGCACACGCCGGGCAAGGCAGTCCTCACCCTCTCCTGCCCGGGAATGGAAGACGCAAAGCAGGAGCTCTTCCTCTCTTAAAGAGCGCCCTGTCAGTTTTTGAAGTTTTTTACAAAAACCTCCTGGAAAGCGCCGGATTACTATGCTATAATATATCCAAAATCTTTTGAATGAAGGAGTATGTATTATGGCAAAAGAATTCATCTGCTCTGCCACCAGCCCTGTGGTGCAGACAAACGCCGGGAAGCTGCGCGGGTTTGTGGTGGACGGCACCTATACCTTCCATGGCATTAAGTACGCGGACGCCAAACGGTTCCAGATGCCCCAGCCCGTTGCCCCTTGGGAGGGGATTCGGGACGCCCTTTCCTACGGCTATGTCAGCCCCATCCTGAACCGGGAAACCGCTTCTGGTGAAGTGAAGATCCCCCACCGCTATTGGCCCAAGGACGAGAACTGCCAGTATCTGAACGTGTGGACCCAGTCCCTGGACCCACAGGCCAAGCGCCCAGTGATGGTCTGGCTCCACGGCGGTGGCTTCCGGGACGGTTCCTCCATTGAGCACGTGGCCTATGACGGGGAAAACCTTTCCCGCTTTGGGGACGTGGTGGTGGTCACCGTGAACCACCGCTTAAACATTCTGGGCTACCTGGACCTCTCCCCCTATGGGGAGAAGTACTGGAACTCCGGCAATGCCGGAAACGCGGACCTGGTGGCTTCCCTCCAGTGGGTGCATGACAACATTGCCCAGTTCGGCGGCGACCCGGAGAACGTCACCATCTTCGGCCAGTCCGGCGGCGGCGGGAAGGTCTCTTCTCTCATGCAGACCCCGGCGGCCAACGGCCTGTTCCAAAAGGGCATCATTATGAGCGGCGTGTACAACGGCACCCTGTGCCCGGAAAAACCCGACAGCCGCCCCCTGGTCCAGGCCATGCTGCAAGAGCTGGGCCTGGCGGAAGAGGACATAGAGCAGCTGGAAACCCTGCCCTATGAGGCGTTGGCAGAGGCCTATAAGAAGGTCTCTCCCGCCATTCAGGAAAAGGGCGGCTATGTGGGCTGCGTGCCCATCCCCAACGAGTACTACCCCGGCGACCCCCGGGTGGTGGGCTTCACCCCCCACGCCAGAACGATCCCCGTGCTGGTGGGCACCGTCATCGGAGAGATGTGCACCTTTGGCCCCGGCCTGCCGGACCGGCGCACCCGCAGCCGGGAGGACCAGCTGACCTACCTGCGGAAGTTCCTGGGGGACAAGACCGAAGAGCTGGTGCCCCTGTTTGAGGAATGCTACCCCGGGCGGCCCATCACCGACCTGGTGCTGCTGGACACCTTCTCCCGGGTGGCCACCAAGGATTTCTGCCACAAAAAGGCAGAGCACCCCCAGTCTGCCACCTACAATTACCTGTTCACTTTCGACTTCCCCATCGACGACGGCACCCCGGCCTGGCACTGCGCGGACATCCCCTTCGTGTTCCACAACACGGACAAGGTGCCTGTGTGCAACATACCTGGCGTCTCTGACCAGTTGGAGGAGACCATGTCCAGCCTGTTCGTGAACTTTGCCCGCACCGGCGTGCCCACCGCACCCGGCCTGCCCCAGTGGGACCCCTGTGTGCCCGGCGACCTGCCCACCATGCTTTTGGACAGGGAATGCAAGCTGGTCCACAATTTTGACGACAAGCTGTATGAGGCCTATCTCCCCGTGGCGGTGAACCCCAAGGACCTGCACGAGGAAGAGGTCACCATGCTGCACTGACACACCTTTCAAAGCGGCCCCGCTTTGAAACAGAAGAGGGACACGCAAGCCAATGGCTGCGTGTCCCTCTTTTCTTTCCCCCTGCCGTCTCAGCAGGCTGTGTTATTTCACCTTTTCCTGGGTGTACATGATGTTGCCAAAGCGCCCGTCCTTCCGCTGGAAGGCCCCCGGAACCCGTTCCTTGGCCAGGTAGCCCGTCCGCCCCAAAAACTCCACGGGGATATGGTCATCCGTGCCCGCCAGGATGTCCTCGCAGCACTGGATGTTGTCGTCGATGCAGGTCTTGGCCACAGGGGTCTCCCCGTGGAAGATATAGAAATTTTCCATTTCCCCCTGGCGCCGCTTCAGCGCCCCCAGGGCGGACAGGTACTCCCCAATGGTGGCGGAGGTATCCATCATCACCAGGGTGTTGTTGTTGCAGGCGTCCCCCGCGAAGAAGTCCCCGCTCTCCGGGTCCAGATAGCACACGGAGCCCTGGGTGTGGCCCGGCACCTCCAGAACCTCCAAGGCGCGGCCGCCCAGGTCCAGCTTGTCCCCGGCCCTAACGGGACGGCACGTTACAGGGCTGTCTGGGGCAAAGTCTCCCTCCTGGGGGAAGGCAGAGGCCCCCATCTGTTCCAGCTGGCCCTTCACATAGCTGACCCGGGCGCGCAGGGACTCCTCCGCCAGCATGGGCATGTCCAGAGGGTGGATATAGCAGCCGCCAAATTCAAACACCCCTCCCACGTGGTCCATGTGGCCGTGGGTGGCGGCCACCTCTACGGGCAGGTCCGTCAGGGTCGCCACAAACTCCTTCAGGCCCCTCAGGCCGGTCATGGCGTCGATGAGCAGGGCCTTTTCCCGGCCCTCCACTAAAAAGCAGTGCACCCCGGACAAATCCGTAATCATGGTCACCCCATGGGGGCATTGGCTGGCGGTAAAGCGTTCCATGCAGCATCTCTCCTTCTGTGAACAAAAATAAATCCCCGGCTGTCCTTCCCCGGGATCAAACTACTTTTGATTATACGCCTTGTAACAAGTTGTTGCAAGGGCGAAACGAGGCATTTTTATATAAATCGCCCTAAAAAATCGCATAATATACGGGAATAAAATAAATTTTACATCAAACGCACTCATTTCTCTTGACACAATCCCTCCCGCCCTCTATACTGAAAGCAGCCCGGGACGAGGAAGTCCGGGCAATTTACGCGGAAAGGCTGCGTGACCGATTATGAAAAAGAAGTTTGTCCAACTGTTCGCCGCCATGCTGGCCCTTGTGTGCCTGCTGTCTTTAAGCGCTTGCTCCGGCGGCGGGGAAAGCTCTGCCCCCTCGGAGAGCAGCGCCAGCAGCACTGTGGAAGAGAGCCAGAGCGAATCCAGCGAAAGCCAGGCAGAGCAGAGCGCTCTGGAGGCTGAGGAAGAAGCTGGCTCGGCCGCTCAATCCGAAGCGGAAGCTGTTGCGTCTGCCGAAGAGGAAGCCGCCGGCGAAGTTACCGGCATGTATTCCTCCATTGAGGAATTCGTCAACTCCGATATCGTACAAACCCAGCTGGAGGCTATGCAGACCGAAGAGCTGGGAGTGGATGTTCTGGCGGAGGGCAACAAACTGATCTACGAATTTACTTACGGCCCCGACGTCAACACCGAGGGCATCGCCGACGCCCTGTCCGCCGCTTTGCAGGAGCAGGCCTCCACGTTCGAGCTGGTGGCCCAGACCCTGAAAGCCGCTGTGGATGTGGAAAACCCCGTGGTGGTGGTCACCTACAAGGACAGCCAGGGCAACGTCATCGTCTCTCAGGAGTTTACCACGGGAGAATAACCCTGCCAACAAGAAAAGGACCTGCTTTAAGGCAGGTCCTTTTTCTGTTCCTCCAAAAGAGCGGCGATCTGCTGCGCCACCTCCCTGGCAGTCAGGCCGTCCACCCACAGCTTGTGGGTGTTCAGCTCCCCATAGTGGGAAAGCCGCTCCAAGCTGCGGTCCAGCACATCCCAAGTGCGCAGGCCCCGCTCCACATCCCCGCGGATGTGCTCCCGCAGGGTCTCCGGCTTGGCCAGCAGGGACAGGGAGAACACCTCCACGCCCTCTAGAGGCAGGCGGGCCAGCAGCCCGTCAAGAATCTCCTGCTGGTGCATCACCCAACAGAAGATCACGGTTTCATAGGCGGGGCAGCGGAGGAACTGTCCCAGCAGGAACGCGATGTTCTCCTGCACCATGGCCTTGGTCTCCGCCGTCACCTGGAAAGGCTCCATATCCCAGCACCAGTCCCCGTCCAAAAAGGCGCAGGGGGCGGCGAGGTGTTTCAGCTCCCGGCAGACAGCGGTCTTTCCCACAGCCATGGGCCCGCCAATCAGGACCAGGCGCTTCATAGGATCTCCACCTGGCAGGCAGCCATGGCTTTCAGGGCGTTTTCGTGGCTCTCCGGCGTAACCCCGGCACAGCAGCCGGCGTCCACCGAGATCTTCACCTCTGGCAAAAACGCTTTCAGCAGCAGCGCGTTGGAGATGACGCAGATATCTGTGCAAAGCCCGATGAGCTGAATCTCCTCCAGGGGCCCCTCGCAGGTGTGCCGCGCTTTCAGCACCTCCGCCAGGCCCTTGCTGCCGAAGGTGGGCTTTTCGATGGGCACGCTCTTCCGCGCCGCCTCCACCCGGGGCTCCAGCTGCCAGCCCCAGGTGCCGCGCAGGCAGTGTTCCACCGGCAGGTTTTTCCCCTCCTGGGTCTGGAGGTAATCCTTCCCGTGGGTGTCCTGGGTAAAGAGCACTGTCCCATCAAATCCCCGGATCTTCTCCACCACCCGGGGCACAATGGCCTGGGCCTCTGGGGTGCCCAGGGCGCCTGTGATGAAGTCGTTCTGCATATCCACCACAACCAACACTTTCTTTTCCATTTGCCTTCCCTCCCTATCCGTTGCCTGCCCCGCAAAGGGACAGGCACAGCGTTTGCAAACCTTCCACCGTGGGGACGATCCAGTCCGCCCCGGCCTCCTCCAGCTCCCCCGGCGGGGCAAAACCGTACTCCACGCCGATGGACTGCAGGCTTAGGGCTTTGGCCCCCAGGATATCGTGCTTCCGGTCGCCCACCATCACCACCTGCTCTTTGGGCGGATCTCCCAGGGCTTTCAGCACCGCCTGGATGACCTCCGCCTTGTCCGTGCGGGAGCCGTCCAGCTCCGCGCCTACCACCACGTCAAAACAGGGCAGCACATGCTGCATCTCCAAGATTTTCCGGGCGAACACCTCCGGCTTAGAGGTGGCCAGGCACACCTTGGCCCGGCAGGAGAGCCCTTCCACCAGGGCCCGCACCCCGGGGTAAAGCCGGTTCTCATACACGCCCTTCACCCGGTAGCGCTCCCGGTACTTCTCTACCGCGGCAAAGGCTTGTTCCTGTGAGAACCCATAGAATTCCATAAAGGACTGATGCAGGGGCGGCCCCACAAACCGGCGCAGGCGCTCCTCCGGCTCGTTGTGGATACCGAACGCGTCCAATGCGTACTGGGCGGATTTGAGGATGCCCTCCCCATTGTCCGCGATGGTGCCGTCCAGGTCAAAGAGAAAATAGCGTTTCATCGTTCTCCCATCCTGCCCGGCCCGCAAACAGGCCGGACGCTTTTGTCTAAAAAAGGCCCTTCCCACGGAAGAGCCTTTTTCCTGTGCTCAACGGCGTCCAGCTCCGCCGCCGCGGCTGCCGCCGCCGCTGCGGAAACCGCCCCCTCCGCCGCGGGAGCCGCCGAATCCGCCGGAGCGGCCCCCGCTGTGGAAGCCGCCTCCAAAGCCGCCACCGCCCCTGGGGGGACGGGGACCGAACCCTCCCGGAGGAGGCGGGGGCGGACGCCAGCCGCCCCTTCTGCGGGAGCTGCCCATCATATTGCCCAGGAACATGCCGGTCCAGAAACCGCCGCCTCCGCCGCCGGAACGGGGGCCTCCCCGGCCGCCGCCGTTGCGCATGGCCCGCAGCACCAGGGAAATCACCAGCACCACTCCCAGGATCACGATGATCTGCAGCGCCCTTCCGAAGAACTGGCCCACAGAGCGCCCCACATCGTAGGCAAAGCTAGGCTCCTCGTAGCTGTCATAGCTGGGGTCCTCCACAAGGGAGGCTGGCTCTGTGTAGCCGGCGTAATAGCCTTCCATCTCAGAAAGGGCAGCCTCAAAGAACTTTTTCACCCCGGTGTCGTACTCCTGAACCGCGAAGTCCGGCTCCAGGTACTCATCCAGCATGCTTTGCAGCTTGGCCCCATCGAAATAGTCCTCGATGCCGTAGCCAGAGGTGGCATAATAGTTGTCCTCGCCAATGGCCAGCACCAGCAGCAGGCCGTTGTTCCGCTCGTAGTCGCCCACGCCCCAGTAGTTGAACATGTAGTTGGCGTAGTCCTCAATGTCCTCCCCGCCCAGGAAGTCCACCGCCGCCACCGCGATCTGGGCGCCGGTCTCCTCGAAGAGGCTCTGGTTCTGGGTGATGATCTCCTGTTCCGTCTCCTCTGAGAGCACCCCGGCCTCATCCAGCACATACTGGTTCTCCGGGCGCTCCGGCACCACAATGGCCAGGGCGGGCAGCGCCAGGCCCCAGGCCAGGCACAGGGCCAGCGCCAAGGCCAGGGCTTTTTTCGGGACGCGCTTTGCGAGTGTCACGGCGGACGCCTCCTTTCGTTTATTCGTCCAGATCATAGGTGGCCAAAGGCTCCACCCCCGCCACAAAGCGCAGCAGGTTTACCGGGAACTTTTCCAGCCTGGCGTTAAACTCCCGGGCGTCGTCGTTGTAGCTGGAGCGGTTGATCTTGTCCTGCTCAGACTCCATCTCGGCAATGAGCTGATCCGGGTATTTTTCATCCGATTCCGAGAGCTCTGTCTGCTTCAGCTCCTCATACAGGTTCTGGGCGGCGTCTCCCATCAACTGGTTGGCCTGGGCCTCGTCGGAAAAATCGCTGTAGCTGTTCTGGGTCAGTGAGATGGCGTACTCCAAATCGCCGATCAGGCTGGTCAGCTCCGGGTTCTGGCTGGTATAGCGCTCCGCCACGGTGATCAGGTTGTTGCCGGTGGCCTCCCGAGCCTCCAGCCCCTGATAGATGGCGTAGCCGGTCTGGTCGTAATAATAGGAGCCCTCCGCCTCGTCCCGCAGGTCCGTCAGCGAGGTGTGCACCCCTACGGGGATGGAAAGAAGGATGAGCCCCGCCATGACGCAGGCCCCCACAATGCTGCTCTTTTTCAATTTCACAAGCCTCCCTTTCTAGGAATAGAAGGTTCCCCGGCCCCTTGTTCGGGCCGGGGCAAAACCTGTGCCTCAGGTGTGGATATCCAGCAGCTTCTGCTTCAGCTCGCCCTCCAAACGGCCGATCTCGGCCTCGGCGGCGCGGCGCTTGGCCCGGCCCTCGTCCTGAATCTTCACCACCTCGTCCAAAGTCTGGATAAGGGATTGGTTGGTCTGGCGCAGGGTCTCCATGTCCACCACGCCCCGCTCGGACTCCCTGGCGGTCTCGATGGTGCTTATCTTCAGCCGCTCGGCGTTCTTGCGCAGCAGCTCGTTGGTCATGTCGCTGACCTCCCGCTGGGCCTTCACCGCCTGCTCTGAGTGGGCCAGGCCCAACGCCAGCACCATCTGGCTCTTCCACAGGGGGATGGTGTTCACCAGGGTGGACTGGATCTTGTCGCTCATCAGCTTGTCGTTGTTCTGCACCAGGCGGATTTGAGGGCTCATCTGCACGCTGACCATGCGGGTCAGCTCCAGGTCGTGGAGCTTTTTCTCAAAGTTGTCGCACTGCTGGGCATAGTCGTTGGCGGCCTGGGCGTCCTCCGCCAAGCCGGACTGCTTGGCCTTGTTCTCCAGCTCCACCAGGGTGGTGGCCCGCTCCTTTTGGAGCTTCTTTTTCCCGGCGATGATGTACATGGACAGCTCCTTGTGGTAGCCCAGGTTCATCTCGTAGAGCTTATCCAGCATGACGATGTCCTTCATCAGCTGCACCTGGTGGGACTCCAGGGCCGCGGCGATCTTGTTCACATTGTGCTCGGCGCTGTCGTACCGGGCCTTCATGGCGGTGATCTTGTTGCCCGTATTTTTAAAGAAGCCAAAGATCCCCTTCTTTTCCTCCTCCTGGATATCAAAGCCCTTCAGCTCCACCACCAGCTGGGAAATCTGATCCCCCACCTCGCCCAAATCCTTGGTGCGCACATTGTTCAGGGTGTTGTCGGAGAAAGAGGCAATCTTCTTCTGGGCGGCAGAACCGTACTGCAGTACCAAGGTGCTGTTGGAGATGTCGATTTTCTCCGCAAAGTCCTCCACCACCTGGCGCTCCTCGGGAGTAAGGGCGCTCTCGTCCAGAGAGGAGATCTCATCCTCTTTGGGCTTTTGGGGCGCGGGCGCCTCTTCGGGGGTCAGGGTCAGAGAGGGGGTTTCCACTCCCTCCAGGGTGAGGGTGGGCATTTTGGGGGCCTCGTTTTCCAAGGTCAATTTGATATCGTCGGGCATGTTTCTAACCTCCTTGATCATTCCTTGCTTCTCATAATGGAAACCGCCGCTCGGGCGTTTCTGGAATTTCTTTGAAAATGACGGGGGCTGCTGGCGGAAAGGCCAGGCGCCGAATCCCCGCCTTTCACCGTTCTGCGGTTTATTTTTTGGCCTCCTCCTGCTTTTCTTCCTCCACAAATCCCTCCTGCTTTAAGAGGGTCTCAAACACGGTGATGTCCGCGGAAATATCCATGGCCTCTTCGGCATAGAGGGAGTCCAGCTGCTTTTCAAAGGCATCCGCCACCGTGTGCATCATCCCCGCGATGTTGAACAGGGTGGAGGTGATGTTCTCACCCTTCACGTTCTGGGCGGAGAGCCGCTGGTAGCTGTTCAAAAGCTTCATGGTGGTGGGCAGGTAATAGTTCATAAATTTCCGGATCTGCTGCGCCTTCTCCGGATGGTCGGCAATATAGCGGAAAATATCGGCGGAAGCCCGCTCCATGCGGGTGATGTCCTCCGAAAGGGTCTCGTCGGGAATGGCGTCATCCGCGGCACGAAGCTTTTTCAAATACTCCCGGCCCTCGTCGATAATCTTGTCCACCTCTGGGTCCCCTGTGTGGGATTTCTCCGGTTTTTCCGGCTCCTTTTCCGGCTCTTCCTTGGGCTTTTCCGGCTCCACTGGCACAAACATCTTTTTCCCCTTGAACAGCGCCCCCGATGCCAGGAACACCAGCACCAGCACCACAGCAAAAACGATGAAGTGATAGGGCTCGTACAATGGGAAACTCAAGGCGTAGAACAGGGCCACGCCGCCTGTGATATAAAACTTGGCGGGGCTTCCCTTACGCACCATTTTCATAGGCGGCTGCCCAGCGCCCTGGGGGACAGGCGCCCCCTGCCAGGGAGCCTGCCGCGCCCGGTTTGCCGCCGCCCGCTGGGCGGCGGCTTGGTTGGCCGCCGCATGCTGCGCGGCTGCCGCCCTTTGCGCCGCCGCAGCTCTCTGGGCCTTTGCCTGCTGGGAGGGGGGCGGCGCGACGGGCTTGCCCTGGGTATAGGTATAGCGGTAATAGCCATTGGCCTGCTTTGCCCCATTCTGGGGTGGAGCGCTTCCCTGGGGCGGCGCCTGATGCCCCGCCTGCCGCGTCTGCTGCGTCTGCCCAGCCCTGGGTCCCGGCTGGGGCGCTTGGCCCACCCCCTGTGGCGGGGGCGCCTGATAGGGGTGGCCGCCGGGCCCCGGGCCTCCATTCTTGCCCAAGTTCAGCGCCTGGTCCAAGCCTTGCGCCGCTTTGCCCAGGCCCTCGGCAAGCTTTCCTGCCATGGGAATGCCTGAACTTTTCAGTGTTCTATATACCTGGGAGGAGCGAAGCTCCTCCTGCAGGGGTTGGTTTTCTCGTTTATCCATCCGGGCTGCCTCCATGTTCCGGCAAAACTCCCGCTGCAAATCACAATCCTTTCGCAGTGGGAAGGATTTATATTGTTACCATTGTACTGTGAAACAGAGGGCGGTGTCAACTGAATTCTAGGCCCCGCGGCGCTTTTCCCACATTTCAGAGAAAAGCCCTTTCCCCCCGGGCCCTTACACAGGATGGGGCTCTCCCACCCGGGGGAAAATCGCCTTGACCTGATCCCCCGTGGCAATGCCCTCGCAGAAGGCCGTGGCCGCCCCTGCGGCCACGCCCCACTTCAGCCCGCCCAGGGCGCTGCCGTGAAGCTCGTACCCATAGAGGAAGCCCGCAACCAGGGAGTCCCCCGCCCCCACGGTGGAGACCGCCTCCCCGCGGACGCTGCGGCAGAACAGCGCTTGGCCGTTCTCCTCCAGAAGCAGGGCGCCCTTGGCCCCCAGGGAGACCACCACGTTCCGCGCCCCCATGCGCTGAAGCTCCCGGGCGTACTCCTTCACTTCCTGCACGTTCAGGCTGCCCGCAATGCCGAAGATCTGGGCCAGCTCCTCCTCGTTGGGCTTGATGAGGAAGGGCCGGTAGGGCAGGGCCGCCAGCAGCGGGTCCCCCTCCATGTCCACCACCAGCCGGGCCTTTCTCTGCCGGGCGACCTCCAACACGCGGGGGAAGGCCGTTTCCGGCAGGGCGGCGGGCAGCACGCCGGAAAGCACCAGGGCGTCCCCTTCCCGCAAGCGGGAGAGCCTTTCCAGCAGCTCTTCCACCGCCTGCTCCGGAATGGCGGGGCCGGCGCCGTTAAAGGCGGTCTCCTCCCCGTCCGCACAGCGCAGCTTCACATTCACCCGGGTATTCCCCTGGGGCAGCTGGACGAAATCCGTTTGGCAGCCAGCCTCCTCCAGCAAGCGGCAGAGCTCCTGTCCGGTAAAGCCTCCGGCCAGGCCCAGGGCCCGGTTCTCCACCCCCAGGGAGGACAGCAGCAAAGAGACGTTTACCCCCTTGCCTCCGGGGGCAAAGACATCCTGGGAAAAGCGTTGGATCACGCCCCGCTCAAAGCTCTCCAAAAAGATGAAATGGTCCAGTGCTGGGTTCAGTGTCACTGTAACTATCATAATACGTTTCCTCCCTTACAACTTCCTTAAGGTATTCTATCATTTTCAAAAAACTTTTTCAACCAAGCTGCGCCTGGACGCATGCCGCGGAGTCGTGCGCTTCGCTTACTCCCCCAGGTGGAAAACGCCGGCCCTGTGTCCGCGGGGTCGGGATGCCGGAGATACGCCCGACTCCCTGCTGTTTCGCTGCGCCTGGACGCATGCCGCGGAGTCGCGCCCTTCGCTTACTCCCTCAGGTGGAAAACGTCGGCCCTGTGTCCGCGGGTTTGAGGCTGGAGGAGATGCGCGGATTCTGCTGTTTCGCTGCGCCTGGACGCATGCCGCGGAGTCGTGCGCTTCGCTTACTCCCTCAGGTGGAAAACGCCGGCCCTGTGTCCGCGGGTTTGAGGCTGGAGGAGATGCGCAGATTCTGCTGTTTCGCTGCGCCTGGACACATGCCGCGGAGTCGTGCGCTTCGCTTACTCCCCCAGGTGGAAAACGCCGGCCCTGTGTCCGCGGGGCCGGGGTGCCGGAGATACGCGCGGCTCTCTGTTTATAAAACTGCGGCGAAAAACGCCGGCGCGATTCCGCTCTTCCCGCGCATATCCCCTCTCTTCGCTGGAAACACTAGAAGACGCATCCTCCCAGACTTTGGGACGGAAGCCAAATTACAGGAAAGGAGATTGTGTCATGCTGCGAAACAAGATCTGCGCCTTTGCCCTCTGTGCCGGTCTGGCCCTTTCCCTGGCGGGCTGCATGGAAAAGGCCGCCAGCGATGTGTCGGACACCGCCTCCCGGGTAGAGAGCGGCGCCGGGGAAACCGTCTCCCGCATAGAAAGCGGCCTGGAGGAAGCCGGCAGCCGGGTGGGCTCGGCTGTGGAGTCCGCTCTGGACCCCGATTCCTCCCGAAGAGAGGAATCCAAAGAGGAGTCCCGGGAAGAGGCCACCCCCGCGCCAGAGCCCCGGTAAGCGCGCCCCCTCTACAGCACCGCCCCCAGCCGGGGCGGTGCTTTTTCTATCCCAGGCGCCGCACCGCCTTGCGCCGCCCCCCGGTTTCTGCTATACTGGGACAGAAAGCAGAAGAGGAGGCAAACCCATGATTCGATGCTGTATTTTTGACGCCGATGGCACCCTGCTGGACTCCATGCCCATGTGGCGGGACATCACTTACGAATACGCCCAGCAAAAAGGAATTCATGCCCCAGAGGGGCTGCACCGCACCCTGAACCGGCTGAGCCTGGAGCAGTGCGCGGAATATTACCAGGGCCTGGGGGTTCCGGGCACCGTGGAGGAAATTGCCCAGGAGCTTTCCCAATGCGCGCTGGAAGGCTATCGCACCCGGGTGCCGGAAAAACCCCATGCGGGGGAGTTCCTGCGGCTGCTGCAGGAAAACCACATCCACATCGCGGTGGCCACCGCCTCCAACCGGGAGGGTGTGCTGGCTGCCCTGCGCCGCCTGGGGATGCTGCCCCTGGTGGAGGAGTTCGCCACCTGCACAGAAGTGGGGAAAAGCAAGGAGCACCCGGATGTGTACCTTCGCTGCGCGGAAGGCTTTGGCGCGGCCCCGGAAGAGAGCGTGGTCTTCGAGGATTCCGCCTACGCCATCCGCACCGCCAAGGCCGCCGGTTTCCCCGTGGTGGCAGTGGAGGACGGCATTTCGGGGGACGGAGAGGGCCGGCTGGAAACCCGGGAGGGCATTGCCCGGCTCTCTGACTTCTACCTGCGGGACTATGAGGAGCTGATCCAGGCCCTGACCCCGCCGGAGGACCTGGCCCAAAGCCTGGGAGAGCTTTTGGGCTAAGGCACGTATTCCTTTGGAAAGCAAGGAGAAATGGGAAACATATGAGCGGTTTACGGAAAAAGCTGATTGGCAGCCGGGCCTTCTACGCCTCTGTGCTGGCGCTGCTAATACCCATGATCGTCCAGCAGGGCATCACGCAGTTTGTCAACCTTTTGGACAACGTGATGGTGGGGCGTTTGGGCACAGCCCCCATGTCCGGCGTGGCCATTGTCAACCAGATCATCTTCATCTTCAACCTGACCATTTTCGGCGGGCTGGGCGGCGCCTCCCTCTTTGGGGCGCAGTTCGCCGGCAAGAAAGATCACGAGGGGGTGCGTTACACCCTGCGCTTCCGGCTGGTGTTCAGCGTGGTGGTGTGCGCCCTGGGCATTCTGATCTTTCTTCTCTTTGGGGAGCAGCTGTTCCAGCTGTATTTGAACAAGGAGTCCTCTTCTCCGGAGGAGATCGCCTCCACTTTGGGCTATGCCAAGGAGTACATCGCCATCATGCTCTTTGGGCTTCTGCCTTTTGCCATAAACCAGTGCTTTTCCAGCACCCTGCGGGATGTGGGCGAGACCTTCTCTCCCATGGTGGCCAGCCTCATTGCCATCTGCGTCAACCTGACCGGCAACTACCTGCTGATTTACGGCAGCTTTGGCTTTCCCAAAATGGGGGTGGCCGGGGCGGCCTTGGCCACTATCATTGCCCGCTGGGCGGAAATGGGATATCTGCTGCTGCGCACCTGGCGCCACCGGAAGCAGTTCCCCTTCCTGCAGGGGTTGTTCCGGAACTTCCGGGTGCCCCTGTCCCTGGTCAAACAGATTGCCGTCACCGGCACGCCCCTGCTGCTCAACGAGACCCTGTGGTCCATTGGCACGGCGGCGGTGAACATGTGCTATTCCTTCCGGGGGCTGGAGGCCGTGGCGGCCACTAACATCAACTCCACGGTGTGGAACTTGTTCGCCATTGTCATGGCGGCCATGGGCAACGCCATCGGCATCCTCTCCGGCCAGCTGCTGGGGGCCAATGACATTCCGGGCGCCAAGGACACCGTGCGCAAGCTGCTGTTTTTCAGCGTGTGTGTCAACGCGGTGATCGGCGGGCTTATTGTGGCGGTGTCCCCCTTTATCCCTTACATCTACAACACCGAGCCCTCGGTGCGCCAGACCGCCACCCATCTGCTGATGGTCTCCGGTTCGTTTTTACCCCTGTCCGCCTACACCCAGGGCACCTATTTCACCATCCGTTCCGGCGGGAAGACCTTCATCACCTTCCTGTTTGACTGCGTGTTCACTTGGGTGGTGTGCCTGCCCATTGCCTTCTGCCTGTGCCAGTTCACCGGCCTTTCGGTGGTATGGGTCTTTTTCTTCGTGTCGGCAGCGGATATCCTCAAGGCGGGAATTGGCACGGTGATGCTGGTCTCCGGCATCTGGGCCAAAAACATGGTGGGGGATCGGCCCGAAAACTAACTTGGGGAATACGGCCCGGGGCCCTGCGCTAAAATCTATTTGGGAGGAATTTATCATGGAAGTGCGAACGGAAAAACAGCCCTTTCAGGAGCGGGACGCCATCTCCCTTTTGGAGACTGTTGACGCGGCCACAGGGCAGCGGCAGGTGCTCAAAGAGTTCCGCCACCTGATTGAAGCCCCCAACTGGCTCCCTGGCGGGGACGCCCTGCTGTACAACGCCGGGGGGCGGCTGTGGAAATTCCACCTGGACACCTTGGAGAGCGAAGCGGTGAACACCGGTTTTGCGGACTGCTGCAACAACGACCATGTGCTCTCCCCGGACGGGACCCGGGTGGGCATCAGCCACGGCACCGGGGAGGACGGGCGCTCCCGGGTGTACACCCTGCCCCTTTCCGGCGGCGTGCCCCGGCTCATCACTCCCATGGCCCCCAGCTATCTTCACGGCTGGTCGCCGGATGGGAGGACCCTGGCCTACTGCGCGGAGCGCAACGGGGAGTTTGACATCTACACCATCCCGGTGGAGGGAGGCGAGGAAACCCGCCTGACCCACACCCCCGGCCTAAACGACGGCCCGGAATACTCCCCGGACGGAAAGCACATCTGGTTCAACTCCGTGCGCTCCGGGCTGATGCAGGTGTGGCGCATGAACGCGGACGGCTCTGACCAGACCCGTATGACCTGGGAGGAGGACTTAAACTGCTGGTTCCCCCACCTTTCCCCCGACGGGACCCAGGTGGCCTACATCGCCTACAAAAAGGGGGATGTGGAGCCCGGCGACCACCCCGCCCACAAAAACGTGGAGATCCGGGTGATGGACGCCAACGGCCAAAACACCCGGGTGCTGGTCAAGCTCTTCGGCGGCCAGGGAACCCTGAACGTGAACAGCTGGTCCCCCGACGGGAAGAAGCTGGCCTTTGTCAGCTACCGGCTGAAATAAACGCAAAAGCTCCCCTCCGGCAAGCCCGGAGGGGAGCTCTCTTTACCGCGCTCAGGAAGCGTAGTGCTTGTACAGGAAGGTGACGATCTGCCCGCGGGTGCAGCCGTCATTGGGGCTGAAGGTAGTGGCACTGGTGCCGGCGGTGATGTTGTTCCGCACTGCCCACAGCACGGGACGGTAGAAGTAATCCCCGGACGCCACATCCCGGAAGGGATTGCTGCCGCTGACGGAGGGGGACCCTGCCGCCCCTGCGGAAAGGGGCAGTCCGGCCAGCAGCAGGCAGGCGGCCAGCACCAGGGCAAAGAGCCGTTTCATGGGTTTGCGTTTCATCGTTACTTCCTCCTTCAGCTGTCCCCCTTAGGACAGGGAATTGATACCTTTATTATACTCGGGTCCTGTAAGATTTCGATAGGAAACTCTTTGTTTATATTCCAAATTTTATAAAAGAAATGGCAAAATTCCCCCTCTCATGGGAACCCCTTGATTTTCCGCCCGGGCTGTGGGAAAATAAGTGTATTCCAGTGAAGAACAAGTCAGAGATGGGGGTATTTTCTTATGGAATCACTGCGGGAGCTGTATCGCATTGGACGGGGGCCATCCAGCTCCCACACCATGGGGCCGTCCCACGCGGCCGTCCTGTTTCGGCAGGAATTTCCCCAGGCGGACCGGTTTCACGCCACCCTGTACGGCTCTCTCGCCAAAACGGGACGGGGCCACCTGACAGACGTGGCCATCCGGGACGCCTTCGCTCCCCTTCCCACGGAAATCGTCTTTGATACAGAGACACCCGAAGAGAGCCTGCCCCATCCCAACACCCTGGTGCTGCAAGCCTTCCAGCAGGAGCGGCCCCTGGGCCAGTGGCGGGTGTTCAGCGTGGGCGGCGGGAAAATCCAGATCGAGGGGCAGCCCGCCGTGGCCCCCCAAGATGTGTACCCTCTTTCCACCTTCCGGGAGATCAAGGAATACTGCGGCAGGAATGGGAAGTTTCTCTGGCAGTTCGTGGAGGAGAACGAGGGGCCTGAAATCTGGGACTACCTGCGGGATGTGTGGAAGCAGATGAAAGCCACTGTCTACGCGGGGCTCAACACCGAGGGGGTGCTCCACGGGGGACTGGGCGTCCAGCGGAAGGCCAAATACCTGGTGCGCCAGCGCCACATGGATGAGAGCCCCGAGACCCGGGAAAACCGGAAGGTGTGCGCCTACGCCTTCGCCGTCAGCGAGGAAAACGCCGGCGGCGGCGTGGTGGTGACCGCCCCCACCTGCGGGGCCAGCGGCGTACTGCCGGCGGTGCTGCTCTTCAAGCAGGAACAGCAGGGCTTTTCCGACACGGACGTGCTCCACGCCCTGGCGGCGGCGGGCATTGTGGGAAACATCATCAAAACCAACGCCTCCATCTCCGGGGCGGAGTGCGGCTGCCAGGCAGAGGTGGGCAGCGCCTGCTCCATGGCGGCGGCGGGCCTGGCGGAGCTGTACCACATGGACCTGGATCAGATCGAGTACGCGGCGGAGGTGGCCATGGAGCACCACCTGGGCCTGACCTGCGACCCCATCGGCGGCCTGGTGCAGATCCCCTGCATTGAGCGCAACGCCGTGGCGGCCATGCGGGCCATCAATGCCCTGAGCCTGGCCAATTTCCTCACCTACACCCGGAAGATCTCCTTCGACATGGTGGTGAAAACTATGTACGAGACTGGCCGGGACCTGTTCTCCAAGTACCGCGAGACCAGCGAGGGCGGCCTGGCAAAAGTGTATACGGAATAAACTTGCCGCCATAAAGCGGGGAAGGGCGCCAGCCTAAACAGGCCGGCGCCCTTCCCTTTCCTTTTACAGCTTCCTTTCCCAGCGGAAGGGAAAGCCCCCCGTCCCGCTGTGCCCGCTGTCAATTTCTTCCAAACTTCTCGAATTTCAGCTGGCGGGGGATGAACTTCTTAATCCCCTCCAGCAGCTCTTCATCCGGGTTGAACACAAACAGCGTCTTCCCCGTCTTACCGCTGCGGACAATCATATACCAGGCATCCCGGTGGTCGCTGTACTCCGTGGCAAAGATCCGCGCGTCAAAGCTCTGGTTCTTCAAGCGGGCCTCGTTCTGGGCGTACTGCCCAATGTCCTCGGCCGTGCTGCACTCAAAAGAAGTCATGCGCTTGCGGCTGGAACGGTTCATAATTTTGTCCACCGCCACATAGCCGTTGGTCAGGCTGTATTCATACTCCAAAAGCCGCATGGAAATCAGCTTGTAGCCGCCAAAACCCGCGCCGCCTGCGACCAGCAGCGACAGCATGGGTATGGGCACAATCATAAAGCCCACCACAAAGCCGATCAGCGCCACCACCAGCACTGCCAAAAAAATGCCGGCTGTCACCAGCATGTCCGTGGACTCGAACTTTTTCTTTACCATGCGTTCAATAAAAACGTCGCCCATTTTTACAATCCCATCCTTTCGCCGCGCCTGCCGCCCGGCGGATTTTCTTGAACATTGTACCATATCTTTTTACAAGATTCAATAAATCTTTTGTGAACAGCCCAAGGCTTTTTTAAAAAAACGCCCGTCAGCCCGCGAGGCGGGGAAAATGGCCCCCACCCCCTTGAACCGCTCGTTTTTTTGTGCTATGATAAATGAAACGCGCGGATGAAAGAAAGTACCCCCGCTCCACCCGGCCAGAGAGGCTCTGCCACCGGCTGAAAGCAGAGCTGCGCGGCGGGCGGGGAGAAGTTCCTTTCGGAGCGGCGGCGCTGAACCGGCCCTGGGAAAGGGGGCCGCACTAGGCGCCGACGGGAAAGGTCCCGTTACAGGCCGGAACGAGGGCGGGCTGCCCCTCCTGTTTTTGCAGGGGAGGACGTCCCGCTGAAATTGGGTGGTACCGCGTAGTAATCTATTTACTTCGCCCCTTTTGCCGGGGGCGGAGTTTTTTTGTCCCCATATTTCCCCTATAGGAAAGGAAGGTCAGCACACATGAAGGAACAGATCGAAGCCCTGCGGCAGCGCTTTGAAAGCGAGCTGCAGGCCGCCCAGAACAGCGACGCTGTGGAGAAGCTGCGCGTTGCCTACCTGGGCAAAAAGGGCTCTGTCACCGATTTGCTCAAGGGCCTGAAGGCCGTGGCCGGTGACCAGAAAAAAGAGATGGGCCAGCTCATCAACCAGCTGAAGCACCAGGTGGAGGAGGGCATTGCCCAACAGGTAGAGGCCATCCGCGCCGCGGAGGAGGAAAGGCTTATTGCCTCTGCCGAGCAGTATGACGTAACCCTGCCCGTGGACCAGAGCGAGGGGTCCTACCACCCCATCACCCTGGTGCAGCGGCAACTGGAGGAAATCTTCTCCTCCATGGGCTTCACCATTGAGGATTACAAGGAGATTGTCACGGACTATGAGTGCTTTGAGGCGGTGAACATCCCCAAGCACCACCCCGCCCGAGACATGCAGGACACCTACTACCTCTCCAACGGCCAGCTGCTGAAGACCCACACCTCCGCCGCCCAGAACGCCATCATGCGCAAGTACGGCGCCCCCCTGCGGGCGGTGTTCCCGGGCCGGTGCTTCCGCAACGAGTCCACCGACGCCTGCCATGAGAACACGTTCTTCCAGATGGAGGGCCTGATGATTGACAAGGACATCTCCATCTCCAACCTGATCTACTTTATGAAAACCATGCTCTCTGAGGTATTTGAGCGGGATATCACAGTGCGGCTGCGGCCCGGCTTCTTCCCCTTCGTGGAGCCCGGCTTCGAGCTGGACATCTCCTGCCTGATCTGCGGCGGCGAGGGCTGCCCCAGTTGCAAAAACTCCGGCTGGCTGGAACTGTGCCCCTGCGGGATGATCCACCCCAACGTGCTGAAGATGGGCGGCATCGACCCGGAGGAGTACACAGGCTTCGCCTTTGGCCTGGGGCTGACCCGCCTGGCCATGATGAAGTACGGCATCAAGGACATCCGCGATTTGAACAGCGGCAACTTGAAGGCCCTGAGCCAGTTTAAGCACGAATAAAGAAGGGGGAAAACCGCTATGTATATCTCTATGAATTGGATCGGGGATTTTGTGGACCTTTCCGGCCTGGACCTGGAGGCCCTTATCCACCGGTTCACACTCTCCACCGCCGAGGTGGAGGACGTCTATCACATGGGACAGGACCTGCGGGACGTGGTCGCCGGCAAGATCCTCTCTGTGGAGGCCCACCCCAACTCTAAAAAGCTCCACCTGCTCAAGGTGGATACCGGCGATACAATTTACGACGTGGTCTGCGGCGCCCCCAACGTGCGGGAGGGCCTGATCGTCCCCTTCGTCAAGGAGGGGGGCATGGTCTCCGGGCAGGAGATCGCCTGTGCCTCCATTGCCGGGGTGGAGTCCCACGGCATGTGCTGCTCTGAAAAGGAACTGGGTATCTCTGACAACCACGCCGGCCTGATGGAGCTGCCCGAGGACACCGTTGTGGGCACGGACATCTGCGACCTGTACGCCATTAAGGACACGGTGTTCGAGGTAGACAACAAGTCTTTGACCAACCGCCCGGACCTGTGGGGCCATTACGGCATCGCCCGGGAGTTCGCCGCCCTGTCCGGCCGGGAGCTGAAGCCCCTGGAGACGGTCTCCCTGGAGGCCTATGACAATTTAGAGCCCATCCAGATTGACGTGCAGGACGACCTGTGCTACCGCTACACCGGCTTGAAGGTGCGCAACATCCAGAAAAAGGTGAGCCCTGTGGATATGCGCATCCGCCTGTACTACTGCGGCAGCCGGGGCATCAACCTGCTGGCCGATTTGACCAACTACCTGATGCTGGAGATGGGCCAGCCCATGCACGCCTTCGACTGCGCCAAGGTGGACCAGATTGAGGTCAAGCGTTTTGAGGCGCCCTTCCAGTTCACCACCTTGGATGGCCAGGAGCGCACCGTGGACGAGAATACCCTGATGATCTGCTGCAAGGGCCAGCCTGTGGCCATCGCGGGCATTATGGGCGGCCTGGACTCCGAGATTGAGGACGATACCGACAGCCTGCTGCTGGAGAGCGCCAACTTCGACGCGGTCAGCGTGCGGAAATCCTCCACCCGGCTGGGCCTGCGCACCGACGCCTCTATGCGCTATGAGAAGACCCTGGACCCGGAGATGTGCCCCACCGCTATTGCCCGGTTTGTAAAGCTGCTGCTGGACATCGACCCGCAGGCGCAGGTCATCTCCCGGCTTACCGATGTGTACTGCAAGAAGTACCCCCAGGTCTCTTTGACCTTTGACAAGGCCTATGTGGACCGCTACACCGGCATTGAGATCAGCAACGACCGGATCCTGGAAACGCTCCGGGCCCTGGGCTTCGGCGCCGACTTTGACGGCAGCCTGTTCCACGTGGAAGTGCCCTCCTGGCGTGCCACCAAGGACGTGACCATCAAGGCGGACATCATCGAGGAGATCACCCGTATTTACGGCTATGACAACTTCCAAATCAAAACCACCCGCAGCGCCCTCTACCCCGAAAAGCGCAGCGCCGGCAACAAGGCCGACAACTTCACCAAGGATATCCTGGTGCAGCGGTACCACCTGCACGAGGTCCACTCCTACATCTGGTTCGACCAAAAGAAGTGCAAGGAGCTGGGCATCGCCCTGGAAGAGAACGTGAAGCTGCTCTCTCCCCAAAGCCCGGACTTGGAGACCCTGCGCACCAACATGGGCCCCACGCTGCTCAGCTTTGTGAATGAGAACAAGCCCTTTTCCCCGGACTTCGGCATCTTCGAGATCGGCCGCGTCTGCGAGGGGGTAAAGGAGGACGGCCTGTGCAACGAGCGGAAAAAACTGGGCATTGCCCTGTACAGCCGCACCCGCAGCGAAAAGGAACTGTACATGGAGCTGCTGGAGATTTTCACCGCCCTGGGCCGGGACATCAAGCGGGCGGACTTCACCTTTAAAAACGGCGAACCCCGGCATGGCTGGCAGCATCCCCGGAACACGGCTTTCGTCTCCTGCAAGGGGCAGGAGCTGGGCTGGCTGTGCGCCCTCCATCCCGCGGTGGCTGCCAAGCTGGACAAGAAAGCCGCCGTGGTCTGCGCGCAGCTGGATATGGACGCCTTCGCCGCCATCCAGGAGACGGACATTGCCTATCGGGAGCCCTCCCGCTTCCCCGGCATTGACATCGACCTGTCCCTGGCCCTCCCCCAAGGCATGACCTATGCCCAGCTGGCCCCTGCCTGGGCGGATTTGGACGCGGAAACCCTTTCCAGCGTCACCCTCATCGACTCCTTCCAGCAGGGCGACCTGCTGAGTATCACCCTGCGGTTTGCCTTCTCCTCGCAGGAGCACACCCTCTCAAAAGAGGAGGTCCAGCCCTGGGTGGACGGCATCGTGGAAAAATTGGCAAAAGTGGGGGTATCCCTGCGTTCTTAAGCGGGTTTTCCCCAGCAAAAGGGGGCGCCAGTGGAAAAAGTGCTTGCATTCCCAGGGATTATCCTGTATGATAAAGGATGAGAAGTTTTGGGACGAACTGGAGGTGTTCCACATGCCGGACGATTACACCAACAACACGATCACTTTTTCCATGGAAGAGGTGCGCGAGGCCGATATGAAGCGCATCCTGCTGACGGTATATGACGCCCTGAAGGAAAAGGGCTACAACCCCATCAGCCAGATTGTGGGATACATCCTCTCGGAAGACCCCACCTACATCACGACCCACAACAACGCCCGCAGCCTCATCCGCCGGATCGACCGCGACGAGCTTTTGAAAGCCATGGTGCGTTCTTACCTGGGCGAGTGATCCAACAGCAAATCTACGAAAGCGCGGTGATTCTTTGAGCGAACAGAAAAAGCAGAGCTTCCCTACCTATAAGGGGAAACCCCTGGTACGCAGCGGGGACACTCTTTACTATGGCAGCATGCGGGATAAGTATGTCATCAAAATGAACATCAAGTCGAAGAAGAAGGTGGGAGACCTGGAGGTTGCCGATAAGGTGACCATTCAGCTGATGTACACCGACCCCGAGATCCGCACCCGCAAGCAGATCGTGAAAACCAGCGAGAAAAACGGCCTGTACCTGGCCCTGGATATTGCCGACGCCTGGCTGACCCGGGCGCTGGCAGAGTAAATCCATCCGCTCATACAAAAAGGAGAAGGGACCGCCCAAATGGGCGGCCCCTTCTCCTTTTTGTTCAAGAGGGCCAGCGGCACGCTCACATCACCTGGGCGCCCGTGAGGAAGGCGCAGTAATAAAGCCCCAGGGATATTCCCTCCCCGGCCAGCAGGGCGCTGCGGAAACCCGGCCGGTTTTCCGTCAGCCTTCCCAGCAGCAGGAACAGGGGGAAGCAGCAGGAGAGATACCGCCCCGCGCTGAGCAGCCAGGAGAGGCAGTAGGTGGCGGTAAAGAAAAAGAACCCATAGGCCAGCAAGCTGGGGGGCAGCGCTCCCCGGAGGACGCCCCAATAAAGAAGGAGCATCCCGCCCAGGAACAGGGCCAGGCCGGGGAACCACACCGCCCATCCCACAGAGAGCAGCGCATTCCCCGCGAAGTAGTCCACCATATACTCTACCACCTGAGAGACCCATAAAAACCCCTGGTACCAGTGTTCCTGGTGCTTCACAAAGGCAAAGGGGTCCCCATCCACCCAGGCATTGAGCAACAGGTAGGACACCGTCCCCGCAGCGGGGAGCAGCACCAGGGGAAGGCGGCAGAACACCCTTCTCCAGCAGTGCTTGGAACGCTCTGCCGCAGGCGCCAAGGGCCGCTCTCCCGCCAGCAGCTCAACGGCAGCGGGAAGGATGACCAGCAGGCCTGTCATCCGGGTGAGGGCGGCCGCCGCACCGAAAACCCCGTACAGAATCCACCGGCGCCGGCGGGCATAATAGCAGGCCCCGGCAGAGGCCAGCAAAAAAGCCCCTCCGTCATCATCAGGCTGGAGAAAAAAGAGAAGGGGAACAGGGAAAGATAGAACAGGGCGTCCCGCGCCACGGCAGGGCCCCCGCAGTCCCGGGCCAGCTTGTAAACGTAACAGTTCCCTCCACTGGCGCACAGGCAGGAGAGGAGCATCCCCGCCGCCTGGGTGTCCGGGATGAGCAGCCGCAGCAGGCGCACGGCCCACACATAGCCGGGGAAGAACACCAAAAACAGGTGCTGGCCGTTTTCCACATACCCGGCGTAGCCCAGCTCCACCAGGTTTTTATAGTGGTTCCCATCCCAACGCAGCAGCTGGCGGAAGGCCCCTTCCGGAGACAGCTCCCCCTGGGAAAGGAGCACCGCTGCCAGCATTCCTGCCCCCACCAAAAGGACTCGGAATCCAAAGGACCAGAGAAACACCTGCCAGCCAGGGACCCCTTCCTCCCCGGAGCGCGCTTCCCCCTGGGCCAGGGAAACCAGGGAAACAAGCCTTCCCCCCGCACCCCAGGCAGCCAGGCACCGCAAAAGCAGCAGGACGCCCAAAGAGAGGACAGCCAGCGTAACCAGCACTCCCAGCACAGCCCATTCCCCCTTTCTGTTATAGAGTTAAGGATACTACAGGGCCAGCTTTCCTGTCAACCGCGGGGCAACCCCGAAAAAGTGTCCAAGTTTTTCCAGCGTCCTGTCCCGGCTTTTCCTCAAAAGGGAAAAACTTGCGGTTTCTTCGGAAAAAGGGGGAAAATCCCGGTGATTCCCCCGCGGATTCCCTTGCCATTTGGGCGAAAATGTGGTACTCTCTCCTTAGTCGATAAAACAATATCCATTCCCAAAAATCGCCGGAAGGCCGGGCGCCTCTTTGGGCTGCCGGTTCCGGGAAAAACTGCCTTCGCGCTCCGTCCACTCGGAGCCTTGATGCTTGGAAAGGAGCAATATGCCATGGTCTACACGAGAAATGTCAGCGACTCCATTGTCTGGGTGGGCGGCAGCGACCGCCGCCTGGCCCTGTTTGAAAACCTGTTTCCCATCCCCCGGGGGGTCTCCTACAACTCCTATGTGATTCTGGATGAGAAGACCGCCCTGCTGGACACGGTGGATTCCTCCATTGCCCTGCAGTTCCTCCAGAACGTGCGGGCTACCCTGGGAGACCGGCCCCTGGATTACCTCATCGTCAACCACATGGAGCCCGACCACTGCGCCACCATCGAGATGCTGCTGCCCTACTATCCCAACCTGAAGATTGTGGGCAACGCCAAAACCTTCCAGATGATCCGCCAGTTCTACGACTTCGACGTGGACAGCCACGCCCTGGTGGTCAAGGAGGGGGACGCCCTGGGGCTGGGCAGCCACACCCTGCGCTTCTACACCGCCCCCATGGTTCACTGGCCCGAGGTGATGGTCAGCTATGAGGAAAGCGAGAAGGTGCTCTTCTCCGCCGATGCCTTCGGCACTTTCGGCGCGGTGGACGGCGCCCTGTTCAACGACGAGGTGGACTTCGACAGGGATTGGATGGAGGACGCCCGCCGCTATTACGGCAACATTGTGGGCAAGTACGGCCCCCAGGTCCAGGCGGCCTTGAAGAAGCTCTCCGGGCTGGACATCGCCACCATCTGCCCCCTGCACGGGCCCGTGTGGCGCAATGACCTGGGCTACCTGCTGAATAAATACGACCTGTGGAGCCGCTATGAGCCGGAGGAGAAGGCCGTGGCCATCTTCTACGCCTCCATGTACGGCAACACGGAGAACGCCGCCAACCTGCTGGCCAACGGCCTGGCGGAGGCGGGCGTGAAGAACATCGCCCTGTACGACATCTCCAGCACCCACGTCTCCACCCTCATCGCGGAGATCTTCCGGTGCAGCCACATCGTGCTGGCCTCCCCCACCTACAACAACGGCATGTATCCCGCCATGGCCAACCTCATCCACGACATGAAGGCCCTGCTGCTGCAGAACCGCACGGTGGGCCTGATTGAGAACGGCACCTGGAACCCTGCCAGCGGCAAGCTGATGCGGGCCGAGCTCAACGGCATGAAGGGCATGGACATCCTGGAGCCCGCCGTCACCCTCAAGTCCTCTCTGAAGGAGGACAGCAAGGCCCAGCTGGACGCCTTGAAGGACGCCATTGTGGAGTCTTTGAAGGGCTGAGCCACCTCTATCACACACAAAAAGGACACCCAGGAAACTGGGTGTCCTTTTACTTTGCCGGGAGCAGGGCTGCCCTTCTGCCTCACCGACCGAAGAAAACGCGGGCAACCAAAGGTTACCCGCTGTTCTTCTGATTTTCTCCATCGCGGCTACGCCGCTCATAAAAGGTCGCAGCCTTTTGAAAAAGGGTTGCTGCGTTCCGGTGGAACGCGTCCAGCAACCGACCGAGCCGGTAGGCGAGAAGAGCGAAACTTTTACTCCGCTTCGCGGCGCCTCTCGTTTAGCTCAACCGGTTTTTGAAGTCCTCATAGCCAAACTCCTTCACCACATCCACCGTGCCGTCCTCATGGCGCAGGGCGAGGGCGGGCAGGGGCATGCCGTTGAAGGTGTTGGTCTTGACCATGGTGTACAGCGCCATGTCCTCCAGGACGATTTGGCTGCCCTCCTCCAAAGGCTGGTCGAAGGAGTAGTCGCCGATTACGTCCCCGGCCAGGCAGGTGGGGCCTGCCAGGCGGTAGGTGTAGGGCTTCTCCCCCGCCTTGCCGGAATCCTTCACGGGAGGCCGGTAGGGCATCTCCAGCACGTCGGGCATGTGGCAGGCGGCGGAGGTGTCCAGAATGGCGATGTCCATGCCGTTGTGGACAATCTCCAGCACGGAGGAGACCAAAAAGCCCGCGTTTAAGACCACGGCCTCCCCGGGCTCCAGGTAAACCTCCAGGCCGTACTTCTCCTGAAAGTGCTTTACCACCCGCACCAGCCGGGGGATGTCATAATCCCTTCGGGTGATGTGGTGGCCGCCCCCCAGGTTCAGCCATTTCATCTGGGGCAGGTACTTGCCAAACTTCTCCTCAAAGGCCTGGGCGGTGGTCTCCAAGTCGTCGGAGTTCTGCTCACACAGGGTGTGAAAGTGCAGGCCGTCCAGCAGGGGCAGCAGGCTCTCGTCGAAATTTGCCAGGGTGGTCCCCAGCCGGGAACCGGGGGCGCAGGGGTCGTAGATGGCGTGGCCCTCCTGGGTGGAGCACTCCGGGTTGACACGCAGGCCCACCTGCTTGCCCGCCTCCTGGGCCCGCTGGGCGTATTTGCGCAGCTGGCTGGGGGAGTTGAACACAAAGTGGTCCGCCAGGCCCAACAGCGATTGGAACTCCTCCTCCCGGTAGGCGGGGGAGAACACATGCACCTCCCCGGGAAATTCCTCCCGGCCCAGGCGGGCCTCATACAGGCCGCTGGCGGTGGTGCCGGCCAGGTACCGGCTGATGAGAGGGTAGCAGGCGAACATGGAGAAGGCCTTTTGCGCCAGCAGGATCTTGCAGCCCGCCTCCTGCTGCACCTGCCGGAGGATCTCCAGGTTTTTCTTCAAAAGCCCCTCGTCCACCAGGAAATAGGGGGTGTTCAGCTGTGCCATCTCAGTCCACCAGGACGGGGTTCTCGTCGATCTGCCAGGGCAGGCCCCACTGGTTCAGGGCGTCCATGTAGGGATCGGGATCGAACTCCTCCACGGTGTAGACGCCGGGCTTTGACCACTTGCCGGTGAGCAGCATCATGGCCCCCACCATGGCGGGCACGCCGGTGGTGTAGGAAATGGCCTGAGAGCCCACTTCCTTGTAGCACTCCTGGTGGTCGCAGATGTTGTAGATATAGGCCTTCTTCTCCTTGCCGTCCTTTTTGCCGGTGAAGATGCAGCCGATGTTGGTCTTGCCCACGGTGCGGGGGCCCAGGGTGGCCGGGTCAGGCAGCAGAGCCTTCAGGAACTGGATGGGGACAATCTTGTGGCCCTCAAACTCCACAGGCTCGGTGGAGAGCATGCCCACGTTTTCCAAACACTTCATGTGGGTCAGGTAGCTCTGGCCGAAGGTCATGAAGAAGCGGATGCGCTTGACGCCGGGGATGTTCTTGGCCAAGCTCTCAATCTCCTCGTGGTGGAGCAGGTACATGTCCTTCTGGCCCACCTGGTCGAAGTTGTACTCCCGCTTGATGCTCATGGCGGGGATCTCCACCCAGTGGCCGTCCTCCCAGTAGGAGCCGGGGGCGGACACCTCCCGCAGGTTGACCTCGGGGTTAAAGTTGGTGGCAAAGGGATAGCCGTGATCTCCGCCGTTGCAGTCCAGGATGTCGATGGTGTCGATCTGGTCGAACAGGTGCTTCTGGGCATAGGCGCAGTAGGCCTGGGTGACGCCGGGGTCAAAGCCGGTGCCCAGCAGGGCAGTCAGGCCCGCCTTCTCGAACTTCTCCTTGTAGGCCCACTGGTAGGAGTAGTCAAAGTAGGCGGAGAAACCCTCCTCCTTGCAGCGCTTCTCATAGTTGGCGCGCCAGGCCGGGTCGGAGAGGTCCTCGGGCTCGTAGTTGGCGGTGTCCAGGTAGTTGACGCCGCACTCCAGGCAGGCGTCCA
>OIYU01000379.1_pt1 | contig 34957 bp, 28 predicted proteins | sample 1588321 | NCBI WGS metagenome assembly OIYU01 (sample SAMN03283258) | human gut metagenome | biome: human-associated habitat; material: feces | host: Homo sapiens | place: USA | collected 2013 | reverse complement strand
TCGGCAAAATCGACTGACCTTTCTTTTTTACCCAACAATATCTTTAATTAAGGGAGACGGGGCTTTCATGCCCGGATGTGCAGCTGCTGCCGCAGTTGGCGGATCTGTTCCATGTGACACTGGATGATCTGTTTGGCCGGGAGGCCCCACAGCCCCAGCGGACGGCGGAGCAGGAGGAGGCGGAGCGCACCCTGCCGTGGCCGGACGACGATACCCTGTATGCGGTGATGTACCACGGGCATCAGCTGCTGACGGAAGACCCGGCGGTGCTGAAGGACCATCGGGAGGAGCTGCGGTTCGTGTACGACGGTCCGGCGGTGAATGTCAGCAGCTGGTTCGACGTGGTGTGTGAGAGCGGCCCGGTGGAGGGCAATGTCACCGCAGGCGGCGATGTGGCCTGCGGCGAGGTGACGGGTGACGTCCGGAGCGGTGGCGATGTGGCCTGCGGGAGTGTAGGCGGCAGCGTCCGGGCCGGGGGAGACGTGGTGTGCCGCAAGGGCGGCGACGGCTTCGTATTCACTACCGGTGAAAGGAACGTGGAGGTTTCCGACGTGGCGGAGACGGTGGAGGATATCCGCCAGACGGCCAAGGGGTTGAAGGACAGCCTGCGGGAGATGTTCCGCAGGAAGCCTTCCGAGGAGGAGTAAGCTGTAACAGTTTTGTATCAAATTGTAACGAATTTGTATATATTAGATGAAAAATAAAAGAAAAACGGAAGGAATATAGACGTTTTTGCGAAAAACTATTGACGGGCGCAGACGGGTATGGTAAGGTCTTTTACAGAGGAGCACCGTAAAAAAGAGCTTTGAAGTGAAGGAGGATCATATTATGAAACGTTTCCTGACGATGGTGCTGATGCTGTGCCTGTGCGTGGGACTGTGCGCCGGCTGCGCCCAGAATCAGCAGCCCGATCCTCAGAAGCCGGAAAACGGTACGCTGACGGCTGAGGAGCTGGAGGAGTTTCAGGCGATGTTCACGCCGGGCAGCTGGTACAGTCAGGCCACCACCAGCAGCTATACCTCCCCGAAGGATATCGACCTGCACCACCTGTTTTACGACGGCATCGGGTTCTCAGGGCTTCCCTATGGCCACACCTATCTCACCGACCGGGAGCGGGCGTATCTGACGTCGCTGGATCCGGAGTCGGTCATGCAGTACTTTCGGGCGCCCCGACAGGTGATGGACGCCGTGCTGAAGGAGTATTTCGGCGTGTCTCTGGCGGAAACCAATCAGGTGGGGTTGTCCAAATTCATCTATTGGGCGGAGACAGATAGCTATTACGTCGCCCACACGGATACCCGTATGACCTCCGTGACCCTCACCGGCGGCGAGCGGGCGGAGGACGGCACGGTGACGCTGCGGTATGACGGTGGCGTGATCGTCCTGATCCACCACGACGGCCACGATACCGCAGAGTATACGGTCCATTCCCACCAGTGCGGATGACAGAGCGATATGAAACCACACATCCCCCGGAGTACTGCTCCGGGGGATGCTCTTTTCCCGGAAACAAATGGTTGTAACCGGTGGAAGGGTGTGATATAATGTGACGGAAAAAACCAGCGGGGAGCCGCCTATCTGAAAAGGAGGAACGAACATGAACGAGGTATGGGATCTGAGTATCCTTTACAAGGATTTTGACGACCCGGCGTTTACCGGGGATATGAAGGCACTGGACGAGGCCATTGCGGCGGTGAACATGCTGGCCGGTGAGGCGGCGGGCATGGAGCACAGCCAGCTGGTGCATCGCTTCCTGCAGGTGCAGGAGCGGGTGGAGGAGCTGGCCAACAAGCTCTTCATCTTCTGCAGCCTTCGGTGCAGCGCCAACACCGCCGATACCAAGGCCAACAGTCTGGGCGACCAGCTCAGCGCCAAGCTCAGCGGCTGCGCCGCCGCCAACGCCTCCCTGCGCCGGACGGTGGCGGAGCTGGAGGATCTGGATGCCATCATGGACGCCGACCCGGCGCTGGAGCCCTATCGCTTCCTGCTGGAGTCCATCCGCCGGGACAGCAAGTACCTGCTCACCGACCGGGAGGAGGAGCTGTTCGCCCGGATGAACATCTCCGGTGCTTCGGCGTGGGAGAGCCTGCGGGATAACCTCACCAGCAGCGTGAAGGTGGAGTACGACGGCGGCGTCACCAACCTGTCTGCCATCCGCAATCTGGCCTACGATCCCGATCCCGCCGTCCGCAAGAGCGCCTATGAGGCGGAGCTGGCGTGCTATGACAAGATCAAGGACTCCGTGGCCTATGCCCTCAACAGCATCAAGCTGCAGGTCATCAACGAGTGCCAGGTCCGGGGCTATGCCTCCCCGCTGGATAAGGCCCTGTATCAGAGCCGCATGAAGCGGGAGACGCTGGATGCCCTGCTGGGGGCCATGGATGAGTATCTGCCCAAGTTCTGGCAGTATCTGCGAGCCAAGGGCAAGGCGCTGGGCCACGAGAACGGCCTGCCTTGGTACGAGCTGTTCGCCCCCATGGGCAAGAGCGACAAGAAGTACACCACACAGGATGCCAAGGACTATCTGCTGAGCATCTTCAGTGGCTTCGACAGCCAGCTTCACGACATGGTGGAGCGTGCCTTCGACGAGGCGTGGATCGACTTCTATCCCCGTAACGGCAAGGTGGGCGGTGCCTTTGACTGCGGTGTCCCCAGCGCTAGACAGAGCCGGGTGCTCACCAACTTCGACGGCGCCTTCGGTGATATTGTGACGCTGGCCCATGAGCTGGGCCATGCCTTCCACGATCAGCAGGTGTTCTCCCACCCGCTGGTGTGCCAGGAGTACACCATGCCCGTGGCAGAGACGGCCTCCACCTTCAACGAGGTGCTCACCGTCAGCGCTGCTATCGACGCCGCCGAGAGCGATGACGAGAAGCTGGCTCTGATCGAGAGTCAGCTGTCCGACGCCTGCCAGATCATCTGCGACATCTACTCCCGGTATCTGTTCGAGTCCGCCGTGTTTGCCGCCCGGCCGGAGGAGTTCCTGGATCCCGACCGCCTGTGCCAGATGATGCTGGAGGCCCAGAAGAAGGCCTATGGCGACGGGCTGGATCAGACCTGCCTGCACCCGTATATGTGGCTGTGCAAGGGCCACTATTACAGCGGCAGCCTGAGCTTCTACAACTTCCCCTATGCCTTCGGCGGCCTGTTTGCCCGTGGCCTGTATGCCAAGTATCAGCAGGAGGGCAAGGACTTCGTGCCGCTGTATAAGAAGATGCTCCACGCCACCTCCGTCACCTGCGTGGAGGATACCGCCAAGATCGCAGGCATCGACCTGACGGATAAGGCCTTCTGGCGGCAGGGACTCCAGTCTCTGGCCGATGAGATCGATCTGTTCTGCCAGCTGGTGAAGTAAACCGTATTCCCCGAGCATACCCCCCTGTCCGCCGCAAGGCGGTCAGGGGGGTCGTCTTTTGGAAGGAGATGCCCCCCCATCGCCGCTTTGATGGGCTTTTCCCGGTTCGTCAGCGGATTTTGCTTGAAACAGGGGGGATAGCCTGCTATAATAAATTAGTTATTATATGCAAACATGAAAGAGGTGAGCGACTCGTGTACCTTCGGGCTTTGGAAATCCAGGGCTTCAAGAGCTTCCCTGATAAGACGGTGCTGAACTTCGGTGAGGACATCACGGCCATCGTGGGGCCAAACGGCTCCGGCAAGTCCAATATCTCCGACGCCATCCGCTGGGTCATGGGCGAGCAGAACAGCCGCCAGCTACGGGGAGCCAAGATGGAGGACGTGATCTTCGGCGGCACGGAGAAGCGCAGCCAGATGGGCTTTGCACAGGTGACGCTGGTCATCGACAACACGGAGCACATCTTCCCCGGCCGGGACGAGGCGGAGGTGGCCGTCACTCGCCGCTACTACCGCAGCGGGGAGTCGGAATATTACATCAACCGCCAGTCCGTGCGTCTCAAGGATGTCAACGAGCTGTTTATGGACACCGGCATGGGCAGGGAGGGCTACTCCATCATCGGACAGGGCAAGATCGACGAGATCCTGTCCGTCAAAAGCGGTGAGCGCCGTGAGGTGTTCGAGGAGGCGGCGGGCATCAGCAAGTACCGCCACCGCAAGGAGGAGTCGGAGCGCAAGCTCCAGCGGACGGAGGAGAATCTGGTCCGCATCAACGACAAGATCGCTGAGCTGGAGCTGCAGGTGGAGCCCCTGCGGAAGCAGGCGGAGACGGCGAAGAAGTATCTGGTGCTGCGGGACGAGCTGCGGGTGCTGGAGATCAGCGTGTGGCTGGAAAATCTTCAGACCCTGAAGGTCAAGGCCCGGAAGCTGGAGGCGGATCACCAGTCCGCCTGTCAGGATAAGCAGCGGGCGCAGACGGCGCTGGATGAGGTGTATGCCGCTGCAGAGACCTGCGTGGAGCAGGTGCAGCAGAACGATATGCAGGCCGAGGCCCTCCGGGGCCGGATGTCCGGACTGGAGACGGCTGCCGGGGAGGAGGACGCCGCCATCGCCGTGCTGCAGACGGGGATGGATCATAATCAGGAGTCCATGACCCGGCTGGAGCGGGAGATGGCCGACAGCAGCAGCCGCACGGAGGATCTGCAGGGGCAGATGGATGCCCTCACCCGGCGCACGGAGGAGATCGACCGCCGGACGCAGGAGCTGACCGGCGAGCTGGAGGGCTGGATGCAGCAGCTGCAGTCCATGACTCAGCGTGCCGGCAGCGCCGTCCGTGAGGCGGAGGCCCTGCGGGCCAGAGAGACGCTGGCCACGGCGGCTGCCGCCGATGGAAGGGTGCAGCTGTCAGGGCTGGAGGCCCAGTCTCAGGCGGCCCGCACCCGACTGGAGGAGGTGGGCCGTGAGCTGGAGCAGCTGCAGGAGCGCCGCCAAACCGAGGAGAGCGCAGCAGCGGAGAACCGTAAGGCGCTGGAGGAGGCCCGTGAGGAGGCCGCAGCGGCGGAGAACGTCATTCAGGGCCACGGCCTGAAAATGGGCGGGCGACAGCGCCGGGCGCAGGAAAGCGCCCAGCAGCGGGAGCAGCTGAGCCGTCAGGCGGCGGCCATGGAGGATCGCATCCGCCTGCTGACGGAGATGGAGAAGGAGTACGAGGGCTTTTCCCGCGCGGTGAAGCTGGTGATGCAGGCAGCGGACAAGGGCGGCCTGCGGGGCGTACACGGCCCGGTGGCCAGCCTCATGACCACGCAGGAGCAATACACCGTGGCCATCGAGATCGCCTTGGGCGGCGCCCTGCAAAATATCGTGGTGGACACGCAGAACGATGCTAAGTCCGCCATCGGCTACCTGAAGCAGCGGGACGGCGGACGAGCCACCTTCCTGCCTCTGGACGCTGTCCGGGGGGAGAAGCTGCGGGAGAGCCGCATCGAGGAGGAGTACGGCTTCGTGGGCGTTGCCTCGGAGCTGGTGCAGTATGAAAAGCGCTACGACGGCGTGTTCCAGAACCTGCTGGGGCGTACGGTGGTGGTGGAGGATCTGGACTGCGGCGTCACCATGGCCCGGCGGTACCAGAACCGCTTCCGCATCGTGACGCTGGATGGGCAGGTCATCAACCGGGGCGGCTCCATGACCGGCGGCAGCGTCAGCCGCAGTGCCGGTGTACTGTCCCGTGCCAACGAGCTGCAGCGGCTGGCAGGTCAGCTGGAGCAGCTGCGTGGGCAGCTGGCGGATGCCGACCGCCGGGCGCAGGAGACGGGCCGTGAGCTGCAAAAGGCCCAGTATGAGCTGGATGTGGCTAAGGAGCAGCAGCGGGCGGCAGCCCAACAGGTGCTGACACTGGAGGGCCGGCAGGAACACCATGAGATCCTGCTGGAGAATCTGCGCCTGTCTCAGGACGGCCTGCAGCAGGAGCGGGAGACTTTGACCCGGCGCCTACAGGAGCAGGAGACGCAGATGCAGGCGGTGCGTCAGGAGATCGCCGCCCACGAGGGCGAGGCGGAGCGCCTGTCCCGTCAGGCGGAGGAGAGCCGGGCCGGGCAGAGCGACCTACAGACCCGGACAGATGAGATCTCCGGCCAGATCACCGAGCATAAGACGGCGCTGGCGGCGCTGGCGGCGGAGCGGGAGACCTCACTCCACAGCCGTCAGGAGTTGGAGCGTCTGCAGGCCCAGATGCATACAGACCGGGCCGGACGGGAGGAGCTGCTGGAGCGGTTCCGCCGGTCCAATGAGGAAGCCGGCCGGGAGATGGATGTCCATCGGCAGAAGGCGGAAGAGCTGCGGACCCAGTGCCGCCGGCTGAAGGAGCAGCTGGCATCGCTGGCGGCGGAGAAGCTGGAGCTGGAGCGCCGCCGCACCCAGCAGAATCAGGAGATGCAGCGCTGCAATGAGGAGGTCCTCCACACGGAGCGTGAGGTGGCCCGGCTGGAGCAGCAGAAAAACGCCGCCGCCATGGAGGAGAAGAATATTCTGGATAAGCTGTGGGAGCGGTATGAGCTGAGCCATTCCGAAGCCCAGAGCCAGCGCCTGGAGCTGGAGAGTATCCCCAAGGCCACCCGCCGCATCGGGGAGCTGAACCGGGAGATCAAGAGCCTTGGCACTCCCAACATCGGGGCCATCGAGGAGTTCGACCGGGTGAATACCCGCTATACCTACCTCTCCGAGCAGCGGACGGACGTGGAGAAGGCCAAGGAGGAGCTGACGGGGGTCATTGACGAGATCACCCGCCAGATGACGGAGATCTTCGCCCAGCAGTTCCGGCTGCTCAACGAGAGCTTTCAGGAGACATTTCTGGAGCTGTTCGGCGGCGGCAAGGCCCGGCTGGAGCTGGAGGACGAGAACGACATTCTGGGCTGCGGCATCGAGATCAAGGTGCAGCCCCCCGGCAAGCAGCTGAAAACCATCACACTGCTGTCCGGCGGCGAAAAGGCCTTCGTTGCCATTGCCCTGTACTTCGCCATCATGAAGGTACATCCCACGCCCTTCTGTGTCATGGACGAGATCGAGGCGGCACTGGACGAGGCCAACGTGGTGCGCTACGCCCGGTATATGCGCCGCATCGCCGGTAAGACGCAGTTCATCGTCATCACACACCGCCGCGGCACTATGGAGGAGGCCGACGTGCTGTACGGCGTTACCATGCAGGAGCGTGGCGTCAGCCGCATCCTCACCATCAACCTCAATGATATGGCCAAGGAGCTGAAGATCAAATAACCGGGCGGCAGCCCGATGCAAGGAGGAAGCAGCCATGGGACTGTTTGCAAAATTCAAGGAGGCGTGGCTCAAGCCCATGTCCTTCGACTCCCTCAACGAGGGATTCTACGACGATCTGGAGGAGGCTCTGATCCTGGCGGACGTGGGCATGGATACGGCGGTGGACGCCGTGGCCCAGCTGAAAAAGCGGGCCTATGCCAAGCTGCTGACCCACGAGGAGGACGTGAAAAACGCCCTGCGGGACATTCTGGCGGAAAAGCTGTCGGTGGGCGATCCCGCGCTGGACCTCTCTACCCGGCCCAGCGTGGCCCTCATCATCGGCGTCAACGGCGTGGGTAAGACCACGTCCATCGGCAAGCTGGCCCACCGGCTGAAGAATGAGGGCAAGAAGGTGCTGCTGTGCGCCGGAGATACCTTCCGTGCCGCCGCCGCCGATCAGCTGGAGATCTGGGCGGAGCGGGCCGGCGTGGATATCGTGCGCCAGAACGAGGGAGCCGACCCCGGCGCCGTGCTGTTTGACTCGCTGGCGGCGGCCAAGGCCCGGAATACGGACGTGGTGCTGTGCGACACGGCAGGCCGCCTGCACAACAAGGATAACCTGATGAAGGAGCTGGCCAAGCTCCGCAAGATCATCGACCGGGAGGCCCCCAACGCTGCCAAGGAGACACTGCTGGTGCTGGACGCCACCACCGGCCAGAACGGCCTCATTCAGGCCCGGCAGTTCAAGGAGACGGCGGGTCTGACGGGCATTATCCTCACCAAGCTGGACGGCACCGCCAAGGGTGGCATCGTCATTGCCATCGCACAGGAGTTGCAGGTGCCGGTGAAGTTCGTGGGCCTTGGCGAGGGCATCGATGACCTGCGCCCCTTTGACGCAAGGGAATTCGTCAACGATCTTATCTGAGGAGGAAGGCATATGACCCGTGCAGATGGACGAAAATATAATGAGCTGCGCCCGGTGGAGATCACCACGGGCTTCATCAAATTCGCTGAGGGCAGTGTGCTGATCCGCTGCGGCGACACGGTGGTGCTCTGTAACGCCAGCGTGGAGGAGCGGGTGCCGCCCCATGTGGCCCCCGGCTGCGGCTGGGTGACGGCGGAGTACTCCATGCTGCCCCGTGCCAATCGCCAGCGCTCCCGCCGGGACATCGACAAGCTGAAGCTCTCCGGCCGCAGCGCCGAGATCCAGCGCCTTATCGGCCGCAGCCTCCGCGCGGCGGTAGACCGCCGCCTGCTGGGCGAGCGCACCATCACCGTGGACTGCGACGTGCTGCAGGGCGACGGCGGCACCCGTACCGCCTCCGTTACCGGCGGCTTCATCGCTCTGGCACTGGCCTGCCGCAAGCTGGTGGAGGAGGGGGTGCTGCCCCGGACGCCGGTGAAGCACTTCGTGGCGGGCATCTCCGCCGGCATCATCGACGATGCACCCATGCTGGACCTGCCGTACAGCGAGGACAGTCGGGCCATGGTGGACCTGAACTGCGTCATGAATGAGCTGGGGGAGATCATCGAGCTGCAGGGCACCGGCGAGGGCCGGGCCTTCACCGCCAGAGAGCAGCAGGAGCTGGTGGAGCTGTGCGCCAAGGGTTGCCGGGAGCTGATCCGTAAGGAGAAGGACATTCTGGGGGAGGTACTGTGATGAAATTCGTATTGGCTTCTCATAATCAGGGCAAGCTGGCGGAGATGCAGCGCATTTTGGGCCAGCTGGGGGTGGAGGTAGTGCTCCAGTCCGAATTGGGGCTGGCGCTGGAGCCGGAGGAAACCGGCACCACCTTCACGGAAAACGCCCGCATCAAGGCCGAGGCCGTCATGCAGGCCAGCGGACTGCCCGCCATTGCCGACGACTCCGGCCTGTGCGTGGACGCCCTCAACGGCGCCCCCGGTGTGTACTCCGCCCGCTACGGCGGCTTGGACGACGATGTGGCCCGCTATCGGCTGCTGCTGGAGAATCTCCGGGGAGCCGGGACCCGTGCCGCCCACTTCCATACGTCGGTGGTGTGCTGCTTCCCCAACGGGGACGTGCTGGAGGCCGAGGGCGACTGCCACGGCACCATCGCCTATGCCCCGCAGGGGGAGAACGGCTTTGGCTATGACCCGGTGTTCTTCGTGCCGGAGATGAGAAAGACCTTCGGCCAGCTGACGCCGGAGGAGAAGAATGCCATCAGTCATCGGGGCGTGGCCCTGCGGGCCTTTGGGGAAAAACTGAAAGAATATATGGAGAATCACTGATATGGAACTGACAAGCAAGCAGCGGGCCCAGCTGCGGGGGATGGCGTCCACGCTGGATACCATCGTCCATGTGGGCAAGGACGGCATCGGGGAGAACCTCATCAAGCAGGTCAATGATGCCTTGGAGGCACGGGAACTCATCAAGGGCCGGGTGCTGGAAAACTCCATGCTCACCGCCCGTGAGGCGGCGGAGGAACTGAAGGTAGCCGCCCGGTGCGAGGTGGTGCAGGTCATCGGCAGCAAATTTGTCCTCTATCGGATGCAGCATGACAAGGCCAAGCGGAAGATCGAGCTGGTCAAGGACCGGAAGAAGAGCGTGTGATATGAAGATCGGTATTTACGGCGGGACCTTTGACCCCATTCACCGGGGCCATATCACGGCGGCACAGGCGGCGGCGCAGCAGTTGGGGCTGGACCTTCTGCTGCTGATCCCCGCCAGCATCCCGCCTCATAAGGCGCTGCCGGATGGTGGCGCCGATGCCGCCCAGCGTCTGGAGATGGCCACGCTGGCCACGGCGGAGCTGTCCTGCCCTGCACAGGTGCTGGACGTGGAGGTGAAGCGGCGGGGGAAGAGCTACACGGCGGATACCCTCCGCACCCTGCGCCGGCAGTACCCGGAGGATGAGCTGTGGCTGCTGATGGGAACGGATATGTTCCTGTCCTTGCAGGACTGGCGTGAGCCGCAGGAGATCCTGCGCCTTGCCCGTGTGGCGGCCTTCAGCCGCACCGGGGACCCGGAGCAGCAGCGCTTTGCCCGGCAGAAGGCGTATCTGGAGAAGACATTCGGGGCGCAGGTGACGGTGGTGGAGAACCCCCATGTGGTGGATATCTCCTCCACCCGTCTGCGGCAGCTGCTGCCGGAGGGCAGGGAGTACCTGCCGGAGGCGGTGTACGGCTACATCCTGCGCCAGCGGCTCTACGGCACCCATGCGGAGCTGAAGCACCTGACGCCGGAGGAGCTGCGGCCCATCGCCCTGAGCTTCTTAAAGCCCAAGCGGATGCCCCATGTGCTGGGGACGGAGCAGGAGGCCATCCGGCTGGCCCGGCGCTACGGGGCCGACGAGACGGACGCCCGCATCGCTGCCCTCCTCCACGACTGCACCAAGAAGCTGGATATGGAGCAGCAGCTGGCCCTGTGCCACAGGTACGATATCCGGCTGGACGAGCTGGAGCAGCACGCCCTGAAGCTGCTGCACGCCAAGACCGGCGCCGCCGTGGCCCGTGACATCTTCGGCGTGAAGGACGCCGTTTACGAGGCCATCCGCTGGCACACTACCGGCAAGCCGGATATGACCCTGCTGGAAAAGGTCATCTATCTGGCGGACTACATCGAGCCAAATCGGGACTTTCCGGGGGTGGACGAGCTGCGCCGTGCGGTATACGACGATCTGGACAAGGGCCTCCTGATGGGCCTGTCCGACACCATCGATGAGATGGAGCGCATGGGCAATCCCGTGCATCATGATACGCTGGAAGCGAGAGATTTTCTGTTAAGAGGTGAAGCAAAATGAAAAATGCCAAGGAGCTGGCGCTGTTGGCAGCCCGTGCGCTGTCGGATAAAAAGGGAAAGGAAATTCAGGTGCTGGAGATCGGGGAGCTGACCACGCTGGCGGACTACTTTGTTATTGCCACCGGCTCCTCCAACACCCAGATCAACGCACTGGTGGATAACGTGGAGAAGGTCCTGCTGGAGGAGGCGGAGGAGGACCCCCTGCACCGGGAGGGCTACCGTGGCGGCACATGGGTGCTGCTGGACTACGGCTGCATCGCTGTCCACGTCTTTAACGCCGAGGCCCGTGAGTTCTACGGGCTGGAGCGCCTGTGGCGTGACGGTACGCCGGTGGATCTGACGGGCGTGGTGGACGCCAAGGAATAAAACAATTCCCTACCAAACGCTTGACAAATCCATCGAAGGATATTATCATAAAAGGGTATTGTCAAAAGCAATGAAGGGAAAAAGGCAAGGCAGACCTGCCCCAAGAGAGCCGGCGTATGGTGCGAGTCGGCGGAGGTGCCTTGCTGTACTGGCCCCGGAGCCTCCTGCCTGAACAGGGCGGGACGTATGGCCTGCGTTAAAGCCGCCTGAGCGTGAGGGGGGAGAACCTCATCACGGAAGCAGGGTGGTACAGCGAGTTGCTTCGCCCCTGACCGCAGCAGCGGTCGGGGGCTTTTGTTTTGTCAGGAAAAGACTGTAACATAAAAGGAGAAAACGACATGAAGTATGATTTTGCCGCCATTGAAAAGAAGTGGCAGAAGCGGTGGGAGGAGACCAAGCCCTACGCCGCCGTCACCGGGGACAAGCGCCCCAAGTTCTACGGCCTCATCGAGTTCCCCTACCCCTCCGGTCAGGGCCTCCATGTGGGCCACCCCCGGCCCTTCACGGCCATGGACATCGTCACCCGTAAAAAGCGCATGGAGGGCTACAACGTCCTGTACCCCATCGGCTTCGATGCCTTCGGCCTGCCCACGGAGAACTACGCCATCAAGAACCATATCCACCCCGCCATCGTCACCAAGCAGAACATCGCCAACTTCACCAGCCAGCTGAAAATGCTGGGCTACGGTTTCGATTGGGACCGCTGCATCGACACCACCGACCCCAGCTACTACAAGTGGACCCAGTGGATCTTCCAGCAGATGTTCAAGCGTGGCCTTGCCTATAAGGCCACCATGCCCGTCAACTGGTGTACCAGCTGCAAGTGCGTGCTGGCCAACGAGGAGGTGGTCAACGGCGTCTGCGAGCGCTGCGGCAGCGAGGTCATCCGTAAGGAGAAGAGCCAGTGGATGCTGAAGATCACCGCCTACGCCCAGCGTCTGCTGGACGATCTGGAGGACGTGGACTACATCGAGCGTGTCAAGATCCAGCAGCGCAACTGGATCGGCCGTTCCACCGGAGCCGAGATCACCTTCCAGACCAACATCGGTGACGAGGTCACCGTCTATACCACCCGTGCCGATACCCTGTTCGGCACCTCCTATATGGTCATCTCCCCGGAGCATCCCCTGCTGAAGAGCTGGCAGCCCCACATCAAGAACTGGGATGCCGTGGCCGCCTATCAGGAGGAGGCCGCCCGCAAGTCCGACTTCGAGCGTGGTGAACTGAACAAGGAAAAGACTGGCGTCCGGCTGGAGGGCATCGAGGCCATCAACCCCGTCACCCACAAGCCCCTGCCCCTGTTCGTCTCAGACTACGTCCTCATGGGCTACGGCACCGGCGTGGTCATGGGTGTCCCCGGCCATGATCAGCGTGACTGGGAGTTCGCCAAGAAGTTCGGCCTGCCCATCATCGAGGTGGTGCAGGGCGGCGACGTCACCAAGGAGGCCTTCGTGGCCAAGGATGACACCGCCATCATGGTCAACTCCGGTTTCCTCAACGGTATGACCGTCAAGGAGGCCATCCCCGCCATGAAGAAGTACGTGGTGGAGCAGGGCTTCGGCAAGGAGAAGGTGAACTTCAAGCTCCGTGACTGGGTGTTCTCCCGCCAGCGCTACTGGGGCGAGCCCATCCCTCTGGTGAACTGCGAAAAGTGCGGCTGGGTTCCGGTGCCGGAGGAGCAGCTGCCTGTGGTACTGCCGCAGGTGGAGAGCTACGAGCCCACCGACGACGGCGAAAGCCCCCTCAGCAAGATGACCGATTGGGTCAACACCACCTGCCCCTGCTGCGGCGGCCCCGCCAAGCGGGAGACGGACACCATGCCCCAGTGGGCCGGCTCCAGCTGGTACTTCCTGCGCTATATGGACCCCCACAACGACAAGGCGCTGGCCAGCAAGGAGGCGCTGGAGTACTGGAGCCCCGTGGACTGGTACAACGGCGGCATGGAGCATACCACTCTGCATCTGCTGTACTCCCGCTTCTGGCATAAGTTCCTCTATGACATCGGTGTGGTCCCCACCAAGGAACCCTACGCCAAGCGCACCAGCCACGGCATGATCCTTGGCGAGGGCGGCGAGAAGATGTCCAAGTCCCGCGGCAACGTAGTCAATCCCAACGATATCGTGGCCCAGTACGGCGCCGACACCATGCGCCTGCACATCATGTTCATCGGTGACTTCGAGAAGGCCGTCACATGGTCCAACGAGGCCGTCAAGGGCTCCAAGCGCTTCCTGGATCGCTGCTGGAACCTCATGGAGCTGGCGCAGGAAAGCGATGAGATCTCCGGGAAGAACGCCTCCATCATCCACAAGACCATCAAGAAGGTCACCACCGATATCGACGACCTGAAGATGAACACCGCTATTGCCGCCCTCATGGCCATGGTCAACGAGTTCTACTCCTCCGGCCTGACCCGTGGCGACCTGCAGCAGCTGATGCTGATGCTCTCTCCCTTCGCCCCCCACATGGTGGAGGAGATGTGGGAGCTCACCGGCTACGCCGCCAAGACCGGCAAGATGGCCATGCAGATGCCTTGGCCCACTTGGGACGAGTCCAAGACCGTGGACTCCCACGTGGAGATGGCCGTGCAGGTCAACGGCAAGCTCAAGGGTACCGTTACCGTGGCCATGGACAGCGACGAGGAGACGGTGAAGGCCGCCGCTTTGGCGCTGGATAAGATCCAGAAGGCCGCCGACGGCATGACGGTCGTTAAGACCATTCTGGTGAAGAATAAGCTCATCAACCTCATCGTCAAGCCCGCCAAGTAAAAACGCAGAAGCGCCGCCTCCCACGAAGGGAGGCGGCGCTTTTTCTGCCCGAAAAAATCCCCCTTTCCCCCGTGAAATGTGGTATTTTATGTAATGCTGCATAAGCACACTGCAAATATTTGCGTCAAATCGATGAAAATTGGCGTTCCCTCTTGCAATTTGTCGTAAGGAGTGCTAACATGCGTGTATAGACAGTGTGACGAACCGCCCATGGGCGGTTATCGTTTCGCCTGAAACGATAAGGAACACTCCCTGTGCAAGCGCTCCATCGGTCACGCACAAGAAAATAGGAGGAAGATATCATGACAAATCGCAAGTCCACCAAACGGGCCTTGCTGGGCAGCGTCATGGCCATGGTCTTGTGCCTGGCCATGTTGGTAGGCGCTACCTTTGCATGGTTCACCGACACCGCAAGCACGGGTGTCAACAAGATTCAGGCCGGTAATCTGGACATCGAGATTCAGGATGAAAATGGCAAGCCCGTTACAAATCTGAGCTGGGTCAAGGCCGAAGGGGCCGAGGGCGAGCAGGTTCTGTGGGAGCCGGGCTGCACCTATGAGTTGACCCCCTTCCAGATCGTCAACAAGGGCAATCTGGCCCTGAAGTACAAAATCGTTGTTACCGGTCTGGAGGGTGACTCTGGCCTGCTGAAGGTCATCACCTTTACCTATAAGACGGCGGATGGAGCTGCCTTTGACATCAATCAGGAAGGTCACCTGACCGCCAAGGGTACGGATAAGGCATCGACCGGTCTGATCACCCTCACCGGTACGATGGCTACCACCGCAGGCAATGATTACATGGGCAAGGAGCTCAAGAACATCACCATCACCGTGGTGGCTACGCAGGACACCGTAGAGAGCGACAGCTTCAACAACAGGTACGATAACGCTGCCGAGTATCCCGAAAAGGTACCCACCACCGTTACCGTTGCAACGGCTGAGGAGCTGAGAACGGCACTGACCACCCTCACGGATGCAGGCTCCGGCGACAACAAGGTCATCATCAACGGGGATATCACGCTGGCAGAGGGCGAGACCTGGACGCCCATTACGGTGGATGGTTATCGTGGCGCCGGTGTCATTACGGTGGAGGGCAACGGCCATACCATCTCCGGCCTGAACAACGCTCTGTTCGCCGGCGGTTTTGCCGGTACCTCCGGTATCGTAATCAAGGATCTGACGTTGGATAAGATGACCATCAACGACAGCACCAATACGCAGGGCATCGGTGCATTCATCTGCAATGTGGATTCCATGCCGAAAATCGATCTGGTCAACTGCCATTTGACCAATTCCACCATCACCAGCACCGCTGGCGCTCGTGTGGGTGGCCTTGTGGGCTGGTCCTCCGGCTATAACAAACCCAATGACGGCCCGGTGGATACCTATGTGACCATCACCAACTGCTCTGTGGAGAACTGCGAAATCACGGCCAAAGGCTCTGTGGGCGGGATCATCGGTCACGCCGGTGCAAACCCCGCCACCTATCACTCCATCACCGACTGCACGGTGACGAATACCAAACTGCACTCCACGGATGATGGTGGCTGGCGTGTCGGCGTAGTGGTGGGTACGGCCAATGTTGGCGAGGTCACCATCAACAATACCGTTTCTACCGGCAATACCCTTGCACAGGACAGCAAGACCGCTCCTGCCGGTCAGAGCGAGCTGTACGGACGCTTTGTTCCCGGCACCACCGGTAAACTGACCATTGACGGCATTGCAATAAGCTAAATCAGTACCGTTTTGAATGTAAGTCCCGCCTGTATCGACAGGCGGGACTTTTTTCGCAATTCCCGCCGTTTTTTCTGAAAATGCCTTGACAAGTACCATACTTCCCGGTATAATATCCCCTGTTAAAGTCATGTATAGTGGCTCTTAAAGAGCACCCTGGAAATAGCCGGGTGCATCGGAGGGAGGGAAAAATAGATGTCCGAAGTACACGTCAAGGAAGGCGAGTCTCTGGATAGCGCTCTGAAGCGTTTCAAGAGAAGCTGTGCGAAGGCTGGCGTTCTGGCTGAGGTGCGTAAGAGAGAGTGCTACGAAAGCCCCAGCGTGAAGCGCCGCAAGAAGTCCGAGGCTGCCCGCAAGAACAGAAACAAGAGATATTATTGATCTCACTGCGAAGGTCTGAGCATCTGCTCAGACCTTCGTTTTTTCTTCCTGCATTTTTTTGCGGCCTTCGATTTTTTAACTCGAAAATGCAGCGGCATAAAAAGAGACAGAAAATTTTTCTCTGTATAATTTTATCGGAAAATTTTTCTGCTTAAAATTTCTCAGTCCCAATTTCCTCGATGAGAATTTCTCCTTGTCCAGTGCGTCCAGCTGGACAAATTTTCTTCGTCTGTCGGACGCAGCGGAGGTACGGCTTTCGGGCAGAAGCTGTCCGCCATTGCCCCAAATCGTCAGCCTTCCCCGGTGAAGAGAGATCCCGTGAGATCCTCCACCTCCGGCAGCATCACGAACCCCTCCCGGATGCCCAGCGCTTGGCCCATCTCCATTTTCCGCTTCAGCGTTCCGGCGTCATCAAAGAGAACGAAGTGCGTCTGGCCGCCCCGGCGATAGGTGAAGTACCGGGCGCACAGATCCTCGGCGTAGAACACGGACCGCCCCTGCATCCGTATGGCCAGCTCCTCCCGGCTCAGCCGTATCCCCTCACCGCTGGGGCAGGGCAGGGGGAAGTCCATCATCAGCCGCTCCAGATCCAGCGCCAGCCGCTGAGCGCCGTAGGCGGCGCAGGCCTCCTCCAGACGACCCTGCAGGCTGCCGCCAGAGAGGGCGGTACACAGCAGCACTACCGTCTCCGGCGAGGCAGCGGCGTAGATCTCCGGCACATAGAGGCGGCGGCCGTAGGCCGTCAGCAGCGGCGCCAGCTGCCGGATCAGGGCCGCCCGATCCTCCGCCCACCGGCCCTCCGGCAGCTCCTCCAGATCCAGCACTATCCCGGAAAAGCCCCGCCGCAGACACACCCGCACCAGCTGACGGGCCAGCGGCTCCGGCTGCTCCACTGCCGGGGCCTGTCGGTCAGATACCACCATCAGGCCACCCCGCAGCGCCGCCGGGAGGGGCGCTGCCAGCAGCTGGGAGCCCGGCCCGATGCGGTAGGCTGCATGGGCCAGTTGAGCCGTGGCGGCTCTGGCCTGCGCCAGCCGATCCGGTGCGGCGGTGAGATACAGCGTCATGTTCAGTCCCCCTTGTCATCCGGCGGATTTCATGGTATGATAGCGCTGACAGGCAGAGAGGAGGCCCGGAATGATGCGGAAGCGTTCTCCTCTGCCCGTGGATACCATAGGAAGATTATGTAGGCAGGAGCGGATGTATGCGAGTATCACTGGTGCCGGACCGGCTGTTTGAAACCTATGAGGAGATCACCCCGGAGTATCTGCGGCAGCGGGGCATCCGTCTGCTGCTGAGCGATCTGGACTATACGCTGGCTCCTAAGTACGTCCCTCACCCGGACGACCGGGTAAGGGAGTGGCTGCGCCGCATGGAGGAAGGCGGGGTGCAGGTGATGATCCTGTCCAACAACCGCTCCTCCCGCCGGGTGGAGACCTTTTGCCGGGAGCTGGGCATCCCCTATGTGGGCCATGCACAGAAGCCCCGCACCACAGGCTTCCGCCGGGCTATGGAGCGGGCCGGAGTCACCGCCGCCGAGACGGCCATGCTGGGGGATAAGCTGCTGACGGATATGCTGGGGGCCAATCTGGCGGGGGTACTGGCTCTGATGGTGGAGCCCGCCGGAGGGCCAAAGGGTGCATGGAACTGGGTGCTCCACGCCTTGCAGGCGCCCTTTAAGGCCGTCTGCCGCCGCCGGCACACATAATTTCCCCGGAAAGCGGGAAAAAATATGGCAAAGCCCTTGCCAAAACGGGACATATCATGTAAAATACAACTGCTATGCAAATTCATGAATCCGAGGAAATACTCCCACAGAAGGAGATTTTCTCATAATATGGGAGGATACAACTATGGCAACTATTACCGCCGGTGATTTCAGAAACGGCAAGACCTTCGAGTACGAGGGCAAGATCATGACGGTCGTGGAGTTCCAGCACGTCAAGCCCGGCAAGGGCGCTGCCTTCGTCCGCACCAAGATGAAGAATGTGGTGACCGGCGCCGTCACCGAGACTTCCTTCAACCCCACCGCTAAGTTCGAGGAGGCCTTCGTGGAGCGCAAGGACATGGCTTACAGCTACAACGACGGCGACCTGTACTACTTCATGGATCAGGAGACCTATGACATGGTCCCCCTGAACAAGGATATTCTGGGCGACGCCTTCCGCTTCGTCACCGAGAACACCGTCTGCAAGGTGCTGAGCTACAAGGGCAGCGTCTTTGGTCTGGAGTGTCCCAACTTCATGGATCTGGAGGTCACCGAGACCGAGCCCGGTCTGGCCGGCAACACCGCCACCAACACCCTCAAGCCCGCCACCGTGGAGACCGGCGCTGAGGTGAAGGTGCCCCTGTTCATCAACATCGGTGATAAGATCAGTATCGACACCCGTACCGGCGAGTACATCGGCCGGGCCAAGTAAGGAAAGGACCACCGTACTTAGAAAGGAGAACAAACATGGAGATTTCTGAGAAGGTAGCGTATCTGAAGGGTCTGGCCGAGGGGCTGGCTCTGGACACCGAGTCCAAGGAGGGCAAGCTCATTGCCGCCATCATCGACGTGTTGGACGATATGTCCGAGAAGTTCGAGGATCTGGAGGACGAGCTGTGCGACGTGGAGGACGGTCTGGACGCCGTCAGCGACGACCTGTGCGAGGTGGAGGAGGCCCTCTACGAGCTGGAGGACGATGACGACGAGTATGACGAGGACGAGGATGATGACGAGGAGTACTTCGAGACCACCTGCCCCGTCTGTGAGGAGGAGATCGTGTTCGACGAGGACACGCTGGAGAGCGGCGAGATCCGCTGCCCCAACTGCGGCGAGAAGCTGGAGTTCGACCTGAGCGATCTGGCGGATGCCGAGGATGAGGACGAGGAGTAAGCAGCTGACTTGCGGCAAAAATAGCGATGAAAAGGCCCGGCGCATGATGCGCCGGGCCTTTTTGCGTGCTGTATGGGGGGAGTGCTGGGCTGCAAGGCGGTGGATGGCGTACAGGTCACGGGCGGTCTGCCGTCCAATGGTATGCCAGCCGGGGCGTTCCGTCCCGCACATGGATCGTGCCGCAGGGGAGGAAGCCGTTCTCCTCCAGCAAATGCTGCATGGTGAGGTTGTCGGCGTGGGTATCCGCTCGGACATTCCGGGAAATGGCCTTGCAGTAGTCCGCAGCACAGCGGAAGAGACCGTGTGTCCGGCCGTCCCCGGCCAGACGGTGGATGGTGAGGTAGGGGGCGTCGTTCCGCCAGGCACCCTCTATCCGGGAATAGGTGGGCTCGGGGGTATCCAGCAGCGCAAACACCCCATGTATCCCGGCTTCATCGCTAAGAACCCGGCAGATGCCCTGAGCGATATCGGAGCGGATCAGCTCCGGCGACGGATAGGAGCGGCCCCACTGGGTGGGATTTCCGGTTTGCAGCATATATTCCTGCGCCGTGCGATAGATGGCCATAAGCTGCGGCTGATCGGCGACAGCGGCTCTGCGGATGGTCAGCATGGAGGGCTCCTTTCATGGTGGAGATGTACATCGTTGATAAGGAGAGTATAGCATATCCGGGCGGCCGCCGCAAGAACGCATCGGATGGTTGGAAGGGGCTTTCATAAGCTGCGGAAAAGGCTGAAAAAAGCGCACGGGATAGCCCGTGCGCTTTTTCGTTGTGGGATTCGTAGAAATGGTGTCTTGACGGCCACCGGCGCTTGACGGGGGGAGGGGATTGGAGTAAAATAAGCCCACAAAGGTGGGGTGGGGGAGTTTGCGCCTGCCCCAGAGACGGAGGGAAGAGCATGGAAGGCGGTCTGAAACGGTTTTTCGAGGGCAGCTGGCAGGAGGTGCAGTCTCTGCTGGGCGCACACCGCACGGCGGAGGGCTGGTGCTTCCGGGTCTATGCCCCCAATGCTCGGAGCGTCCGGGTGGCGGGGGACTTCAGCGACTGGCAGGGCCTTGCCATGAACCGCTGGCCGGAGGGCATCTGGGAGACCACGGTGCCGCAGGCCCAAGTGGGGCAGTCCTATAAATATGTGGTGGAGGGCGCCGACGGGCGCACCCGCTGGAAGGCGGATCCCTACGGCGTTTACAGCCAGCTGCGTCCGGCGAACGCCAGCCGTCTGTGGGAGATGGCACCCTATCCGTGGCGGGATGCGGCATGGAGGGGAAAGCGCCGCCGGGAGCCTCTGTGGGAGGGGCCACTCAACATCTACGAGGTGCATCCCGGCTCCTGGCAGCGGCAGGAGGACGGCAGCTTTCTCACCTATCGGCAGCTGGCGGACCGGCTGGCCCCTTATGTTCGGGACATGGGCTATCACGCCGTGGAGCTGCTGCCGGTGACGGAGTATCCGCTGGATGACTCGTGGGGGTATCAGTGTGTGGGGTATTTTGCACCCACCGCCCGCTACGGCACCCCGGAGGATTTGAAATATTTCGTGGATCGGATGCATCGGGCCGGGATCGCCGTGATCCTGGACTGGGTGCCGGCCCACTTCTGCAAGGATGAGCACGGGCTCATCGATTTCGACGGCACCTGCCTGTACGAGTACGGCGACCCCCTGAAGCGGGAACACGCCGGATGGGGAACACGGGTCTTTGACTTCGGCCGGGGCGAGGTGCGGAGCTTCCTGCTGTCCTCGGCGGCGTGGTGGCTGCGGGAGTACCACATGGACGGCCTGCGGGTGGATGCCGTGGCGTCTATGCTGTATCTGGACTATGACCGGCAGGAGTGGCGGCCCAACGTCTACGGCGGCCATGAGAATCTGGAGGCCATCTCCTTTTTGCAGGATCTGAATCGGATGGCCGCCGCCATGGATCCGCCGGCCCTGACGGCGGCGGAGGAGTCCACGGCGTGGCCCAAGGTCACATGGCCCGTAGAGGAGGGAGGTCTGGGCTTCGACCTCAAGTGGAACATGGGGTGGATGAACGACATCTGCCACTATCTGAAAATGGATCCGTGGTTCCGCCAGTACCACCACAAGGATGTGACCTTCTCCATGGTGTACGCCTTCTCGGAGCGGTTCGTGCTGCCGGTGTCCCACGACGAGGTGGTTCACATGAAGGGCTCCCTCCGGGGGAAGATGCCCGGCGACGACTGGCGGCAGCTGGCGGGGGTGCGGGGCTTTTACCTGTACCTGCTGGCACACCCCGGCAAGAAGCTGACCTTCATGGGGACGGAACTGGCCCAATGGCACGAGTGGGATTTCGCCGGACAGCTGGACTGGTATCTGCTGGAGCAGGAGGACTGCCGCCGGACTCATGAATGTATCCGGGAGCTGAACCGCTTTTATCGGAAAAACCGGCCCCTGTGGGAGAACGACAGCGACTGGAATGGCTTCGAGTGGCTGGTGGCCGATGACAACCGCAGCAACGTCATCGTGTTCCTGCGGCGGGATCGGGCGGGCCATGAGCTGGTCTGTGCGGTGAATTTCTCCCCGGAGGCGTGGGAGGACTACCGCTTCGGCGTGCCGGGGGGCAAGCGGTATTATGAAGAGGTGTTCAACACCGACAGCCTCCAGTGGGGCGGCTCCGGTGTGTGCAATGAGGGGCTGCTGACCGTGGAGGACGTTCCCTCCCACGGGCGGGAAAGGTCCCTGAGGATCAGGATCCCGCCGCTGGGCGGGGTGATCCTCAAGGGCCGGTCCAGGCGGCCCGCAGAATCGAAAAACGGAACGGAGGGACGGACATGAAAAAAGAATGTGTCGCCATGCTTCTGGCCGGCGGACAGGGGAGCCGGCTGTATGTGCTTACCGGCGACATGGCAAAGCCTGCGGTACCCTTTGGCGGGAAGTTCCGCATCATTGATTTTCCCCTGTCCAACTGCGCCAACTCCGGTATCGACACTGTGGGCGTGCTGACCCAGTACCGGCCGCTGGAGCTCAACAGCTACATCGGCAACGGTCAGCCGTGGGAGCTGGACCGGCTGGACGGCGGCGTTCACATTCTGCCGCCCTACCAGAGCGCCACCGGCGCCAGCTGGTACAAGGGGACGGCCAACGCCATCTATCAGAATATCGGCTTCGTGGATCTGTACGATCCGGAGTATGTGGCGGTGCTCTCCGGCGACCACATCTATAAGATGGACTATGCTGTGATGCTGCGCCGCCACAAGGAGACTGAGGCCGCCTGCACCATCGCCGTGATGGAGGTGCCGTGGGCGGAGGCCAGCCGCTTCGGTATCATGTCGGTGGACGGGGAGGACCGCATCACGGAGTTTGCCGAAAAGCCCAAGGAGCCCAAGAGCAATCTGGCGTCGATGGGTATTTATATCTTCACATGGAGCAAGCTGCGGGAGTATCTGGTGGCCGACGAGGCGGACCCCACCTCGGAAAACGACTTCGGCAAGAACATCATCCCCGCCATGCTGGCGGCGGGGGAGCGGATGACCGCATGGCGCTTTGACGGCTACTGGAAGGACGTGGGGACGCTGGTGTCCCTGTGGGACGCCAACATGGATATGCTGAGTCCCGGCTCCGGACTGAACCTGCTGGATCGCCGGTGGCCTATTTACAGCCGCACGCCCTCCTGCCCCCCGGCCTATGTGGGATCCAAGGCGGACATCGGCAACAGCGCCGTGGCTAAGGGCTGCGAGGTGCTGGGCGAGGTGAAGAACAGCGTCCTCAGCTACAACACTCAGGTGGGGGAGGGGGCCGTCGTCTCCTACTCCGTGCTGATGCCCGGCGCCGTGGTGGAGTCGGGAGCCGTGGTGCAGTACGCCATCGTGGGTGAGAACTGCCGCATCGGCAGGGACGCTCAGGTGGGCGCTCCGCCGGAGACGGCACAGGCTCCGGATGACTGGGGCGTGGCGGTGCTGGGACCCGGTACCGTGATAGGGGACGGGGAGATCGTCCCCGCCAAGACTCTGCTGGACCGGCATCACGGGGAGGTGAAGGCATGAACCACACCATGCACGGCATCATCTTTTCTTACGGAAAGCCCACGGGGCTGGGGGACCTGATCGCCCACCGCATCCCCGGCTCCATGCCCTTCGGCGGCAACTACCGGGTGGTGGACTTTATGCTCTCCAACATGGTCAACGCCGGGATCCACGATGTGGGCGTCATCATGCACGGCAAGTGCCAGAGTATGCTGGATCATCTGGGCAACGGCCGCAGCTGGGATTTGAGCCGTAATCGGGGCGGGCTGACGCTGCTGCCGGCCTTCGCCTATGCCGAGAGCCGCAACTCCGCCGGACGCTTCCGGGGAAAGGTGGAGGCACTGGGCTGCGTGCTGGAGTACCTGCGGGAGATCCGGCAGGAGTATGTGGTGCTGGCAGACAGCGATCTGGTCATCAATCTGCCGCTGGAGCAGGTATTGCAGGAGCACATCACCTCCGGGGCCGACCTGACGGAGGTTTGTACGGCGGAGCCCGGCGACCCCAGCGATACCTATCTGGAGATGGATGAACAGGGCCGCATCGTGGATGTGGCCTACGACGTCCACACCCCGGCGGGCTATCGCTGCCTGAACGTGTGTATCCTGCGGCGGGAGCTGCTGGTGCAGCTGGTGGAGGAGTGCATGGCCCACAACCGGTACAGCTTCCGCCACCACATTTTGCAGGATCAGAAGGATCGTCTGCATCTGCACGCCTATGTGTGGCAGGGGTATGCCGCCCGCATCGATACGGTACAGACCTACTACCGCCGCAGCATGGAGCTGCTGGATCCGGCTCAGCGGCGGCTGCTGTTCGACCCCCAACGGCCCATTCTGGCCAAGGAGAACGATGCGCCCCCGACGTATCTGGATCCCGCCGGGGTGTGCGAGAATTCCCTCATTGCCGATGGCTGCGATATTCAGGGCAGCGTGAAAAACTGCATCCTGTTTCGGGGTGTCCGGGTAGAGAAGGGAGCGCAGGTGGAGAACTGCGTGCTCTTTAAGGGCACGGTGGTGAAAAAGGATGCCACCCTGCGCTGCGTCATTGCCGACAAGGCTGTGACCATCCGGGAGGGACGCACCCTCATCGGAGACGAGAGCTATCCTGTGGTGGTGGCCCGCAACGCCACCGTATAAACGAATCACGTCCCTCCCCGCAGGCTGCGGGGAGGGGGTGCAAGGAGGTAACGGCATGGATATCTTATATGTGACCAGCGAGGCGGCTCCCTTCTGCAAGACCGGAGGTCTTGCGGATGTGCTGGGAAGTCTCCCACCGGCGGTGGCTGCCGGTGGGGATCGTGCGGCGGTGATCCTGCCGCTGTACGGGCAAGTTTCGGACGCATGGAGAGAGAAAATGCGCTGGCACGGCTATACCTATGTGGACCTGGCGTGGCGGCATGAGTACTGCGGCCTGTTCTCGCTGGAGTATCGGGGCGTCGTCTGGTATTTTCTGGATAACGAGCGGTACTTCCGCCGTGGGGCGCTGTATGGCCAGATGGACGACGGAGAGCGGTTTGCCTTCTTTTCCAAGGCGGTGGTGTCGGTGCTTCCCATGCTGGAGTGGCGGCCGGAGGTGATCCACTGCAACGACTGGCAGACTGCACTGGTGCCGATTTACTTGAAAACTGTGGCTGAAAACGTTTCCACCGTGTTCACCATTCACAACATCGAGTATCAGGGCAAGTACGGCGCCGACACGGTGGAGGATCTTTTCGGCCTGAACCGGGGAGACTGGTACGAGAGCGGCGTTCTACAGATGGATGGGTGCGTGAACCTCATGAAGGGGGCCATGGTGACGGCGGACGCCGTGACCACCGTCAGCCCCACCTACGCCGCCCAGCTGCGGGAGAGCGCCTATGCCGCCGGACTGGACAGCGTGGTGCGCAGCATCCAGTGGAAATTCTCCGGTGTGCTCAACGGCATCGATATGGTGAGCTATGACCCGGAGTGCGACCCCGATCTGCCCGCCCGATACACGGCGGCGGAGCCGGAGGGGAAGACCTTATGCAAGGCGGCGCTTCAGCAGGAGTTGGGCCTTGCTCAGGAGGAGGGGACACCGGTCCTCTCTATGGTGACCCGGCTGGTGGGACACAAGGGCGTGGATCTGGTGTGTCAGGCGCTGGATGGCATCATGGCCACCGGCTGTCAGCTGGTGGTGCTGGGCAGCGGTGACGGTGGATATGAGAATTTCTTCCGCCACGCTCAGAACCGCTATCCGGGACGGCTGTGTGCCTGGATCGGCTACAACGAAGGCCTGTCCCGCCGCATCTATGCCGGCAGCGACCTGTTTCTGATGCCCTCTAAGAGCGAGCCTTGCGGCCTGTCGCAGATGATCGCCATGCGCTATGGTGCTGTACCCATCGTCCGGCAGACCGGAGGTCTCAACGACACCGTCCGGTCCTGTCAGGTGGGGCAGCCCGACGGCAACGGCTATGTCTTTGCCGCCTACGACGCCGGGGCCATGCTGGACACCATCGGGCAGGCGGTGGGTCTGTACCACGGCGATGCAGAGGGCTTCCGCATGGTGCGGCGGCGGGGCATGGAGGGCGATTTCAGCTGGGATCGCAGCGCCGGGGCCTACCGGAATATTTATGGAAAGCTGCTGGGGCGGTAAGTCCCGGATGCAATACAGGAGGATATTTATGACTTATACGAAGGAAACATTGCAGGAGGCCATCGTGCAGAAGCTGCGGCTGAACTACGGCTGCACGGAGAAGCAGGCCACCGACGGAGAGATCATGAAGGCCTGCGCTCTGGTGCTGCGGGATATCATGGCCGAGCGGGGGGTGCGTACCCGTGAGGAGGTGGACAGTCAGGAGAAGCGGAAGGTCCACTATATGTCCATGGAGTTTCTCATGGGACGCAGCCTGATGAAGAACGCCTACAATCTGGAGCTGCTGGAGCCGCTGACAGGGGCCGTGGAGGCGCTGGGCTTCAAGGCGGCGGACATCTTCGACATGGAGCCGGATGCCGGTCTCGGCAACGGCGGTCTGGGCCGTCTGGCGGCCTGCTATCTGGACAGCATGACCACGCTGGAGATCCCCGCCACCGGCTACTCCATCTGCTACGAGCTGGGTATCTTCAAGCAAAAGATCGTGGACGGCCAGCAGGTGGAGCTGCCCGACGACTGGAAGAATCTGGGCGATGCATGGCTCATGCCCAAGCCGCAGGAGACGGAGGAGGTCCACTTCGGCGGCAAGGTCCGCACCCGGTGGGATAACGGCCACCTGATGGTGGTGCATGAGGACTATACCCGTGTGCTGGCGGTGCCGTGCGACATGGAGATTGCCGGGTACGACACCCAGCAGGTGAACACCCTGCGGCTGTGGGACGCCAAGAGTCCCAAGCCCATCGACATGAAGCTGTTCAGCGAGGGGCAGTACCTGCGGGCCGGGGAGGAGCGGGCCATGGCGGACGTCATCTCCAAGGTGCTGTATCCGGAGGACAACCACTATGAGGGCAAGTCCCTGCGGCTGAAGCAGCAGTATTTCTTCGTTTCGGCCACCATGCAGTCCATCACCCGGCAGCACATCCAGACCTACGGCACCCTGAAAAACTTCCACGAGAAGAACGTCATCCAGATCAACGACACCCATCCGGCGCTGGTGATCCCGGAGCTGATGCGTATTCTGGTGGACGATGCGGGCCTTTCCTGGGACGAGGCGTGGCACATTACCACCTGCTCCGTGGCCTACACCAACCACACGGTGCTGGCGGAGGCGCTGGAGTGCTGGCCCCAGCAGTTGTTTGAGACGCTGCTGCCCCGTGTCTGGCAGATTTTGCAGGAGATCGCCCGCCGCTGGCAGGAGAAGGTGGAGAGCTTCTATCACGACCCCGAAAAGACCGCCAAGATGGCGGTCATCTGGGACGGCGTGGTGCGGATGGCCAACCTCTGCATCGCCGGCGGTATGGCCATCAACGGCGTGTCCGCTCTGCACTCGGATATCCTGCGCCATGATGTGTTCCGGGACGCCTGCCGAATGGAGCCGGAGAAGTTCAAGAACGTCACCAACGGCGTGGATCATCGCCGCTGGCTCAGCCAGATCAACCCCGGTCTGGACGGGTTGATCCGGGAGCTCATCGGGGACGGTTATCTGACCCATGCGGGCCATTTGCAGGAACTGGACCCCTATGCTGAGGATGGGGCGGTGCTGGCCCGGCTGGAGGAGATCAAGCGCTGCAACAAGGAGACCTTTGCCCGGTGGGCCCGCCGACAGCAAGGGGTGCAGCTGAACACGGACGCTATCTTCAACGTGCAGGTGAAGCGGCTTCACGAGTATAAACGGCAGCTGCTGAACGTACTGCACATCATCGCCCTGTACCAGCAGCTGCAGGACGACCCGGACATGGACTTCCCACCACAGACCTTCCTCTTTGGCGCCAAGGCCGCTCCCGGCTATGCCGTAGCCAAGCGCATCATCCGTCTCATCAACTCTCTGGCGGATCAGGTGAACAACGACCCCATCTGCAAGGGGAAGCTGCAGGTGGTATTTCTGGAGAATTACCGGGTCTCCATGGCGGAGATGCTGATGCCCGCCAGCGAGGTGAGTCAGCAGATCTCCACCGCCGGCAAGGAGGCCAGCGGCACCGGCAACATGAAGTTCATGATGAACGGCGCACTGACCATCGGCACGCTGGACGGTGCCAACGTGGAGATGCACGAGGTGCTGGGGGACGAGAATATGTTCCTCTTTGGCCTGACGGCGGAGGAGGCCTCCCACATGAGCCGGGGCTACGACCCGTATCTGCTGTATACACGTGACCCGGTGCTGCGCCGGGCGCTGGATCAGCTGAAGGCCGGGTTCCGGGATGGCGTCAGCTATGAGGATCTGTACCAGAGGCTGCTGTTCGGTGTGGACTGCCCGGCGGATCAGTATCTGCTGCTGGCGGACTTCGCCTCCTACTGCGCCGCATCCCAGCGGGTGACGGACACCTACCGGGATCGGGAGAGGTGGAACCGCATGAGCCTGCACAACATCGCCCGCAGCGGGATATTCTCCGCCGACCGGTCGGTGGCGGACTATGCCGATACCATCTGGCACGTGCCGTATAAGAAGTAAGCACCGGAAATGAAAAGAACACTCCCGGAGGACGCATTTGCATCCTCCGGGAGTGCTTTTTTACTCTATGAGGGCTTCTGCGGGAGAAGGCTTTGCAGGGGGGTTACTTCCGCAGGGCGGAGTCCACCACAACGGCACGGGCCTTGGCCAGCTTCAGATCGTGCTGGAGCCGGGCGGGAGGCACCTGCTCCCGCAGCTGGGGAACGGTCATGCCGTAGAGGGCGGCCATCTCCTGATACTTCTCCTCCAGCTCCTCCTCGGTGATAGTGATGCCCTCCTGACGGGCGATCTCCGTCATGGCCAGCTCATACCGGGCAGCGGCCACGGCGTTTTCACGGGCGTGGTCCCGCAGGTCGTCCATGGTCAGCTGCGCCGCTTGCAGGTAGTCAGACAGAGAGGCGCCCTGACTCTCCAGATGCTGCTGAAGCTCCTGAAGGATGCCGGTGAGCTGACTCTCCACCATGGAGTCGGGCAGCTGCACCTCCATGCCCGCCACCACCTGCTGCATCAGGGCCTCGGCAAAGGCGTTGGAGGCAGCCTGCTGCTTTTGCAGGATGGCCTGCTCCATGATGCTGCGGCGCAGATGGGACACATCCTCGAAGCCCTGCTCCTGTGCAAAGGCATCCGTCAGCTGGGGCAGGCTCCGCCGGACGATGCGGTGGGCCTTGACGTGGAAGGTGGCATCCTTGCCCGCCAGCTCCGGCACATACTGGGTGGGGAAGGTGACGTGGACATCCCGCTCCTCCTCCGGGCGGATGCCCGCTACCTGCTCCTCGAAGCCGGGGATAAACATCCCGCTGCCCAGCAGCAGGGGATAGCCTTCGCCCTTGCCACCCTCGAAGGGTACGCCGTCCACGAAGCCCTCGAAGTCCAGAGTGACCTCGTCGCCCATGGCGGCCCGGTCCTGCTCCTGCTCCACCAGATGCTCCGTCAGGAAGCGCTGGATGGCCTCGTTGGTGTCATCATCGGATAGCTCGACATTCTCCCACGGGGCGGACAGGCCCTTGTACTGGCCCAGCTTCACCTCCGGGTACAGGTCGATGAGGGCGGTGAAGGTGTAGCCGTCTGGGCCGATGGTCTCCACGTTCAGGGCGGGAGGGGCGGCGATCTGGATGTCCTCGGAGGCGATGGCCTCCACCAGTGCGGCGGGGAAGGTCTCGTTCACCGCCTCCTGATAGAACAGATCATGGCTATATGCCTTTTCCAGCGCCTCACGGGGGGCCTTGCCCACGGCGTAGCCCTCCACAGGGTACAGGGCCTTGACCTCCTGATAGGCGTCGTTCAAGGCCTTCTCCCACGCATCACGCTCCACGGTGATGGTCAGGCGCAGCTGGCGGTTGGCCAGCTCCTCTTTCTTTTGCAGGATCATGGGGATTCCTCCATATCTTTTCATTTATAACATATCTATTATACTCGAAATCTGCCGCCGCCGCAACCGGGAAATGGATTTGTAAAATAATTGTGACTTATATCACAGGAACACTTCCTTTTTGGGCGGGGCTATGCTATAATGCCCCTCACGGAAAATTGTTGAAATCAGGAGGATTCTCATGCAGACCATCAAGACCTTCATCAAGGACCACCCCCATATGTGGTGGGGCCTGTATCTGCCGGTGTATCTGGGGGGCTTTTTCCTTATTGAGCACTTCATCACCGACAACTATTGGGCCACCCAGACCTTCATCGATGAATACATCCCCTTCTGCGAGTACTTTGTCATTCCCTATGACTCGTGGAGCTTTCTTCTGCTGGCGCTGGGCCTTTACCTGATCGTCAAGGATGCCGAGGGCTTCCGGCGGTATATGTGGAGCATCATGCTGACCTTCGGGTTTGCCACCATCTTCTGTGCGCTGGTACCCAACGGACAGGACCTGCGCCCGGCGGTGATGGAGCACCACAACTTCTGCACGTGGCTCCTCCAGAACACCTACAATCTGGACACCAACACCAATGTGCTGCCCAGCGTTCATGTGCTGGGGGTGCTGGACGCCCTCTATGCCGTTCACCGGACGCCGGGACTGCGGCGCACCGGATGGCGCACTTTCGCAGACATATGGGGCGTCATCATCATCTGCTCCACACTCTTTGTCAAGCAGCACGCCTTCATCGATGTGGTGGCGGCCTTGGTGGTGGGCGCCATCGCCTATGTCATCATCTATACGATCATCGGCGGGCGGCGGGATCGCCGCATGGCGGCAGCGGGAAAGGAGGTCCCCTGTGGAGAACATACCGATCCTTGAGGGTATCAGCCCCGATGAGGTAGAGCAGATGCGGGTGTGCTTCGGCGTCCGGGAGGAGCGCTTCCGGGCCGACACCGTGATTTATGACATCAGCGAGGGCCGGGGAGAGCTGGGGCTTCTGACCGCCGGCAGCGCCGTCATCCAGCGCATCGACCGGCAGGGGGGACGCACCATTCTGGAGCATCTGCCCACAGGCAGCGTGTTCGGAGAGATGCTGATGTTCGAAAATGTGGCCGGGGACAGCATCACGGTGATGGCGGCGGAGTCGTGCCGGGTGTGGTTCATGAGCGCCGAGCATCTGACCCGGCGATGCGAAAAGGCCTGCACCCATCACAGCCGACTGGTGGAGAATATGTTCCATATCATGACCGGCAAGGCTGCTGCCCTCTCCGAGCGGGTGGAGGTTCTGAGCCGCCGCAGCATCCGGGAGAAACTGCTGTGCTACTTCGGTCTTCAGACCGGCGGCGACGACTGCGGCAGCTTTCATCTGCCCTTTACCCTCAGTGCTCTGGCGGACTATATCTCCGCCGACCGCAGTGCCATGATGCGGGAGCTGCGGAAAATGAAGGAGGAGCATCTGGTGGATATCGACCGGGGACAGGTGACGCTGCACCATGCCCTTGCATGAAAAAGGGAAAGTGCAAGGAAATATTTGACGAACCATGGGCGGATGTGATAAGATAAGACGAGCGCACACGGGTGAGGAGTTCCGTGTGTGCCCATGGAACGTAGCAAGCCATGACTTTTGAGGAAAGAAGGAACATCCATGTATCGTATCGTAACGAAGGAAGCGCTGAAGCCCACTGTGATCCTGTACGAGATCGAGGCACCCATGGTGGCCAAGAAGGCCCAGCCCGGTCAGTTCATCATTCTGCGTGTGGACGAGAACGGCGAGCGTATCCCCATCACGATCCACGACTATGACCGTGAGAAGGGGACCGTCACCATCATCGTGCAGACCGTGGGCGCAACCACCGAGAAGCTGAGCCACAAGCAGCAGGGCGATTATCTGCATGACTTTGTGGGTCCTCTGGGCAAGCCCACCGAGACCGAGGGTAAGAAAAAGGTCTGCGTTGTCGGCGGCGGCGTGGGCTGCGCCATTGCCTACCCCGTTCTGAAGAAGTTCCACGACTGCGGCGCTGAGGTCCACGCTGTAGTGGGCTTCAAGAGCAAGGACGTGGTGATCTTGGAGGGTAAGTTCAAGGCCGTATCCTCCGTGATGAAGGTCTGCACCGACGACGGCTCCTATGGCCAGAAGGGTCTTGTGACCGAGGCACTGAAGGAGCTGCTGGACGCCGGCAATCAGTATGATGAGATCTTTGCCATCGGCCCCATGGTCATGATGAAGTTCGTCTGCAAGACCACGGCCCCCTACGGCGTACCCACCACCGTCTCCATGAGCCCCATCATGATCGATGGTACCGGTATGTGCGGCGGCTGCCGTCTGACCGTGGGCGGCGAGACCAAGTTCGCCTGCGTGGATGGCCCCGACTTCGACGGTCAGCTGGTGGACTGGGATCTGGCTGTCAAGCGCAACCAGATGTATCATGATTTCGAGGTGCATAAGCACGAGGAAGTCTGCAATCTGTTCAAGCAGGAGGTAAAGTAAGATGGCTGCAAAGATCAATATGCGTTTGGATAAGAACGAAATGCCCTCTCAGGACCCCAATGTCCGGAATAAGAATTTCCTCGAGGTGGCTCTGGGCTACACCGAGGAGCAGGCTCTGGACGAGGCGGCCCGCTGCCTGAACTGCAAGAACCATCCCTGCGTCAACGGATGCCCCGTCAACGTCCGCATCCCGGAGTTCATCGCCAAGATCGTGGAGCGGGACTATGAGGGTGCCTATCAGGTGATCCATCAGACCAGCTCCCTTCCTGCCGTCTGCGGCCGTGTCTGTCCGCAGGAGAGCCAGTGCGAGATGCACTGCGTCCGTGGCAAGAAGGGCGATCCCGTGGGCATCGGCCGTCTGGAGCGCTTTGTGGCCGACTGGCACAACGCCCACAGCACCGAGGCTCCTGAAAAGCCCCAGTCCAACGGTCACAAGGTGGCCGTGGTCGGCTCCGGCCCTGCGGGCCTGACCTGCGCCGGCGATCTGGCCAAGAAAGGCTATGAGGTCACCGTGTATGAGGCTCTGCATCTGGCCGGCGGCGTGCTGGTGTACGGCATCCCCGAGTTCCGTCTGCCCAAGAGCATCGTGCAGAAGGAAGTGGACGGCCTGAAGGCCATGGGTGTGAAGGTGGAGACCAACATCGTGGTAGGCCGCACTATCACCATCGATGAGCTGATGGAGGAGAACGGCTTCGAGGCCGTGTTCGTTGGCTCCGGCGCCGGTCTGCCCATGTTCATGCACATTCCCGGTGAGAACCTGAAGGGTGTGTATTCCGCCAACGAGTTCCTGACCCGTATCAACCTGATGAAGGCGTATCGTGAGGATTCCGATACCCCCATCATGGATCTGAAGGGCAAGAAGGTGGCCGTGGTAGGCGGCGGCAACGTGGCTATGGACGCCGCTCGCTGCTCCAAGCGTCTGGGTGCTGATGTGTACGTGGTGTACCGCCGTGGCATGGAGGAGCTGCCCGCCCGTCACGAGGAGGTGGAGCACGCCATCGAGGAGGGCGTGATCTTCAAGACCCTCAATAACCCCGTTCAGATCAACGGCGACGAGCAGGACTGCGTCAAGTCCATGACCTGCGTGGAGATGGAGCTGGGCGAGCCCGATGCCTCCGGCCGCCGTCGTCCCGTGGAGAAGAAGGGCAGCGAGTTCGAGCTGGATGTGGACGCTGTCATCATGTCTCTGGGTACCACCCCCAACCCCCTGATCAAGTCCACCACCAAGGGCCTGGAGGTCAACAAGAAGGGCGGTATCATCGTCAACGAGGATGGCCTGACCTCCCGTCAGGGCGTGTATGCCGGCGGCGATGCCGTTACCGGTGCGGCCACCGTCATTCTGGCTATGGGTGCCGGTAAGCTGGGCGCCAAGTCCATTGACGAGTATCTGAGCAACAAGTAAGCGAGAGTTTACATAAAAAGCAAGGACTGTCCCAAGGGAGAGGCTTCGTAAGGAAGTCCTCTCCCTTTGGCTTTTGTAATCAGCCGGAATGATTGGATCGTAGGTAAAATCAATCATATTGGAGGATTACAAAATGGATAAGTACATTTATGACGAGAAAAACGGACTTTGGTATGAATTGCAGGGCGATTGCTATCTTCCCTGCCTGAAACTGCCTAAAGAAGAATCAAGGCATATCGGCATATGGGGACAGCGGCATTTGCGGTATCTAGTATCACAGGGTATGTTACTACATTCTGCTGATAAGCGGCAAACTGAACGATTACCTTGCCGACCTAAACGAGCAGGCAGAGGAACTGTTCTCTCGGCTGGTAAAACAACTTGCCGAAAAGGAAGGCGTAACGGAAGCACTCAAAGCGGAAAACCAAATGCTGTGGGTGCAGAAAATGAACAGCATCCGCAGCGCCGCTATGGAGGTTGTTTCAAACGATTTGATTTACGCATAACAAGCTATCGGAAAGGCTGCTGTCAAGCGACGGCGGCTTTTCTTTTTCGGGAAGTATTCAAGAAGTCATAAAGTTCCGTGAGTAATGGAAGAAGGCAATACTTTGAGAAAAAAGAGAGTAATATTCTAAAAACTACTTGAGATTTCGGGAAAAATCTGCTATAATGCTGTTGTATATCTATGGGGTAGGGGGATTTATATCCTTTTTGCCTTAGAAATCATGGAAGGAGGACTTGACTATGGCAAATGGAAATGCGCCGATTATTATCGGCTCGGCTCGGCAGGAGCATAGCGCCGTTTTTTCAGCGTGTCAAGTCTTATTTCATACAATTTATAACGAACCAGTTGCCGGAGACAGGGCGCATTGTGCCTTGGCTTCGGCTTTTGCGTTTGCCGGAAGGGTGGTGGTTTGATATTGAAGTTCTAACCACGACCGGCAAATCTATCTTTTCCGGTTAAACCTCCTGTCTTCTCCGGCGTGTCCGCTGTCGGAGAAAGTAAAAATAGCGGATAGAATTATTTGGGAGGAATGAAAATGAAGAAAAGACTTCTAAGCCTTCTGCTTGCGTTGTGTCTTGTGATGGCGCTTGTCCCGATGACAGCGTTTGCGGCAGGCACCACAGACTCTTGGGATGGGACAGCCGATACAAGCTGGTATGATGAGAATGAAACGGAATTTCATCTGCAAACAGCCGAGCAGTTGGCAGGCATGGCAAAGCTTATCAATGATGATATGGCAAATTTTAAGGATAAAACCGTTTATCTTGAGAATGACTTGGATTTAGGCGGGCATGAATGGATCTCTATCGGTGACGGAGCAAATACGGCTGGGGGATCATTTCAGGGTGTTTTTGACGGACAAAGCCATGTAGTTTATAACCTGTATTCTCATGAGGGCCTAAAATCTGAAAACAAAGACAATAACAATAACTTGTATAGAAATGGTTTGTTCGGTGCTATCTACAATGCAACTGTGCAAAATCTCGGCATTGAAAATGCTGATATCGTGATACCGATGAATGATACCTCCACTTACGGAAAAGGCATTTTGGTGGACTGGATGACCCATTCCACTATTAAAAACTGTTATACTACCGGTTCCATTACCGGCGGTTCTTATGAAATAATCATTTAATAGATTTCTAATTATCTCTTTAGATGTTCTTATATGCCGGTATAGCCCG